>Ga0209342_10000431_pt1 | contig 48295 bp, 49 predicted proteins | sample RifCSP16_2_FD_184023 | JGI IMG/M metagenome (GOLD analysis project Ga0209342, IMG submission 184023) | Soil microbial communities from Rifle, Colorado - Rifle CSP2_sed 16_2 (SPAdes) (version 2) | ecosystem: Environmental > Terrestrial > Deep subsurface > Rock core/Sediment | place: Rifle...
CGGCGCTGCGCGTCGGCGAATGGGAAATGGCGAAACGCTTCATCGCGGGATTGAGCGAGGAGCAGCAGCGTAACAGTCAGTGGCGTTACTGGAGCGGACGCATCCTGGAGGCCACGGGCAACCGGAGCGAGGCGCGCAGCCTGTATCAGGGTTTGGCGCGCGACCGCAGTTATTACGGTTTTCTCTCCGCGGATCGCCTTGACACGGATTACTCGATGCAGCACGTCGGCATCGAGGCCAGCCCGGAGGAAATCGGCGCGATGCTGGCGCGTCCGGGCATCCAGATGGCGCAGGAGCTGTACCAGATGGGGCAGGTGATCGACGCGCGCCGCCAGTGGATCTGGACCATGCGGCGCATGAACAACCGCGAACTGGCGGTGGCGGCGGTGATCGCGCGCCAGTGGGGCTGGCATGACCGCGCGATCCTCACGGTGGCGAAGAGCGACCATCAGGACGATCTCGAGCTGCGTTTCCCGATTCTGTACCGGGACATGATCGAGACCAACGCCTCGGAACTCGGCATCGATCCCAGCTGGGTTTACGGCGTGGTGCGCCAGGAATCCGCCTTCGTCGTCGATGCCCGCTCCGCGGCCGGCGCGCTCGGGCTGATGCAGTTGATGCCGTCCACCGGGAGGCTCACGGGCCGCAAGCTCAACATGCCGATCCGCAACAACCGCGCGCTGCTGAACGTCGAGAACAACCTGCGCCTTGGCGCGAGCTACCTGAAGGAAGTGCTGGGCCGCAACAACGGCAACCAGGTGCTGGCCACGGCCTCCTACAATGCCGGTCCGAACCGCGTCAGCAGCTGGCTGCCGGAACGCAACATGGAGGCCGATATCTGGGTCGAGCTGATTCCGTTCAGCGAGACGCGCGACTACGTGAAAAACGTCATGTCCTACACCACCGTGTATGACCATCGTCTCGGCAGTCGCCCGGCGCGCCTGCGCACACGCATGACGGACATCGCGCCGGCGGAAAAATAACCCGTCTCACCGGGCACCCCCCGGAAAAGTCCTGTATTCATGCAGTGGGACACGAGGTATGGCGGCCATTTTCGTGATCTAAACTCGTCTTACATTGGGAAACATGAATCCGCCCCGCCGTCGGACGGTTTGAGGATAGAGGCCTGCTTTGAAGAACAAAGACCGTATTTTTTTACTCGAAAGCCAGTTGCGCGATCGCGAGCTCGAGATCACCATGCTCCGGGAAACCGCAGAAGCCATGAGCGGCGAACTCGGCCTTGAGAATATATTTCAGGTGGTCGCCGACCACGCGCGCAGAAATATCCTTGCCGAGACCGTGCTGATCCCGGTGCTGGACGAGAATCTCGCCCGGTATACCTACCGGGCCGGATGCGGAAAAAACGCCGATGAAATCGTGGGCCAGTCGCTGCCGCTGGACACCGGCGTCTGCGGCTGGGTGTGGCGCCACAAGCGCCCGTGGTGGCGCGGCGTGCTGGACGAGCTGGACGAGGCCGAAAGAAACCGGTGGGAGAAGGAGGCGGGCAGCATCATCCTCGTGCCGCTCATCGGCAAGCATCGTATTCTCGGCGGCATCGCCGGCCTCAACAAGATCGGCGGCGAGGATTTCACCCGGCGTGACCTGGACCTGCTCACACTTTTCGCCAATCAGGTCAGCTTTGCGATCGAGAACACCCAGTTATTCGATCAGCTGAAACTAGCGAAGGCGCGGGTCGAGGAATACCAGAAGGAACTGCAAACCCTCAACGTCGAACTGGAGCGACGCATCGCCCAGCGGACGTCCACCCTCGCCAATGCCGTGAAGGAGCTCAAACATCTGGCGCTGCACGACACGCTGACGGACCTGCCGAACCGTTCGCTGGTCGAGGACCGGCTGCAACAGGGAATTTATAACGCCAAGCGCGAGAAAAATGTTCTGTCTTTCGTCATGCTCGACCTCGATCATTTCAAGGAGGTCAATGACCGGCACGGACACGACGCCGGGGACAGCCTGTTGAGGCTGGCTGCCCTGCGCCTGCGACAGGTGCTGCGGATGTCAGACACGGCCGGGCGGCTCGGCGGCGACGAGTTCGCCCTCGTGCTGCCCTCGACGGACGCCGCCGGCGCGGAAAAGGTTGCCGAGAAACTGCTCAAAGTCATGGAGCCGCCATTCAAGCTGGGTGACAAGGCGATCAGCGCACCCTGCAGCATCGGCATCGCCGCGTATCCGGAGCACGGCGAGGATGTGGACACCCTGTGCCGACGCGCTGACATGGCCATGTACGCGGCCAAACGCGATGGACAGAGATATGCCGTCTATCGTCCGGAACATGAAAAAAACGCGATGCCACCCGCCACGCCGTGAATCTCCTTCGCCTCGTTTCGTCCGCCCGGGGCGAATCGGCAACGCGTTAAATAGTTGACCTTCCCTCTCCGCGGAAACGCGTCCTTCTGGTTTTGCCGGATGATACGGCGCAGAATGATCCGATGGCTGTGCACAAGCTCTGTCTCCTCGGTGGCACCGGCTTCGTCGGAAGGCAGTTGAGCGCGCGCCTGTCCGAGGCCGGGCATGACATCGACATTCTCACGCGCCATCGCGAACGCCAGCGCGAGCTGCTGGTGCTGCCTACCGTGCGGCTGGTGGAAGGCGATGTGCACGCCGCCGGCTTTCTGCGCAGGCAGTTCGAGGGCAAAGATACCGTCATCAACCTGGTCGGCATCCTGAACGAAAAGGGCCGCTCGGGAAAAGGATTCACGCGGGCGCACGCCGAACTGCCGGAGAAAATCGTGCAGGCCTGCCGCGAAACCGGCGTGCCGCGCCTGCTGCACATGAGCGCGCTGCACGCCGCGCGCATGGCCCCGAGCCATTACTTGCGTACCAAAGCCCTAGGGGAAGAAGCGGTGCACCGCGCCGAAAACCCGGATTTCCACGTCACCAGTTTCCGCCCTTCCGTCATCTTCGGCCCGGGTGACGGCTTCCTGAACCGCTTCGCCGGCCTGCTGCGCCTGACGCCGGGCGTGTTCCCGCTCGCCTGCCCCGATGCGCGCTTTCAGCCGGTATACGTCGAGGACGTGGTGCGCGCGTTTACGGAATCGCTCGATAACCACAAGACTTTCGGGCAGCGCTATGATCTCTGCGGCCCGAAAGTCTATACCCTGCGCGAGATCGTGGAATATGTGGCCAAACTTCTCGGCAAGCGCGTGTGTGTTGTCGGCCTGCCCGATGGTCTGTCTTACCTGCAGGCCGCGATGCTGGAATTTGCCCCGGGCAAGCCGTTCTCACTCGACAATTACCGCTCGCTGCAGATCGACAGCGTATGCGAGAAAGGTTTTCCCGAGGTGTTCAGCATCACGCCGACGAGCCTCGAAGAAATCGCGCCCGGTTATCTTAAAAAATAGAATGGACAGGATTAACAGGATTTAAATCAAGAATTCTGCAAGGCGATGCGACGCTCATTTTCCGGCAGATTCGCCATTTTCTTCACTGAATGATAGAAAGCCATGAGATTATCACCCTGTTGCGCCAGCAGTTTCTGAAACGCGGCGACATGCTGGCTGTACATGCCAATCGCGGCGAGGTGGGCGTTGTTAAGATCTTGGGAAATCCACTTGTCGTAATCTGCATAATTGCCCCAGCTTGCTTTCAGGATCTCATAATCACTTCGCAGTTCTTCGAATACCCGAATCTTCGCTGAACGTTTTTCTGCATCGTTTAAGTTCGATGCGTAGATTTCCGCAAGGCGTGTTTTGTGTTTCCTTACCAGCAAGATGAATTGCTCACGCCGTTGTATTTTTTGCCGGTACGCTCTCGCCTGTTGTGCTGTGCCGTGGCGTTCGAACCAGCGCTTCACGCCTTCGAGTTCGACCACGGTCGCGAAGGATTCGTTGAAGGCGGTATCGCCGCTGACGTAAAGCACCTGATGCGCCAGTTCATGGAACAGCAGCCCGGCCAGGTCGGCCTCGGCGCGGTGGATGAAGGTGTTGAGCAGCGGGTCGTTAAACCAGCCGAGCGTGGAATAGGCCGGTGCGCCACCCACATAAACGTCATAACCGTCCTGTTTCAGGTCAGCGGCGAATTTTTCCGCTTTGACACGCGCGAAGTAGCCGCGGTAGGACACACAACCGGCAAACAGGAAACACCATTGCTTCGGTTCCAGCGACAACTCCGGTGTGGCAAAGGCGTTCCAGACGACAAAAGGCCGCTCCAGATCGGCGTAAGTTCGATAGCTGCGATTGTCCGGCAGCCCCAGCTCGCGGCTGGCAAAGTCCCGCAGGCGCCGGACCAGCTCAAGCTGCCGCCGGATCCGCGGGGTCGTGGCCGGGTCGCTGAGTACTTCTTCGACTGGCCGGCGCTTGTTGAGGATTTCGAACTGCCCTGAAACCGCATGCAAGTAATAACCCGGGCTGGCGCAGCCGGTGACAATGGCGAGCAGCGGCAACAGGGTAAGAGAGCGGAGGCGATATTTCATAAATCCTGCTTGGCGTCGGAGGCTTGCACACATTAGCATGAGGAGATGAAAACTTACCTCGTTGGTGGCGCGGTGCGCGACAAGCTCCTGGGCCTGCCGGTTAAGGACCGGGATTATGTCGTGGTCGGCGGCACCCCGGATGAAATGGTGGCCAAGGGCTTCAAGCCCGTCGGCGCCGATTTCCCCGTGTTCCTGCATCCGGTAACCAGGGAGGAATATGCGCTGGCACGTACCGAGCGCAAATCGGGCCACGGCTACAAGGGCTTCAAGGTGTATGCCGCGCCGGACGTGACGCTGGAAGACGACCTGCGCCGCCGCGACCTCACCATCAACGCCATGGCCGAGGACGAGCAAGGCCAGCTGATCGACCCCTTCAAGGGCGCGGAGGATTTGCGTAACGGCGTGCTGCGCCATGTCTCGCCCGCGTTTGCCGAGGACCCGGTGCGCATCCTGCGCGTGGCGCGCTTCGCCGCGCGCTACGGAAGATGGGGTTTCCACGTGGCGCACCTCACCAACAAACTCATGCAACAGATGGTCGAATCGGGTGAGGTCGATCACCTCGTGCCCGAGCGCGTGTGGACGGAACTCGAGCGCGCACTGGGGGAAGACAGGCCCTCGCGTTTTTTTGAAGCGCTGCGCGGCTGTGGCGCCTTGGCGCGGCTGTTTCCGGAGATCGACGCACTCTTCGGCGTGCCGCAGCCGGAAAAACATCACCCGGAAGTGGACACCGGCGTGCACATCATGCTGGTGCTGGACGCCGCCGCGAAGCTTTCAGCCGATACGCGCATACGCTTCGCCGCGCTCATGCACGATCTCGGCAAGGGCAACACGCCGAAGGCGGAATGGCCGCAGCACATTGGGCACGAAGAGCGCGGGGTGGAGCTGGTGAAAAATTTCTGCCAGCGTTTTCGCGCGCCGAACGAGCATCGCGATCTGGCCGTGCTCACGGCACGCTACCACGCGCATTGCCACAAGATCGCCGAACTTCGTCCGGCCACGGTGGTCGATACACTGGAGGCCCTGGACGGTTTCCGCCGCCCGGAACGGGTCGGGCAGTTCGTGCTGGCTTGCGAGGCCGATTTCCGCGGCCGCACCGGTGTGGAGGACAAACCCTATCCGCAGGCCGAGCTGTTTCGCCGCGCCTTTGAGGCCGCCCGTGCCGTCGATGCTGCCGCCGTCGCGGCCCAGGGCGGGAAAGGCCCCGATATCGGCGCGCGCCTGCGCGAAGCGCGAATTGCCGCTGTCAAAATAGTATTATGACGTCTGAACGATCAAGCGCTGGAGCGGTTCGAAGGAGGTCATCATGAAATTAATCATTCGTCTGTCGTTATTTTCCGCGGCCTTGCTGTTGACGGGCACGCTGCTCGCCGCCGAGGGCACAGCCGGCACACCCGCGACGGATCCGGTGGCCAAAGTGGTATGGCATGTGGATTTCTCCGACCCGCGCCGCCTGAGCGCCATGATCCAGAACGTCAATAACATGGTGACGACCTACCAGAACAAGCTGGAAGACTACGATATACGCCTCGTGTTTCTTGCCGGTGGCATCCGCTTCGTCACCCAAGACCCGCTCAAGGGCACGCCCTTTGCCGAGGACCCGGAATACAAAAAGCGCCGCGCCGAACTGATACAGCGTTTGCAGCAATTGCGCGAAATGCATGACGTCAAGCTTGAGCTGTGCGAAATCACGCGTGAGGCCCTGAACCTGGCGAAGGAGAAAATCATTCCCGGTGTGACGCCGGTGCGCTCGGGTGTGGTGCGCATCGCCGAACTCCAGCATCAGGGTTTCGCTTATCTCAAGATAGAATAAGCTCCATGTCCAAAGCGGTTTCATTCCGGCCGGCTGCACAGTCCGGCCCTGCCTCCATTCCACGGGTTGGTTTCGTCAGCCTTGGTTGCCCCAAGGCGCTGGTCGATTCCGAGCGCATCCTGACGCAACTGCGTGCCGAGGGTTATGCCATCTCGCCCGATTACGCCGGGGCCGACCTCGTGGTGGTCAACACCTGCGGATTTATCGATGACGCCGTCGAGGAGTCGCTCGACGCCATCGGCGAGGCGCTCGCGGAAAACGGGCGCGTGATCGTTACCGGTTGTCTCGGCGCCAAGGGCGATATCGTCAAACGGACCCATCCGCAGGTGCTGGCCGTCACCGGCCCGCACGCGCTCGAGGAAGTCATGCAATCGGTGCATGCGCATCTGCCGAAACCGCACGACCCCTACACCGACCTCGTGCCGCCGGCCGGCATCAAGCTTACCCCGCGGCACTATGCCTATCTCAAGATCGCCGAGGGCTGTAATCACCGCTGCACGTTTTGCATCATCCCCTCCATGCGCGGCGATCTCGTGAGCCGTGACGTCGGCGAGGTCATGCAGGAGGCGGAGGATCTGGTGAAAAGCGGCGTGAAGGAACTGCTCGTGATCTCGCAGGACACCAGCGCCTACGGCGTGGACGTGAAATACCGCGCCGGTTTCTGGCACGGCCGGCCGGTCAAGACGCGCATGACGGATCTCGCGCGCGCCTTGGGTGAACTCGGCGTGTGGATACGGCTGCATTACGTCTATCCCTATCCGCATGTGGATGAAATTATCCCGCTCATGGCAGAAGGGGAAATCTTGCCGTATCTCGATGTGCCGTTGCAGCACGCGAGTCCGCGAATACTGAAGCTCATGAAGCGCCCGGCGAACGCCGAAAACAATCTCGCGCGCATCGAAAACTGGCGCAAGGCTTGTCCGGATATCACGCTGCGCTCGACCTTCATCGTCGGTTTCCCGGGCGAGACCGAACTGGAGTTCAATGAGTTGCTCGATTTCCTGCGCGCGGCGCAGCTCGACCGCGTCGGCGCGTTCGCCTATTCGCCGGTGGCAGGCGCCGTCGCCAACGCCATGCCCGACGCCGTGCCCGAGGGAGTCAAACAGGAACGCCTGGTGCGCTTCATGGAAGTGCAGGCAAAAATCTCCGCGGACAAGTTGCAGCGCAAGGTCGGGAAAACCCTGACCGTGCTGGTGGACAGTGTTGAAGACAACACGGCGGTCGCTCGTTCCAGCGCCGCTGCGCCCGAGATCGACGGGGTGGTTTATATAGAAGGCGCCAAGAACCTGAAATCGGGTGAATTCTGTCAGGTCCGCATCACCCGCGCCGGGGAACATGACCTATGGGCGAAGATCCTGCCGCGCTAATGATGTGAATTTCGATCCCGATAAACATCACCGACGTTCCATTCGGCTCAAGAGCTACGATTATTCCCGGGCCGGTGCGTATTTTGTAACCATCTGCATTAAAGATCGCGAATGCTTGTTCGGCGAGGTTATTGACGGAAATATGCAGTTGAATGACACCGGGCGAGCGGTGCAGGCGGAGTGGGTACGGTTACCGGAGCGTTTCCAGTCCGTCGATCTGGATGATTTCGTGATTATGCCTAATCATCTGCATTGCATTATTCACGTAGGGGCGGGGCTCGCCCCGCCCGGCAGGGGCGCAGAAAACAAGGGCGCAGCAAGCAGCGCCCCTACGTTGGGTGACATTTTGCGGGCATTCAAATCCATTTCAGCAATCGCGGTGAACCGTCTTCTTGGGCGTTCGGGCCGTTCTTTGTGGCAACGTAACTATTATGAGCACATCGTTCGCAACGAAAATGAATTGGCCCGTATCCGGGAATACATCGTGAACAACCCCACGCAATGGGCCCTGGATCGCGAAAACCCGAGTTATGTCGGGGCGTGATTTATGATGACAAGACGAGCGAAGCAGGGCTACATTCTCCGCACCCTGGTTCGTTGTGCTCGGAAGGATCGGGTTTTTCAGCCATAGGGGCGCCATTCATGGCGCCCTGGTTGCGTGGCGATAAACAGAGGCGCGATAAATCGCGCCCCTACGAAAAAGATATCGCGTCGAAGTTTCGAGCCTGCCGGTGTGCCGCCTTGGGATCGATAGCCCCATCCCTTATCAGCCAAATTGTTTGCATTCCTGCCGCATGTGCGGCGTCGAGTTCCTCCTTGATGTCGGAGAGAAATAGAATGTCTCCGGGCGCTGTTGTTCCGATGGCCGCTGCGATTTTGCGGTAGGAATTGGCCTCGCGCTTGTTGCCGATGGCGGTGTCGAAATAGCCGGAAAAGAGCGGTGTCAGATCGCCGTATTCCGTGTGCGCGAACAGCAGTTTCTGGGCCTGGACCGAGCCCGAAGAGAAGACGTAAAGAGGTATACCGGCCTGCTTCCATTTTTTCAAATGGCGCACAGCGTCTTCATATATGTGGCCCTTGAAATCGCTTTTTTTGTAACCGTCCTGCCAGATCATGCCTTGCAGGCTTTTCAGCGGCGTGATTTTCTTGTCCTCGTCGATCCAGCGGATGAGTTGCTCGATGACTTCCGACTCGTTCAGGCTTTTCCCGCTGATTCGCCGGACTTCTTCCAGCTCCCGCCGCACCGCGGGTTCCGCGACGTGGGCGCGCACGAACTCCGCCATGCGTTCGCGCGCATAGGGGAACAGCACGTCCTTCACGAAGGACAAAGATGAAGTGGTTCCCTCGATGTCAGTCAGAATGGCCCTGATCATTTCATGTGCCCGGGTGTTTAAAGCCGTCCGCGCCGGTCCTGAAGGGTAAAGCCCGGCAACGGTTCGCGCACACCACGCCCGAGCGCAATGACCTTGTAGAGCTCACCCATTTCATGCGGGAGCGTGAGTTTCTTGATCTGTTGCGTCAGCGCCAGATGCGCGCGCGCATCGTTGGGGTCGGACGCGGCCATGATCTGCTCCAGCCCGCCGCCGAGAAGAAACGCCGCCTGCGAGGTGTAACCGGCGAGCGCAAGCCCGGCCCCGGCTTCGGCGATGGCGCTGAAGTCCACGTGCGCGGTGATGTCCTGCAAACCGACGAGCCGCAACGGATCATCGTGGGCATGATGCCGGTAGTGGCACATGAGTGTGCCCAGAGCGCGCTGCGGGTGATAAAACTCCGCGCGCGGGAAACCGTAATCGATGAGCAGCATCGCGCCCTGTTTAAGACTATCGGCCACGCTGCGCACCCAGGCCTCGGCGCGCAGATTGATTTCCGAGGTGTAGCCGGCCGCCAAACCAAGCGGCTCAACGCGGGCAAGAACAGAGGCACTGGCCGGTTTTTCCCGCCACACAAAGCTTTCGTTTTCACAGCCAACGAATGACTCGTTGACGCCAATTTCCGTGACCCTGAAGCGGGTGACCGGCATGGCATCCAGCAATTCGTTGGCCAGCACCATGCCGCGGAAACCGGTGGGCATGGCATCAAGCCACTGAACGCGATTCAGAAGATGAGACGCCTTGTATCGGAGCGTTTCGTTTTGCTGTGCTCGCAGTTCGGCGCTGAGTTCGAGAATAAGGTAACGTTCCGGAAGCTGGCCCAGAGTCTCCAACTCAAGCAGCAGGTCGGCGGCCAGTACGCCGCTGCCGGCGCCGGCCTCCAGGATATCGCCGCCGCCCAACTCGGCCAGTAGGGACTGGCATGGCCGCGCCAGGCAGCGTGCGAACAGCGGGCCCAGTTCCGGCGCGGTGATGAAATCGCCACGTTCGCCGAATTTGTGTTTTCCCGCCGCGTAGTAACCCAGCCCCGGCGCATAGAGCGCCAACTCCATGAAACGGTCGAAGGATATCTCACCACCCGCTGCGGCAATCTCCTCGCGCAGGCGTTGCGTGAGTTTGTCATGGTGCGCCTGTTCTTCCGCTGTCGGTGACGGCAGCGCGGGCGATGCGGGGCTGGCGGTTTGACCGTGGCGGCGGGGCGGATTCATCAGGGCGGATCTTGGCTCGGAGGCTGGCAACCGGTATCGTGCCGGATTCAGGATATATACTAGGCTTTATGCCGGACAATCCCCTCGAAGGCAAGGTGGCCCTGATCACGGGCGGCGCACACCGCATTGGCGCGGCTGTCGCGCGCCTGTTGCACGCCCAGGGCATGAAGCTCGTGATTCATTATCACACCTCCGAAAAGGCCGCCCACACCCTGCAGGACGAATTGCACAAGACCCGTCCGGAGTCGGTCATGCTGGTGCGCGGCGATCTCAACAACGGCGAGCGGCTGGCGAAAAACCTGATCTTCGAAACCGTCGAGTCCTTCGACCGGCTGGACGTGGTGATCAACAACGCCTCGCGGTTTTACCCGACGCCCGTGGGCGAGGCCACGGAATCCCAGTGGGACGATATCGTGGGCACCAACCTGCGGGCGCCGTATTTTATCGCGCAGGCGGCAATGCCGCATCTCAAGAAGTCCGGCGGATGCATCGTCAACATCGCCGACATCTACGGTGACCGCCCGCTGATCGGCTATCTGATTTACAGCGTGGCCAAGGCCGGCGTGATCATGCTCACGAAGGCGCTGGCGCGCGAACTGGGTCCGGAAATACGGGTCAACGCCATCGCCCCCGGCGTGATCCTGTGGCCCGAGAACGATCTCGACGAGATGTCCAAGCAACGCATCATTTCGCGCACGCCGCTCAAGCGCTCCGGCGACACCGACGACGTGGCGCGCACCGCGCTCTTTCTCATCCGCGACGCCGGCTTCATCACCGGGCAGGTACTGGCGGTGGACGGCGGGCGCTGGGTGGTGATGTAAATCACGCCAATTCAGGCCCGCGGATCGAAATCCGCCTTCCACATCTCCTGTTTTCCCGTATCGAACCGCTGCCACATCTCGGCATAAGCCGATCCCGTTTCCGGATGCCGCAAATCCGGCGCGATGTCCGCCAGCGGGCGCAGCACGAAGGCGTAACGCTGGATGTCGGGATGCGGCAGCTTCATCCTGTCGTCGTGCCGCACCGTATCGCCGTAAAGCAACAGGTCGAGATCGAGCGCGCGGGCACTGAAGCGATTGTCCCGGCGAACGCGCCCAAACTGCGACTCGATCCGAGAAAGTGTTTTTTTGATGCGCTCGATGGATTCAACGCTGTCGAAACCCGCCACAAGATTGAAAAAATTTTCGCCCTCGAATCCGAGGGCCTTGCTCTCGTAGACGGGGGAGAGGGTGAGAGGGCCGTAATGTGCGGCCAGTTCGCGCACGGCGCCGCGAATGCAATTTTCCCTGTCGATATTGCTGCCGATGCTGACAAAGACGCGAGTCATTTATTTAAATGGACAGGATTAACAGGATTATTCTGGAAACGAGGAAGCCGTTGGCAGTTTTTTGCTTTTGAAATCCTGTTAATCCTGTGCATCCTGTCTAATTTTGCTTTTCGCCGCGCTCGATGATCACGCCCACGTCGCCCGCCCCGCGGACGGCGCCTTTCTTGTTGACGCGCACGCGCACCCACTTGAGCTTGAATTCGGCCAGCAGGATTTCCGCGACCTTCTCGGCCAGGGTTTCCACGAGCTGGAATTGCGAGTTGCCGACGAATTCGAGGAGGCGCTTGGAAACCGCCTTGTAATTGAGGGTGTCCTCGATCTTGTCCGTGGCCGCGGCGCGACGGATGTCCGCGGCCATGTCGAGATCGAGAATGATGGTTTGTTTGATGCGGCGTTCCCACTCCCAGATGCCGATGATGCACTCGATCTTGAGGTCGTGGAGGTAGATAATATCCATGGGTTGCCACTATAACGAAAAACACCGCTCACTTTAAATGCTGTGGCTTTATTTCCTTCCGCTGCTGGCCTACCTGCTCGGCTCGGTGTCGAGCGCGGTGGCCATCGCACGCGTTATGGGGTTGGAGGATCCGCGCGACGTCGGTTCCAGGAACCCGGGGGCCACCAACATCCTGCGCTATGGCGGCAGGACGGCGGCCATCCTGACCCTGGCGGGAGACATCCTGAAGGGTGTTATTCCGGTGCTGATCGCACGCGCGTTGACCACGGATGCCGTGATCATCACGCTTACCGGCTTCGCCGCGTTTCTCGGCCACCTGTTCCCGGTGTTCTTCGGCTTCCGCGGCGGCAAGGGCGTCGCCACCGCGCTCGGGGTGTGGCTCGCGCTCAACCTGTGGGTGGGCCTGGCTTTGATCGGCACGTGGGTGCTGGTGGCGGTGTTGTTCCGCTATTCCTCGCTGTCGGCCCTGACGGCCTCGCTGGCCGCGCCGCTGTACGTGGCGTGGCTGTCCCCCGGCGCGCCGTATCTCATCACCATGATCGTCATGAGCGCGATTCTGGTTTTCCGGCACCGCTCCAACATCCGCCATCTGATTGCTGGCACGGAAACCAAAATTGGGCAATGACTGGAAGCTATCTCAAAAACACCTGAAACGCTGATGGACGCTGATTGATCTATAAAGTGAAGCCTAGACCCGATGTTTCCAATCGAAAATTATCTGCGTTTATCGGCGTAACTATCTGCGTTAATCTGTGTTTAAAGATATTAACTAACCGCGCCGATTTCCTCGATACGCCAGCGCGCCCGCGCGCCAAATGTGAGTGGCTCATGCTGTCCCGTGGCCAGACGCAGGTAGCCGGCATAGGCGATCATGGCGCCATTGTCGGTGGAAAATTCCGGGCGCGGGAAGTACACGCGCACGCCGAGTTTTTCTGAAAGCTGCTTCAGGCGTTCACGCAATTTCAGGTTGGCGCTCACGCCCCCGGCCGCCACCAGCCGTTTTGAGCCGGTCTGTTCCAGCGCCCACTCGCATTTGATGGCGAGTACAGCCACCGCGGCTTCCTCGAACGAGGCCGCGATGTCGGCGATGAGTTGGGGCGTAAGATGCTGGTTTTTTACTGTGGTCACGACGGCGGTCTTCAAGCCGCTGAAGCTGAAGTCGAGCCCCGGATGCGCGCCGTGGGTCTTGCGCCGTTCCGTCATGGGGCGCGGGAACTTGAATCTTTCGGGGTTGCCGCCCTGTGCCGCCCGCGCGATGGCCGGGCCGCCCGGGTAACCGAGGCCGAGCAGCTTGGCCGTCTTGTCGAAGGCCTCGCCCACGGCGTCGTCCACGGATTCACCCAGGATGGTATAGCGGCCGAGCGCCTGCACGTCGGCGAGCAAAGTATGCCCGCCGGAGACCAGCAGGGCGGTGAACGGGAAAGACGGCGGATCCGGCTCCAGCATGGGCGAGAGCAGGTGCCCTTCCATGTGATGAATCGCGACGGCGGGAACCTTCCAGGCATAAGCCAGCGAACGCCCCAAGGCCGCGCCCACCAGCAGGGCCCCGGCCAGGCCCGGCCCGGCGGTGTAGGCGATGCCGTTTATTTGTGCCGGGTGCGTCTTGGCTTCTTCCATTATTGTCCGGATCAGCGGCAGTGCCTTGCGGATGTGGTCGCGCGAGGCCAGTTCTGGTACCACCCCCCCGTAATCTATATGCAGCGCGGTCTGGGAAAACAGCCGGTGCGCCAGCAGGCCGGCCCCGGAGTCGTAGAGGGCGACCCCGGTGTCATCGCAGGAGGTTTCGATGCCGAGTACGCGCATGGGCCGATTTTACACGGGCAAGGCCGGATTTCCGGTCTAAGATATACAAATCCGGCGGGAATCTATAGAATCGCCGCCTTTCCGTAACCGACCGTCCTGCCGAAACAGGCCCATTATTGAGGATACAGATGCCTTCAGTCCGGATTAAAGATAACGAACCGTTTGAGATGGCCCTGCGCCGTTTCCGCCGCTCGTGCGAAAAGGCGGGCGTGTTCACCGAGATGCGCAAGCGCGAGCACTACGAGAAGCCGACCGAAATCCGCAAGCGCAAGGCCGCCGCCGCGCGTAAACGCGAGCTCAAGAAGCTCATGCGCCGCAGCAACCCGCGTCCTCCCGCGCCCGCTACCACCACCCGCCCCTGATTTTCTTTCCGGCCTTGGGCGATGAGCCTTAAGGACAAAATCAAAGACGACATCAAGCAGGCCATGCGCGACAAGAACGCGTCGCGCCTGGGCACGCTGCGCATGCTGAGCGCCGCGATCCAGCGGCGCGAGGTGGACGAGCGCATTCAGCTCGACGATGCCCAGGTCATCAGCGTGATTGAGAAACTGGTGAAGCAAGGCCGTGAGTCGATAGAGCAATATGTCAAAGGCGGGCGCCAGGAGCTGGCGGACAAGGAGTCCGGCGAAATCGCCATCTTTCAGGCCTATCTGCCGCAGCAACTGAGCGAGGCCGAAATTGACAAGCTGATCGCCGAGGCCATCGCCGCCACTGGCGCGGGCTCGGTCAAGGACATGGGCAAGGTCATGGGTGTGCTCAAGCCCAAACTCCAGGGTCGCGCCGACATGGGGAAAGTGGGCGGCAAAGTAAAAGCCAAACTCGGCGCCGCCTGAAACAGCTCATTATTCCCCCGGTAAAAACTGCTCCGAAGTTATTGGCCCGGCATGATCGTTCTTGGAGGATGGTAGAATACGAAAAGTGACTTGGCATTTGTGATGACAATGCATGCCGGGTCAATAACGAAAATTATTAAGAATTTCCGATTATTGCGGCGCCAACGGGCTTCCGATTAGGTCATGAGAATAGTCACCCACGAGGCATGTCCGGCAGATTCGTGCCGCCGCAATAATCCCATTCCCGCATCTTACCGGCCTGTTTAGAATAGCCGCATGGCCGGCCGCATCCCCAAGCAGTTCATCGATGAGTTACTGACGCGCTCCGACATCGTGGATGTCATCGATGCGCGCGTGCCGCTGCGCAAGGCCGGCAAGGACTACAAGGCCTGCTGCCCATTCCACGAGGAAAAAACCCCGTCCTTCACGGTGAGCGCCGACAAGCAGTTCTACCACTGTTTCGGTTGCGGCGCGCACGGCTCGGCCATCGGTTTCCTCATGGACTACGAGCACATGAGTTTCGTGGAGGCGGTCGAGGAGCTGGCCGCGCGCGCGGGCCTGACGGTTCCCAGGGAAGCGGGCGCGGCATTCGAGAAAGACAAAGACACCGGCGCGGACCTGCTCGAGCTTATGCGTGAGGCCGCACGCTTTTACCGGCAGCAGTTGCGCGAGCACCCGCAGGCGGGCCGGGCGGTGGAGTATCTCAAGGGGCGTGGCATCACCGGTGAGATCGCACGCGACTTCGATCTCGGCTTCGCCCCCGACGGCTGGGATAACCTGCTGCGTGCTCTGGGAAAAGACGAAAACACCCGTGAGGCGTTGGCGCGCGCCGGCCTCGTCGTGAAAAAGGACAGCGGCGGCTACTACGACCGCTTTCGCGACCGCGTCATGTTCCCGATTGAAGACCACCGCGGACGCATCGTCGCCTTCGGCGGGCGGGTGATCGATGATGTACAAGGACGTACAAATGCCGCGGATGCCGCGGAAGACAGGACGCCGGAAGCGGCCCAGGGCGGGCCGAAATACCTTAACTCCCCGGAAACACCGTTGTTTCACAAGGGGCGCGAGCTTTATGGGCTGTTTCATGCGCGCGCCGCCATCAAGCGCGAAAACCGGGTGCTGGTGGTCGAGGGCTACATGGACGTCGTGGCGCTGGCCCAATTCGGCATTGATTTCGCGGTGGCCACGCTTGGCACGGCGACCACGCGCGATCATCTGGAGCGTCTGTTCCGCCACGCGCCGGAGGTGGTTTTCTGCTTCGATGGCGACCGCGCCGGCCGTGAGGCCGCTTGGCGCGCGCTGGACAATGCCCTGCCCGTGCTGCGCGAGGGGCGCCAGATAAGCTACCTGTTCCTGCCCGAAGGCGAAGACCCGGATACGCTGGTGCGTAAGGAAGGCCAGGAGGCTTTCCTCGCCCGCCTGAAGAAAGCGATTCCGCTGCCGGACTACCTTTTCGATACCCTGTCGCGCCAGGTAGACCTGGGCCGTCTGGACGGTCGCGCCCGCCTGGTGGAACTTGCCCGTCCGCTGTTGTCCAAAATGCCGATTGGTGTCTTGCGCCAGATGATGCTCGATCGGCTGTCCGAGCTGAGCCACATGGAACCGGGTAAATTGCCCGTAAGCGCCGGAAACCCGGATCAGCGGACTTCGTCCCCGCGTGCATTCCGCCCTGCCAGCAGCGGTCCACGCGAGCCGCCTTCCGTGGTCCGTCTGGCCATTGCCATGCTGCTGCAACGCCCCGAATTGGCGCGAAATGTGCACAACGAAGACGCCCTGGCCGACTTGGATATGCCAGGGATATCGTTACTGGTGGAATTGCTGAGAGTGGTAAAAGCGACAGCAGAAATGAATACAGCCTCTATAATAGAGAATTTTAGCGATAGCGAGCACAAACAAAATTTGGCGAAACTGGCGTTCTGGCAGCACCCGGCCCTGGATCAGGATCTTGAAGCGGAATTCAGCGGGGTTATGAGTCGTCTGGATGAGGCTTCCGCCCGGCAAAAAACCGAACGTCTTTTGCAGAAAAAAAATACGGGGGAGCTGAATCAGGCCGAAAAAGATGAATTGGCACGATTATTGAGCCTCAAGAGAGATAATTCCCGCCTATCACCTTCTCGCCATTGAAAAGTTTGGGGCCAGCAACCACTTAAGCTATACTTTCGCGTTTTTCGCGGGCTTTTACGTTTCAACACAACACCTTAGACGGCAGCAGACGCCATCGGTTAATCGCAATGGATCAGGAAACACAACGTTCACAGCTCAAAAAACTGATCATCCAGGGTAAGGCCCAGGGTTTTCTCACGTATCGTGAGATCAACGACCATCTGCCCGAGGATGTTCACGACACCGACCAGATCGAGGCGGTGGTGAATATGATCAACGACATGGGGATCGCGGTTTACGACGAAGCGCCCGATCCGGACACCCTGTTGCTCAAAACCACCGAAACCCCTCCGCCGGCGGAAGACGAGGAAGAGGCCGCCGAAGAGGCCGAGCAGGTGGTGACCTCCGCCGTGGACAGCGAATTCGGACGCACCACCGACCCGGTGCGCATGTACATGCGCGAGATGGGCACGGTGGAACTGCTCACGCGCGAAGGCGAGATCGATCTCGCCAAGCGCATCGAAGACGGCGTGCGCCAGACGACCGAGGCCATTGCCGCCTGTCCGGCCGCGATTGCCGAGGTCGTGCGCATGATGGATCTGGTCGAGATCGACCAGATGCGCCTGACCGACCTGGTGGTGGATTTTGTCGACTCGAACGCGGCCGATGCTCCCCTCCCGGAGACCCCGACCGTGAAAGTGGCGGCCGATGTCGATGACGACAAGGACGACGAGAGCGAGTCCAGCGACAGCGACGAAGAGACCGGCCCGAACCGGGAAGAGGCGCTGATCCGTTTTGCCCGCATCCGCAAGCTGCACACGAATCTGCTCAAGGCCATCGAGAAAAATGGCTATGACAGCCCGGAGGTCAAGCGGGTTCAGGCCAAACTGGCCGGCGAATTCATGCAGACCAAGTTCGTCTCCAAGCAGATCAACCGCCTGGTGGAGTACGTGCGCTCGCTGGTGGAGTATGCGCGTGGCCAGGAAAAGTCCATTATGGACATCTGCGTGGGCAAGGCGCGCATGCCGCGCAAGACCTTCATCAAGATTTTCCCCGGCCACGAGACCAACAAGCGCTGGGTGAAAAAGGCGATCAAATGTGGCGAAGGCAATAGCTCGATCATCGAGCATAACACCGACGCCATCCACGCCGCCCAGGACAAGCTCAAGCAGCTCGAGCAACGCGCCGGCCTGCCCATTGGCGAGCTCAAGGAAGTCAATCGCCGCATGTCGATCGGCGAGGCCAAGGCGCGCCGCGCCAAGAAAGAGATGGTTGAGGCCAACCTGCGCCTCGTGATCTCGATCGCCAAGAAATACACCAATCGCGGCCTGCAGTTCCTTGACCTCATTCAGGAAGGCAATATCGGCCTGATGAAGGCGGTGGACAAGTTCGAATACCGCCGCGGTTACAAGTTCTCGACCTACGCCACCTGGTGGATACGCCAGGCCATCACGCGTTCGATCGCCGACCAGGCGCGCACCATCCGCATCCCGGTGCACATGATTGAGACCATTAACAAGCTGAACCGCATCAGCCGCCAAATGCTCCAGGAAATGGGTCGCGAAGCGACGCCGGAAGAGCTGGCGAGCCGCATGGACATGCCCGAGGACAAGATCCGCAAGGTGCTCAAGATCGCCAAGGAACCGATTTCCATGGAGACGCCCATCGGCGATGACGAGGATTCGCATCTCGGCGATTTCGTCGAGGACGCCAATTCCATCGCGCCACCCGACGCCGCGACCGGCAGCGGGCTGAAATTCGCGACCTCGGAAATCCTCGAGACCCTCACGGCGCGCGAGGCCAAGGTGCTGCGCATGCGCTTCGGCATCGGCATGAACACCGACCACACGCTGGAAGAGGTTGGCAAACAGTTCGATGTCACGCGCGAACGCATCCGCCAGATCGAGGCCAAGGCGCTGCGCAAGCTGCGGCACCCGAGCCGCTCCGAGCACCTGCGCAGCTTCTTGGATTAAGCCGTCGCTGTTCTATCCACACACGCAACGGGCCGGTATAATCCGGTCCGTTGTCTTTTTGGGCCTGTAGCTCAGTTGGTTAGAGCAGGGGACTCATCACAATGGTGCGCTCATGTCGAAAGATATGAGATGAACGGGATGAATTCAGGGAAACCTACCAGTCATGACTGATGGCAACCCTGAGCCAAGCCGGGAGTGCACTTCCGGAAGGTGCAGAGACTACCTGGGGACTAGAGTGTCCTTAATTACAGGCTTCGAGCGTCCCGCGCCCGCACGACTCATCTGGATACCGATGAGTCGAGGGCGATGAGATAGTCCACTCCTGCTGGAAACAGCGGGGCAGAGTGAATCCCTTGGTCCCAGGTTCGAGTCCTGGCGGGCCCACCATTTCTAAATCCAAGGATGTCCGGTGACATCCAGCGAGGTATCTAAGTCACTATCAGAAAAAGAAAATTCATCCAGCAACATCCTCGGTTGTCCCTTGCAAGCCGGGATCAAAGTGGGTACAAAAGGCGGGACTAAAACAGGGGGCGGGACCACGCCGCCACAAGGACTCGAACTCGTGACCCTCACCGACACGGCGATCCGGAACGCCAAGCCCAGGCGAAACCCTACAAGATTTACGACCGCGACCGTCTGTTTCTCCTCGTTCATCCGAACGGCTCGAAGTACTGGCGTTTGCGCTACAAGCGCGGCGACAAGGAAAGGGGTGATTGCCCTAGGCGCGTACCCGTCCATCACGCTTGGGGAGGCGCGCCGACTGGCCCAAGAGGTGCACGACCAGCTTGTTAAGGGGCTCGATCCTGCCGAGCAGAAAGCCGCACAGAGAGCCCAAGCTAGCGTGACGACCTTTGAGAGCGTGGCCCAGGATTGGCTCGTGCGCAAAAAGGGCAAGCTCTCTCCCACCTACTACGTGAAAATCGAAAAGACCATTCGCACCAACCTCTTCCTGCGGCTGGGCGAGAAGCCGATCCACAAAGTGACAGCCGGCGACGTGCTTGATTGTCTGCGGGTAATGGAAGCGCGAGGTGCGATAGAGCTCGCTCGACGCTGCAAGTCGTATGCCGCCGCGATTTTCAACTACGCGGCGACACTGGAACACGTACCGGTCGGGTATAACCCGGCGCAGGGCCTGACGCGGGACGTGCTTGAACATCGTGATGTGAAACACTTCCCCCACTTGGTCGAGGCGGATCTGGGAGAGTTTTTGCGTGCACTTGCCGAGTATCCGGGCAGGGCCGAAACCCGACTCGCGGTGAAATTACTGCTGTTAACGAATGGCACTTACTCTTAAGGGAAAAAACTTCTGTTTATGCCGTCATTCCGGCGAAAGCCGGAATCCAGGGTTTGAAAAGCATCGGCCGATAGGCCGATTCTGGATGCCAGCTTTCGCTGGCATGACGGAGTTTTTGTATGTGTGGGCCTTAAGTAAGTGCCATTCGTGTTGGAATGATTAAAAATACAAGGCTGACGACGCACGCCCCCGCGCATCCGGGCGAGATTCTGCGCGAGCTGTACCTCAAGCCCCTGGGCGTCACCGTGACCCAGGCCGCCAAGGCGCTGGGGGTGACGCGCAAGCACGTCTCGGCGATCCGTGAACGGCCGTGCGCCGGTGACGTCTGAGATGGCGGTGAAGCTCTCCGCCGCTTTCGCCACCGAAGCTGAGTTCTGGGTGAATCTTCAGGCCCAGCATGATCTCTAGGACCGTGCGCAGAAAGCTGGGCAAACCCAAAGTGAAATCCCTGGTGAGCCGCAAGGCAGCATAACCGCAGTGACGATTTCAACAACTCTAACTCCTTGATCCCTGCATCGGCTTCAACATCATGTTCTCCGCATTCACGGAGAATCTGAGCAAACCGCTATGGTGAACCCCAACCGCTATCTGACTCGGTGAAAGTAAACCCCGGTTTTGCTAGGGGTCTATAGTTGACTGAAACAATCAACAATAGTATTTTAATACTTGACTGTTTTGATATGTTATTCCCTACCCGGGACGCGGGTATTTCCAGACCGCGTTACCGTCCGCAGTAGGAGGTAGCCATGCCCACATCGACACAACAGATCGACACCCTGCTCAAGCGGGAATACAAGGCGGGCTTCATCACGGACGTCGAGGCGGATTCGGTTCCGCCGGGTCTGAACGAGGACACCATTCGCCTGATTTCGGCCAAGAAAAACGAGCCGGAATTCATGCGCGAGTGGCGGCTCAAGGCCTACCGGCACTGGCTGATCATGACCACGCCGGCCTGGGCCCATGTGCATTACCCGCCGATTGATTATCAGGCCATCGTCTATTACTCCGCGCCCAAGACCGGGAAGGATGGGCCCAAGAGCCTCGACGAGGTCGATCCCAAGCTGCTCGAAACCTACGAGAAGCTCGGCATTCCGCTCAAGGAGCGCGAGCTGCTCGCCGGTGTCGCGGTGGATGCGGTGTTCGACAGCGTGTCGGTGGCGACCACGTTCAAGGAGAAGCTCGGGAGCCTCGGAATTATTTTTTGTTCCTTCTCCGAGGCGGTGCAGAACCACCCGGAGCTGGTGCAGAAGTATCTCGGGTCGGTCGTGCCCTACACCGACAATTTCTACGCCACGCTGAACTCGGCGGTGTTCACCGACGGCTCCTTCGTGTACGTGCCCCAGGGCGTGCGTTGCCCGATGGAGCTGTCCACGTATTTCCGCATCAACGCCTCCAAGACCGGCCAGTTCGAGCGCACGCTGATCATCGCCGACGAGGGCGCGTACGTGAGTTACCTCGAAGGCTGCACCGCGCCCATGCGCGACGAGAACCAGCTGCACGCGGCGGTGGTGGAGCTCGTCGCGCTCAAGGACGCGCGGATCAAATATTCCACGGTGCAGAACTGGTACCCCGGCGACGAGCAGGGGCGCGGCGGCATTTACAACTTCGTGACCAAACGCGGCGCCTGCCGCGGTCCGAACGCCAGGATTTCCTGGACCCAGGTCGAAACCGGCTCGGCCATCACCTGGAAATACCCGAGCGTGATCCTCGAAGGCGACAACAGCGTGGGCGAGTTTTATTCGGTGGCGGTGACCAACCACTATCAGCAGGCCGACACCGGCACCAAGATGATCCACATCGGCAAGAACACGAAGAGCACCATCATCTCCAAGGGCATCGCCGCCGGCCGCGGGAGCAACGCTTATCGCGGTTTGGTGAAAATCCTGAAGGGTGCGGAGAACGCGCGCAACTATACGCAGTGCGATTCGCTGCTCATGGGCGACCAATGCAGCGCGCATACCTTCCCGTACATCGAGGTGAAGAACCCCACGGCCAGGGTCGAGCATGAGGCGACGACGTCCAAGATCAGCGACGATCAGTTGTTCTATTTACAGAGTCGCGGCCTTTCCGCGGAAGACGGCGTGTCCATGGTCGTGAACGGTTTCTGCAAGGCGGTGTTCAAGGAGCTGCCCATGGAGTTCGCCGTCGAGGCGCAGAAGCTGCTGGGCGTGAACCTGGAAGGCGCTATCGGGTAAAGCAGTTTCGAGTTATCAAGGAAAAAGCGATGCTTTCGATCAAGAACCTGCATGTAAACGTGGAGGGCAAACCGATCCTCAAGGGTGTCAACCTGGAGGTGAAGGCCGGCGAGGTGCACGCCATCATGGGACCGAACGGCTCCGGCAAGAGCACGCTCGCCAATGTGCTGGCCGGGCACGAACACTACGAGGTGACGGCGGGCGAGGTGATTTACCAGGGCCGGAACCTGCTGGAACTCCCGCCCGAGGAGCGCGCACGGCAGGGCATGTTCCTCGCGTTCCAGTATCCGGTGGAGATTCCCGGCGTGAGCAACATCTATCTGCTCAAGTCGGCGCTCAACGCCATCCGCCGGTCCCAGGGCCTCGCGGAACTCGATGCCATGGATTTTCTGGCGCTGGTCAAGGACCGGATGAAACTCGTGGAGATGCCGGAGGAATTGTTATACCGCTCGGTCAACGAAGGCTTCTCCGGCGGCGAGAAGAAACGCAACGAGATCCTGCAGATGACGGTGCTGGAGCCGAAGCTCGCCATTCTGGATGAGACCGACTCGGGACTCGACATCGATGCGCTGCAGGTCGTGGCGCGCGGTGTCAACGTCCTGCGCAGTCCGGAGCGCGCCATCATTCTGGTCACCCATTACCAGCGCCTGCTCAACTACATCGAGCCGGATCGGGTGCATGTGCTCGTGGACGGGCGTATCGCCAAATCCGGCGACAAGACCCTGGCTTACGAACTCGAGAAGCACGGCTACGGCTGGGTCACCCCGGAAAGCGCGCCGGCAGCTGCCTGAAACAGAGGTTTAGAGTGCTTAACAGAATGACAAACGCCGCACCCCCTCCCTCTCCCTCCCCCTTCCAGGGGGAGGGTTGGGGTGGGGGTCGAGTGCCGAGCGGATTTCATTTTGTTAGAGGTTCTTAGTATGAATTCGAACGACACCGCCAAAGAAACCTATCTCGACGTCATGGGTGCGGCGCAGAAAGAACTCGCTGGCGCCCCGTCCTGGTTGCGCGACCTGCGCCGAGACAGTGCCGCGCGTTTCGCGGAGGTCGGATTTCCGACGCCGCGGGACGAGGAGTGGAAATACACCGACGTCACGCCGATTGTCCAGGCCGGCTTCAAACCGGCAGCCAGGGACGTGAATGGCGCGGACCCGGCACGGCTTGAAGGATTCTGGTTTGAAAATCTGCCGTCGCATCGCCTGGTTTTCATAAACGGCCATTATTCCGAAAAATTGTCGACACCGGGTGCGTGGCCCGAAGGTGTCACGGTGATGGGTCTGGCCGCAGCGCTGCGCGATCAGGCGCACAGGCTCGAGCCTTATCTCGGCCATTACGCCCCGCAAAAGATCCACGGCTTTGCCGCGTTGAATACGGCGTTGTTCACCGACGGCGCCTACATCCATCTCGGCCGTGGTGCGCGTCTGGCGAAGCCGCTACACCTGCTGTACGTCAGCACCGGCGCGGCCAACCCCCTGCTCTCCCAGCCGCGCAACCTGGTGGTGGCCGAAGCGGACAGTCAGGCGGTCCTGATCGAGAACTATGTGGCCATAGGCGAATCGGCTTATTTCACGAACGCATTGACCGAAGTGGTGGTCGGTCCGCATGCCGTGATTGAGCATTATCGGCTGCAGGAAGAGGGCGCGAAGGCGTATCACATTGGCGGCTTGCACGCGCATCTCGACCGCGACGGCCGGTTCACGGCGCACGGCATCGATCTCGGCGGGCGGCTGGTCCGCAACGACCTGCGCAGCGTGCTGGATGCCGAAGGCGCGGAATGCCAACTGAACGGGCTGTACGTGCTGGGCGGCCGCCAGCACGTGGACAACCACACGCACATCGACCATGCCAGACCGCGCGGCACCAGCCGCGAATTCTACAAAGGCGTGCTCGATGGCCGCTCGCGTGCGGTGTTTCACGGCCGCGTCGTGGTACATCCTGACGCCCAGCACACCGACGCCCAGCAGGTGAACAACAACCTGCTGCTGTCGCGCAACGCCGAGGCCGACACCAAGCCGCAGCTCGAAATCTATGCCGACGACGTGAAATGCGCCCACGGCGCCACGGTCGGACAACTGGACCCGGAGGCGCTGTTCTACCTGCGGTCACGCGCCGTGGATGAAGCCGCGGCGCGTGACCTGCTGACCTGCGCCTTTGCCCGGGACGTGCTGAGTCGCCTCCGTCTCGAGCCGGTGCGGTCGCAACTGGAACGCCACCTTGCCGCCAAATTGAGGGTGGCGGCGCTGCATCAAGCTCAGGAGGTGTTGCACTAATGAAGCCCTACTCGCTTCGCTCGTTCGTCTTGTCATAAGACAATGTCGGATCTGCGCGCCTTGTACGAGGAAGTGGTCCTCGACCATAACCGCCGTCCGCGGAACTTTCAGAAGCGGCCGGCGGGCAGCAACCATCACGCGCGCGGCTACAATCCGGTGTGCGGCGATGAATTCACCGTTCATCTCAAGGTGGAGGACGGCGTCATCAAGGACGCGGGCTTCGAAGGCGCCGGCTGCGCCATCTCCACGGCCTCCGCGTCGTTGATGACCGAAGCCCTGCAAGGCAAGACGGTGCCGGAGGCGGAGGCGCTGTTCCAGAACGTGCATAACCTGCTGACGCAAGAAGGCGAGAGCGGTGAAGTCGGCAAGCTCAAGGTGCTGGCGGGCGTGCACGAGTACCCCGCCCGCGTCAAATGCGCCACCTTACCCTGGCATACCTTGCACGCGGCGCTGCATGACGCGCGCGGCACGGTGTGCACGGAGTGATCGGCCATGAATCTCGACCTGATCAAGCTGGCGCAGGAACAGACCGGGACCGAAACCGGCCTGAAGCAGCAGGTCATCGAGGCGCTGCGCAAAATTCATGACCCCGAGATCCCGCTCAACATTTATGACCTCGGGCTGATTTACGCCCTCGACGTGGATGAGCGCGCAGGCAAGGCGCATATCCGCATGACCTTGACGAGCCCCGCTTGCCCGGTGGCGCAGAGCTTCCCCGGCACGGTGGAAGTCGCCATCAAACAGGTGCCGGGTGTAAAAGAGGCGCAGGTGGAGCTGGTGTGGGATCCGCCGTGGAGCAGGGACACGATGTCGGAAGCGGCCAAGCTCCAGCTCGGTCTGGTCTGAACATCGCAAACCCGGAGCCTTGCCATGAATCTATCTCATAATCCCTCTCCCTCAAGGGAGAGGGGGTTTTCAGATAAGTTCATGTCAGACTGGGCCGATGTCGCCAGGACGGATGAAATCCCGCCGGGCGGATCGAAGCTGGTGTATCTGGATGGCGTCAAGATCGCGGTATTCAATCTCGGCGGCGAATGCCACGCGATCGAAGACATCTGCACCCACGACGGCGGCGAACTCGCCAGCGGCACGGTCGAAGGCGAAGAGATCGTCTGCCCGCGCCACGGTGCCCGCTTCAATATCAGAACCGGCGCGGTGACGGCGCCACCCGCCTACGAGCCGGTGTACAAATTCCCGCTGCGCGTGCAGGACGGCACGATCCAGATCCGCGACGACCGCTGGGATTAGCGATAGCTACTCCGTCGCCATGGCGATGCTGTCCGGGGGCGGGCAAGAATTATTCGTTATACCGTGATTGGAGACTGAAATAACTCGCGGCAGCGGGCTGGGCGGGAATATTTTTCACGAGGTAATGGAAGTCTCATATTGGCTGGAATAGTCAGGGTTTTATGCCGTCCAAAATCATATAGTTGATGTCCACCAAAACGCGTGGAAAACTGAGCATGTAAAACATGTACCTTCTGGGTATTGAAGAAAGGAGGGACGAGCCATGAGTCTATTAGATGCGATCAAGACAGGTGGAAACGTGTCGAATAAGGATCCCAAGTTCCCTCATGCACCGGCCGACTGGACGAAGGAAGCGGCCCTTAAGACCGCACGGCAAGAAAGGCTGGAGCTCGGCGCGGACCACTGGGAAGCCGTACGCGCGCTGCACGAGTATTACAGCAAGCATCAGGAGATCACTCTCAGCATGCGTGAACTGCACGATGCGCTCGATGAGAAGTTCCACGGCAAGGGCGGTATCAAGTACCTCTATCAGCTTTTTCCGCGCGGGCCGGTGGCGCAGGGTTGCCGGATTGCGGGACTCACGGCACCGGCGGGGGCAACCGATAAAGGTTTCGGAAGTGTAGTCTAGGTGAGATCACCGTACGCCTCATTCTATTTCTATTTCGTGCCCGCCTTGAGCGCGGTGCCGAGGGCTCAGTGCGCGCCCGGCACCACGCCCACTTGCGGCATGTCCGCCAGACCGGTTTCGCGCGCGTGTTCCTGGAAACCGCGGTTGCGCCAGAAGAACGCGCCCGGCATGGTGGTCGGGATGACCAGCACGTAGAACAGCGCGCGGCCGATGATCGAAGCAAAGTACACCAGCAGCGCGGCCACGATCCAGCCGGCGAGCCCGGCCCAGCCGCTTGCGTCCGAGAACGCAAGCCCGGGAACCGTCAGCGCGCCGGCGGCGAGCAGGCCGTTGCGCAGCCAGTAGGTCTTGCCGAAGGTGGTGCCTTGTTCGTAATGCGAGGCCGCCCCTTCACTGCTCTGGCGCTGCATGGCGCGCGCATGGAAGACGAGCCCCACGCCTTCCAGCACCAGACCGGTGCCGGGCGTGACCGGCAGGTGCATGTCGGCCATCTGCGCGAACATGGTGACGCGCGGATCGACCACGATCACCGGGAACTTGCGCTTCTCCAGCGCCTCGCGCAGGCGCCAGAAAATGATCGGGTGCTGCTCCGGCAGGTTGGAGCCGATCGCCAGCAGGCATTCGGTATGCTCGAAGTCGTCATAGCAGCCGGGCGGGCCGTCGCTGCCGAACGAGCGCTTGTAGCCGGACACCGTCGAGGACATGCACAGCGTGGTGTTGCCGTCGTGGTTGTTGGTGCCGAGCACGCCGCGCGCGAGTTTGCCGAGGGTGTAGAACTCCTCGGTCATGATCTGGCCGGTGGAGACGATGGCGAAGGCATCGCGCCCGTAGATGCCCTGAATACGCTGGATCTCGGAGGCGGTCTTGTCGAGCGCCGCGTCCCAGCCGGTTTCCTGAAACGGCTCGTGGTAGCGGTTGCGCACCAGCGGCACGCGCCCGCGGTTGGCGGAGTAGAACAGCTCGTGCTCGAAGATGCCCTTGAGGCAGAGCTTGCCGCGGTTGACGTCGGCGGCGGCCGCGCCGCGTGACGCGACTGCCTTGCCATCGCCATTCAGGCCGACTTCGATGGAGCAGCCGGTAGAACAGTAGCCGCAGGTGGTGTACTTCCACTCGATCACGCCCTTGTCGACGATCTTGATGGGGTTCTTTTGTTTACGACCAAGCAACATAGCCACGCTCCTTCAGCAATCCGCGGCGTTGAACCTCAAAGGTTCGGACAGCCCTCTTCGGGGGCAAGCGACAGAAAGATACGATCGCCCTCGATACGCACCGGATAGCGCGCCGCACAGCCTTCATCCGGTTCGACCGCCAGTCCGGTATCGAGATGCACCTTCCAGTCGTGCAGCGGGCAGGCGACCTTGTTGCCGTGCACGATGCCCTGCGACAGCGGCCCACCCTTGTGCGGGCAGCGGTCGCGCAGTGCGAACACCCGGTCGTCGGCGGTGCGGAACACCGCGATGTCGCCGTCCGCCGTCTGCACCACGCGCGCACCGAGGCACGGGATGGCATCGAGGGTTCCGATTTCGATCCAGTCGTTCATTTGTTTCTTTGCCGTTGTCTGCATGTCGTCCTCGGGTTCCCGGATTGCGCTTCGCTTCCTCCGGGCTACACAACTCGATCGGCGGGTTACGGCCCTGCGGGCCCAACCCACCCTACATTTATTAACCCACCATCTTGAGCGGGATGAACTCGTGTCGCTCCGCGCCCTGGGCGCGCGCCGCCCACGGGTCGTCCTGGGAAAATTTCTGCGAATAGTGGAAGCGGTCGGCCAGTTCCTTGCGGCCGGCCTCGTTCTCGACGACGCGCTGCTTGACGTAGGCCAGGCCGACGCGTTCGATCCACGGCGCGGTGCGCTCCAGGTAATGCGCCTCCTCGCGATACAGCTGCAGGAACGCGGCGCAGTATTCGAGCGCCTCCTCCGGGGTCTTCACGCGGCACAGGAAATCGGTGACACGCACCTTGACGCCGCCGTTGCCGCCGACGTGCAACTCGTAGCCGGAGTCCACGCACACCACGCCGAAGTCCTTGATGGTCGCCTCGGCGCAGTTGCGCGGACAACCGGACACGCCGAGCTTGAACTTGTGCGGCGTCCACGCGCCCCAGGCCATCTTTTCCAGCTGGATGCCCAGGGTGGTCGAGTCTTGGGTGCCGAAACGGCACCACTGGCTGCCGACACAGGTCTTGACCGTGCGGATCGCCTTGCCGTAGGCGTGGCCGGAGACAAAACCGGCCTGCGACAGGTCGCCCCAGATGAGCGGCAGGGTCTCCTTCTTCACGCCCAGAAAGTCGATGCGCTGGCCGCCGGTGATGTGCACCGTCGGCACCCTGTACTTCTCGGCGATCTCGGCCAGCGAGCGCAATTCCCGCGGCGTGGTCTCGCCGCCCCAGATGCGCGGCACCACCGAATAGGTGCCGTCCTTCTGGATGTTGGCGTGCGCGCGCTCGTTGATGAAGCGCGACTGGTTGTCGTCCACGTACTCGCCCGGCCAGGCGGTGAGCAGGTAGAAGTTGAGTGCCGGGCGGCACTTGCCGCAGCCGTTCGGCGTCTTCCATTGCAATTGCTGCATGACCGCCGGGATGGTCTTGAGGGATTGCGCGCGGATCGCGATGCGCAGCTCGTCGTGCGAGTGATCGGTGCATGGGCACATCGGCTTCTTCTTGGTCGCCGTGGAATAATCGCCGCCGGCGGTCGTGGCCAGCAGCGCCTCCACCAGGCCGGTGCAGGAACCGCAGGAGCTCGACGCCTTGGTGTGGGCGCGCACCTCGTCGAGGGTGAACAGCTTCTTCTCGCCGATCGCCTTGACGATCGTGCCCTTGCACACACCGTTGCAACCGCAGATCTCGGCGTCGTCGGGCATGAGGTTGATACGTTGCTTGATGTCGCCATGCCCGGCATCGCCGAGGTGCGCTTGCCCGAACAAAAGTCGCTCACGGAAGGCCGAGACATCGGTGCCGTCGCGCATCATCTGGAAATACCAGGCGCCGTCGAGGGTATCGCCGTACATCACCGCGCCGCGGATTTTGTTGCCGTCCAGCACCACCTTCTTGTACACGCCACGCGCGGCGTCTTGCATCACGATTTCGTCGGTGCTGTCATCGCCGCTGAAATCCCCGGCCGAGAACAGATCGATGCCGGTGATCTTGAGTTTGGTCGAGGTGATCGAACCCTCGTAGCGCGCATAGCCGAGCTCGGCCAGATGATTGGCGCATACCTTGGCCTGTTCGAACAACGGCGCTACCAAGCCATAGCTTAAGCCCCGGTGCTGCACGCACTCGCCGACGGCGTACACGCGTGGGTCATAGGTTTGCAGGGTGTCGGAAACGACGATACCCTTTTCGCAGTGGATGCCGGTCGCCTGGGCCAGTGCGAAATTCGGACGGATGCCGACCGCCATTACCACGAGGTCAGCCGTGAGCTCTGTTCCGTCGACCAGCCGCACGCCCTGTACGCGCTGCTTACCGATGATTTCCTGGGTTTTGGCTTCGAGCCGGAAGTGGACGCCGCGCGCCTCGAGCGCCTTCTTCAACATCCGCCCGGCGGCGCGATCCAGTTGACGCTCCATCAGGGTATCCACGAGGTGGATGACCGTGACCTTCATGCCCTGCTTGAGCAGGCCGTTCGCGGCCTCGAGGCCTAGCAGGCCGCCGCCGATGACCACCGCATGGCGGTATTCCTTCGCCGCCGTGAGCATGGTTTCGACATCGGCGAAGTCGCGAAACCCGATCACGCCCGGCAGATCCTTGCCCGGCACCGGCAGGATGAACGGATTGGAACCGGTCGCGAGCAGCAGCCGATCATAGGTGGACGCGGTGCCATCGGACGCCTTCACCAGCCGGCGGCGGCGGTCGATCTCGACCACGGTCTTGCCCTTGTGCAGGGTAATGCCGTGTTCGGCGTACCAGGCGTCGTCGTTGAGCAGGATTTCGCGGAACTGCTTCTCACCGGTCAGCACCGGTGAGAGCAGGATACGGTTGTAATTCGGGTGCGGTTCGGCGCCGAACACGGTGATGGCGTACTTGTCCGGGGCGAGCTTGAGCAGCTCCTCGACCGCGCGCATGCCGGCCATGCCGTTGCCGACCACGACCAGTTTTTCTTTCATCAGCTTCTCCGGAAATACAAATTCATCCTGCTCTACAGCAAGCGATGTGCCAGTATCAGCATTTGCTTAACTCGCTGATACATATGGGGAATAATACGGGATGGGAGCAGCAGAGTGAATGCACCGTTCCATCGTGGTGCAGGGCATTTTTCCCCTGCACCAAAAAGAGTACATCAACGCAGGGCGAGCACGACCAGCAGTGTCGCAAAAAGCAGCAGAGAAACGATTTTCCAGAAGCGCAGCGGATTGCGTTCGTAGAGTGATTGGCGCTGTACTACGACACGCGGCGCATGCGCCAGGCTGTGCTCAAGCTCGATGGCCAGTTCCATGGCATCACCAAAGCGTTGCGCCGGGTCGACAGCCGTGGCTCGCGCCAGCAGCGCATCCAGCCAGGCCGGCAGATCGGGCCGGTACTGACTGAGCGGTATGCGCTTCGCAAAACGCGGGCGCGAGAAGGCCTCGACCTCGCCATACGGATAGTGGCCGCTGAACAGGCGATAGAGCGTAACGCCGAGCGCGTAGAGATCGGAGCGCTCGTCGCCGGCCTGGCCGTCGAACAATTCCGGCGCCATGTAACTCGGCGTGCCGGGGATGGCATCGTCCGGCGCCGCCTCCAACCCCGGCAGGCGCGCCACGCCCAGATCGAGCAACCGCAGACTGCCATCGGTCGCGAGCATGACGTTATCCGGTTTGATATCGCGGTGTACGATGTAACGCCGGTTGAGCGCGTACACCGCCTTGGCCAGCAATATACCGATGCGCACGCCCTCTTCGAAGGTCACGCGCGGTGCGCGCTTAAGGCGATGTTCGAGCGTTTCACCGCTGTAGTACGGCATCACTGAATACAGTCGCGTCTGGCGACCGGTGGGGAGCTCGATCACCTCGCTGACGTAGGGGCTGCGCACCTGCGATGCCACCCAAGCCTCGCGCACAAAGGCGTTGCGGTAGGCCGCCTCCGCGATTACCCGCGGATGCGGAAACTTCACGATCACTTCGCGCTGGTTCACGGTGTCCTTGGCGCGGAACAGCCGGCTGTAGCGACCGTCCGATACCTGTTCCTCGAGATGGAATCCGTCCACCGCCTCCCCCACCTTCGGCAGTTCCAGAATCGGCAGATCGGCCACCAACGCTTCGAGGTCGAGCCGGTCAGCTGCCGGCACCGCCAGCACGTCGAGCACCACGGCCGTGGCGTTGTCATGACTGCCGGCCTCGATCGCCGCGGTCACAATGCGGCTCGCCACTTCGTCCGGCGCGGTACGCTCCGCCAGCAATTGCTGCAAGCGGTCGTTCTTGAGCGTGGCATGGACACCGTCACAGCACAGCAAATAGCGATCGTGCGGAATCAGGTCCCAGGCGCTGTAATCGGCGCGCACGGTTTCCTCCAGCCCCACGGCACGCACCAGCACGTGCCGCAGATCCGGATGGTCACGGGTGTGGTCACGGGTCAGGAGCGTGAGCGCGCCATCGCGCAGCCGGTAGGTGCGCGTATCGCCGACATGCACGGAATGCAGGCGGCGGCCGCGCAGAATGGCGGCAGTAAAGGTGGTTGACATGCCGCGTCGCAAGACATCCTGCTGGCCCTGGGCATGCACCCAGCGGTTCAACGCGGCGAGCACACGGCTCGCGGCGCGTTCTACCGACAGCGTGACGGGTTCACTCGGAAAGCCGTCGAGGAAACCGCGCACCGTAGTTTCAGCGGCTGGCCTGCCACCGGCGCCGCTCACGCCGTCGGCGATCGCGGCCACGACAGTGCGGGCACTGCCGTCGTGCTCGCGGACGGATGCAAAATCGTCGTTGGTTTCGCGCCGCCCCTGCTCGCTCGCCTGGCCGAACCGGACTTCGAGCTGGTTTCCGCTCATGCCATGAGATTAGCGGTCTACCGGCACAGCCCACAAGTCGCGCTTGAAGCCGTCTCAAAACCGTCGCGAGCGGGCGTCAGCCGGGGAAGGCCGGAGCGCAGGAATCGGAGTGTACACGGCAGTCCATGAGAATTCCGAGCACCGCCCGACCCCGGATCACGCATGCGCAGCAGGTTTTGTGACAGCTTCACACCTGCGCCCCCGAGACCGCACCCCAAGTCGTCCGCCAGCGCGTCTTGACCGCCATCAGGCCGAACAGGCCGATGACCGCCAGGCCGGCGAACACCGTGAATCCGCCCATGAAACCGCCGGTCATGCCCTTGGAAATACCGAGCGCCTTGGCGAGAAAGAACCCGCCGATACCGCCGGCGGCGCCGACCAGCCCGGTCATGACGCCGATTTCGTTGCGGAACCGCAGCGGTACCAGCTGAAACACCGAGCCATTGCCCATGCCGAGCGCGGTCGCGCTGAGAAAAAACACCGCCACGGCCAGCCATGCGATGCCCGGCAGCTCGGCAAGCGCCCAACCGGCCACCTTGGCATCGCCCACCACCACGGGCGCCGGTCCCTGCGGCAACATCGCCACCGTCATGTAAGCGAGCGCGACCAACACAAACAACAGCTCCAGGGTACGGATACCGCCAAACCGGTCGGCCAATATGCCACCGATGGGACGCGCCATCGATCCGGCCATCACCACCATGGCCGCCATCAGACCGGCGGCGATACCGGAAGTGTGATACCAGTTGGTGAAATACAGCGGCAACGCATTGCCGAGGCCCACGAAGCCACCGAAGGTGATGGAGTAGAAGAACATGAACCACCAGGTATCGCGGTCGCGCAATACATTCGCATAGTTCGCCAATGTCACCGGCGCACGCGTTTCCGGTGCGTCCTTGGCCATCAGCATGTACAGCACCAGCACGATGCCCAGCGGAATCAGCAATACGCCGAACACCGACTGCCAGCCCCAGTGCTCGGCCATCCAAGGCACAAACAGGGAATCGAGCACCACGCCCATGTTGCCGGCACCGGCGATGCCCAAAACCACGCCTTGGTACTTCGGCGGATACCAGCGCGAGGCCTGCGGCAGCGCCACGGCGAAACTGGCGCCGGCGAGCCCCAACACCACGCCGAGCAGTTCGACTTCCAGTTTGGAGTGCAGGCCGAATATCCAGGCATAGGCCATACCGGCGATGACGACCATTTGCGCCAGACTGCCGGTGAGCTTGGGGCCGAGATGGTCCGCCAGCATGCCGAGCGGCACGCGCAGCAGCGCGCCCGCCAGGATCGGAATGGCCACCACGCTGAATTTTTCCTCAATCGTGAGCCCAAGGTCCTGAGTGAGATACAGGGACAGCGGTCCCAGCACCACCCAGGCCATGAAGCTGACATCAAAATACAAAAACGCCGACAGCAGCGTCGGCCAATGGCCCGCCTGCTTGAACTCCCGCCAATTCATTCCGTAGCTCTCCTCAATAAAATTCGGCAATCACACCCCGGAGATCGGAGATGTTGCTGCATGCAATAGCAACCGCTGTGCCATATCGGGAGCTCCCATGAAATCAAGGGGCTAGAGTGAAATGCGGTGTTTACGTGCTGGCTACATGCACCAATACCGTGAAGCCTGCACCAGACCTGAACTGAAGTGGTGCAGATACGTTCGTGGCAGCGGACCACGAGATGGAAGAAGAAATGATTCCCGCGGGTCTCGACTTAACGAGACGAATTGTGCGGGATGGAATAAAACGCTACGCGGGGACTGGGTGACGCGAGTATTGGCAATACAGGATTAGAATGAATATTGAATTAGGAAGTATTCAGCCAACGCCGCGGTTGAGATGCGCTGCTTAGCGGCGTCGCTCTCGAACTGGGCGATCAAAGAGTCAGTGTTGTTGAAACGTCAAACACTCACGCCCTTCCACAACGGCATCGCCACTACTTCGCCGCCGGTTGGCCCCGCTCATACAACTGTTCCGAACAGCGCCCCGACGCCGGCGGTCAGCCCCATGGCCAGCGCCCCCCAGAACGTGACGCGCATGGCGCCCACGGTCATGCCGGCACCCCCCGCCCGCGCCGCCACCGCGCCCAGGAGTGCGAGGAACCCCAGCGAGGTTCCGGAGACAAGGGGAATCAGGCTCGCCTCCGGGGCCATGGCCGCGACCAGCAGCGGCATGGCGGCTCCCACAGCGAAGCTGCCAGCCGACGCAAACGCCGCCTGAATCGGACGCGCGCTGAGAGTACCGGTGATGCCGAGTTCGTCGCGGGCATGCGCGCCGAGCGCGTCATGCGCCATGAGTTGATCGGCGACTTGTTGCGCAAGCGCAGGATCGAGGCCGCGTCCGACGTAAATCGCCGCCAGTTCCTTGCGCTCGTCTTGGTCGTTTGCTTCAAGTTCCTTCCGCTCGCGCTCCAGGTCTGCCTGTTCGGTGTCTGCCTGGGAATGGACGGACACATACTCACCGGCAGCCATCGACATGGCTCCGGCAACCAGCCCGGCGACCCCCGCGACCAGAATCTGGCCGTGAGTCGCATGCGCCGCGGCAACGCCCAGCACCAGGCTCGCTGTTGATACGATGCCGTCATTCGCGCCCAGCACCGACGCGCGGAGCCAACCGGTGCGTTCAGTGCGGTGTCGTTCCCAGTGGCGTAAAGGCATGCTTGAGGTCCAAGGACGGAAGGGCGTTGCCAGTCGTTGAAAAAATGGTGGCCGGGGTCGGAATCGAACCAACGACACGCGGATTTTCAGTCCGCTGCTCTACCAACTGAGCTACCCGGCCATGTTACGACTTACGTCCATCCCTGGAGGGCCAATCCGGCCCGGCCCAAGCGGCGCTACGCTTCCTGCTCCGCTTGCTCGGTCCAGGGCACGCCATCCTTGGCGTGCCCGTTCGGCGGCGCGAATATCCACTGGACATTCGCGAAAGCACCACCTCACCCATGGCCGGGCGCTCGGCGGCGCGAATGCACGTTAAGTGCATTCGCGAAATCTCCGCCTCTCCCGCTGCTCTATCAACTGAGCTACCCGGCCGGGGAGCGGCGCATTATAAGGAAGCCCCCAGGGTTTGTAAAAAAGTGGCGTTCATACAACATAAAGCCCGGATAAGTCCGGGCTTTATGTTGTGCAGCGAGCGATTAATTTTGCGGCTTGAATCCTTCCGGCGGTTTGGAACCGGAGCCGAAGAAGAATTTTTCCATCTCGCCTTCGATCAGCTTGCGCGCCTTGGGGTCGAGGGGGTTCAGGCGGTATTCGTTCATCAGCATGGTCTGGTGGCTGAGCCACATCTTCCACGCTTCCTTCGAGACGCTTTCCCAGATGCGCTTGCCGAGTTCACCGGGATAGGTCGGGTAATCCAGTCCCTCGGCCTCTTTGCCGAGCTTGACGCACTTCACCATGCGGGCCATTAACGTTTCCTCAGTTCATCGAGCAGATATTTCACCGGCGCACTGAAACCGCGTTGATCCGGACGCCGGACGTTATACCAGACTGTTTCGGCATTCTCCATCGCCCGATCCGTTCCCCCCACCAGCTGCGCGGGTATCGGCGTGATGTCAAGATGAAAGTGACTGAAGCTATGGCGCAGCGTCGGCCACGGCGACTCGGTATGAATGTTGATGCCCAGTATTTTGTGACACCATTGCCGCGCATTGCTATTGGCGCATTCGGGAAATCCCCACAGCCCGCCCCACAGTCCTGCCGGCGGACGGCGTTGCAGCAGCACGCGCCCGCGCGCATCGCGGATCATGAGCATGCGCGTGGCCTTGACCGGCGTTATTCGCCTGGTAGCGCGCACCGGATAATCCTGCGGTGTGCCGAGCCGACAGGCACGACAGTTGGTTCGCAGCGGACAGGCCGAACATTGGGGCTTGGTGCGTGTGCATACGGTGGCGCCCAGATCCATGATGGCCTGCGTGTAGTCGGCCACGCGCGTGCGCGGCGTGTGTTTCTCGGCGAGTTGCCACAGGCGCTCTTCCGTCTCGCGCTGGTTAAGCGGTGACTCGATGGCGTGATAGCGCGCCAACACGCGTTTGACGTTGCCGTCGAGGATCGGATGGCGTTGGTTGAAGGCGAGCGCGAAGATGGCGCCCGCGGTGGAGCGGCCGATGCCGGGCAAATCCGCCACCGCCTCGTAATGGCGCGGAAACGCACCGGCATGTTCCTTTACGATGCGTTGCGCCGCTTGGTGCAGATTGCGTGCGCGGGCGTAGTAACCGAGGCCGGTCCAGAGGTGCAGGACCTCATCGAGATCGGCGCGCGCCAGCGACCGGACGTCGGGAAAGCGCGCGATGAAGCGTTTGAAATATGGAATGACCGTCGCGACCTGCGTCTGCTGCAACATGATTTCCGAGACCCAGATGCGATACGCATCGCGCTTGCGTTTCCACGGCAGGGTCTTGCGCCCGTGGCGGTCATACCACGCGAGCAGCCGCCGGCTGATGGGACGTTCACTCATGGCTGGCCAGGGCCTCGACCTCGACGGCGGTGAGGCGGATCTCCCGGCGCAGGAAATATTTCACCACCACCGGGCCGATCAAGGGCGGGATGAAAAAATCCGGCACCAGTTCGGCCGTATAATTTAACCTAGTCTTGGAGCCCTCGGCCGCTACCCGCCAGCGCTCGACGGCATAGCTGAAGTTGCTGAAGGCCGGATCGTCGGTCACGAGGATTTCCTCTGGCGGCCGGGCCTCAATATCCACGACCCGTTTGACGGTCTTGCAGAAAATCAGGACACAGGCCTGAAGCGTGACTCCGACGCGATGCAGGTTGGCGTCCTCCTGTTTCAGGACCCGGCTCTCGACGATGATTTTCGAGACCCGCGGCAGGCGTTCGTAATCCGTCATGATCCGCCACACCTTGTCACGATCGGCATCGAGCACCACCTCGAAGGATACCGTGTAGCGGCCGTTGTCATGAGTTGTTTCAAGAACTTCGATGGCGGCGGCCGTGGTAACGGAGGTCCACAGGCCGAAAGTCAAGCAGGCTGTCGCACGGAGCCACATGTTTCGTCGCCGGCTATTTGAACCGCTTGAGCTTGTCTTTCAGCTTTTGTTCCAGTTTCTGCTCGATTTTTTCCTTCACCTCGGTTTTCTTTTCCTCCACCTTGCCCTTGAGAAGGGCGCTGGTGTCCACCCGGTATTTGAGGTTGGAAAAGGGACCGGAAATGACGATCGGATATTGTCCCGCCGTGATCCTGTAATCGAGGGTTTCTTTTGGCAGATCGGCGGAGCCTTTGCCCGTAACGTTCAACAGATCCGGGCTTTGGACTTTCAGGTCATTATTCTGGACAACACCGTTTTTTATCTGTGCCGTTCCACCCAGTTGTGTGAAGGGTGTTTCATCCCCGGACCGGGGCGTGAGTTCCGTCAGTTTCTGCAACAGGTTGTCGCGCTGCGCCGTTTTAACGGTGTCGATCATCTTTTTCAGATCCATGCCTTTGATGGCGCCGTTTTGCACGGCAAACGATGCTGAACCGTTCAGGGTTTGCTTGATCTGGTGTGCATCCAGGCCCTGGGCCGTGACCTTGGCGCTCAGGTTGGCGGAGCCGGCAAACTTGTCAAACTTGAGGGCATCTTTAAGCGCCGGTGCCAGTTCAATACCGCTGACAGATTCGTCGACGGCCAGCAGCGGCGTCTTGCCGCGCACATCGAGCGAGGTGCGGCCGGCGTACTTGCCGTTGTAGAGCTTCGCCTGGTTCGGACCAAGTGTGATCAGGCCATTATGGGCGGTGACTTGTATCGCCACATCGCTCGAATGCAGGTTCATCGCCTTGAGTTTCTGGATGCGCAGCTTGCCCTGCACATCGAGCGAGCGTAGCAGGCTCAAGGGTATTTCCACCGGCTGGGGCGGCGCGGCGTCTCCTGATTTTGCTCCGGAGACGGCCGGAGCAGATGCCGGCAGATAACGATCCAGGTCAATCTGGTCCAGCGCCAGGTCGAACCGGTAGGCCGGTTTGTCAAAGTTCTTCATGGCAAGTGTGCCGGTCAGGCGGCTTTCATCGAAACCGAGCGCCAGGTTCGAGACTTCCAGCGTTTGAGTCTTGAGATCGAGTTCGATGCGGGATTTCAGATCGAGACTCTTGCGCACCGGCGGCTGGCCGCCCTCCAGATCAAGCGCAAGACGCACGTCCACCGGTTCACCGACAATGATTTTTCCGGTCTGAAGATTGAGGTTACGCGCGGCGTAGCGCGCGCCGCTGGCCTGATCGTTCCAGGTAATGTCCGCTTTGCGGATGTCGATCTTGTGGATGCTGATGCCGCCGATGCCGGCCTCCTTCTCCGGGATTGTTTTTTCAGCGGCCTTTTCGGCCGCGGAGGGTTTTGTCAGGTCGTCCCAATTGGTTTTGCCGGCGGCGTTTTTGGCGAGGTTGAGCTTGAGGCCGTCGAGAAAGACGGTGTCGACGATGACGTGTTTGCGCAGCAGCGGCAGCAGCTTAACCTTGGCGCCGGCACCGTCAATGCGTGCAAAGGGATCTTTGCCGAATCCCGGCGCGTTGCCGAGTTCGAGGCGGCCGGTCTCGATGCCGATCCACGGAAAGAACGACCAACCCAGCTTGCCCTCGATGCGCAGTTCCCGGCCGGTCTTGTCCTTGACCACCTCGATGATCTTTCCCTTGTAATCGTTGGGGTCGAAGAGCAGCGACAGGGCGACGGCGCCAACGATCAGCAGGGCCAGCAGCCCGCCGATCAGGATGGCCAGAATTTTCAGGGTTTTTTTCAAGGCGTTCCTCCGGGGAGATGGAGCGGGTGATGGGAATCGAACCCACGTTAGTAGCTTGGGAAGCTACAGTTCTGCCACTGAACTACACCCGCGTGCGTTGTCCGATTGTTCGCACTAGAATAGTGCTACGCATTGTATAGATTTTCAGGCCGTTGTCTGCAACCACCCGCATTCCGTGAAGATCATTTTGAACGGGCAGGAAAAGCCCTTAGCCGCTCCCACGACCTTGGCGGCCTTGTTGCAGGAGATGGGGCTTTCCGAGCGGCGCGTGGCGGTCGAGGTCAACCGCGAAATCGTGCCGCGCAGCCGGCACGGCGAGTTTGAACTGAAGGACAACGATCGCGTCGAGGTCGTGTTTGCCATTGGAGGCGGGAGTAGTGGCATGAGCCGTGGAGATGGCGACCGGTGAAGGCCGCAGGACACCGACAAGATAGCCTGTCAGTTTCCAAAAAGTTTTCGGAGGTGTCGCGCATGGCGGTAACCGCAGAAACAATCCGTTCTACCGCGAAAGATCCGCTGATCATCGCGGGTCGGACGTATTCGTCGCGGCTGCTGGTGGGCACCGGCAAGTACAAGGATCTCGAGGAAACCCGGCGCGCGGTGGAGGCGAGCGGGGCGCAGATCATCACCATCGCGGTGCGGCGCACCAACATCGGCCAGAATCCGAACGAGCCGAGCCTGACCGACGTCCTGTCCCCGTCGAAATACACCTATCTGCCCAACACCGCCGGTTGTTACAACGCCGAAGACGCCGTGCGTACCTGTCGGCTCGCGCGTGAACTGCTCGATGGGCACGATCTCGTGAAGCTGGAGGTGCTGGGCAGCGAAAAGACGTTGTATCCGGACATCCCCCAAACGCTTTCAGCAGCTGAAATACTGATAAAAGAGGGCTTCAAGGTCATGGTGTACACCAACGACGATCCGATCGTGGCCAAAAAATTCGCCGAGATGGGTTGCGTGGCCGTGATGCCGCTGGCCGCGCCGATCGGCTCGGGACTGGGCATTCGCAATCCGTACAACATCCGTTTCATCGTGGAAGAGGCCACCGTGCCGATCCTGGTCGACGCCGGCGTCGGCACCGCGAGCGACGCGGCTATCGCCATGGAACTCGGCTGCGACGGCGTGCTGATGAACACCGCCATTGCCGGGGCGCGGAATCCGGTGCTCATGGCGCAGGCCATGAAAAAGGCGGTCGAGGCCGGACGCGAGGCCTTTCGCGCCGGCCGCATGCCGCGCAAGCAGTACGGCTCGCCGTCCTCGCCCCTCGGCGGCACGTTTTTCTGACAGCTTTCACCGCAAAGGCGCAAAGGACGCAAAGAAAAACATTCAAAAGTAAAAAAAGTTTCTTTTTCAATTCTTAACTCTCGATTTGTCTTTGCGCTCTTTGCGTCTTTGCGGTTAATAAAATCATATGTCTGAAATCGCAAGACCACTCCGGTCAATCCGCAGTTTCGTGCGCCGTGAAAGCCGCATCACGCCGGCGCAGACACGCGCGCTGAAACAACTATGGCCGCGCTACGGCATCGTGGAGGGCGCGACAGCGCTGGATTTGTCAACCGTCTTCGGGCGCAGCGCCCCGGTGATCCTCGAGATCGGTTTTGGTAATGGGGAGGCCCTGGCGGCCACCGCCGCCGCGCATCCAGAAAATAATTATCTCGGCATTGAAGTGCACCGCCCCGGTGCGGGCAGCCTGCTGCGCCGGCTGGAGGCGCAGGACTTGCACAACGTGCGCGTGATGCTGGCCGATGCTACAGAGATTCTGGCGCAACGGATTGCAGATGCGTCATTGTCCGCCGTGCATCTTTTCTTTCCCGATCCCTGGCCGAAGAAGCGGCATCACAAGCGCCGTCTGGTGCAGCCGGATTTTGCGGCACTCGTGGCTCGCAAGCTCGAACCGCGTGGTTACTGCCATCTGGCGACGGACTGGCCGGCGTATGCGGAACACATGGCGGCGGTGTTGTCGCGGACTGCGGGGCTGGTCGATGCGAGCGGTTCCAATCGCTATCCGGAGCTGGTGGCGTCCAGATTATCGACCCGCTTTGAACAGCGTGGGCGCAAGCTGGGTCATGAGGTGCGGGACCTGGTGTATCTTCGAAGGACCTGATGATCAGGCTCTTCTGCTGCTTAATCTTCCCCGATTGACGAGGACCTCTTTTTCCTTGCGGGTCAGCAAGCGCAACGAACATTCGCGAATCAGCGCCTGCGAGCGGCTTTCGCAGACCTCCTGATAGCGCAGAATCACCGGTCGGCGGCTGCGTGTGTAGCGCGAGCCGGTGCCCTCGTTGTGCTGTTGCTGGCGTCGCTCGAGATCGTTGGTGATACCGGTGTAGAACGAACCGTCGCTGCATTCCAGGATGTACACAAACCATGGCTGTTCCGCGGCGGCAGCGCTGCCATCCCGGCGGGCTTCGGGTCGGTCGTCCTGTGACATGGGAATCTAATTGAGTTTAGCGACGATCTGTTTCAGTTCGGCGATACGCTTGTGCACGTCGGGGGCATCACCCGAAGCCGGTCTCAGGCTGAGATAGGACTGGTAGTTTTCAAGCGCCGCCCGGAAGCACTCCAGCTGCTCATAGATGCGGCCGCGATCGCGCACTTCATCGGGCTGGTCGGGCTGGATCAGCAGAATCTGGCCAACCACGCCGAGCGCCTTGCCGAACTGTTCGCGGCGCAGGTACGCGCCCTTGAGGTTGCGTAACACTCGCACCAGTATGTCCTTCTTGCCGGCCGCGGTGAGCAGGCGTTCGAGCGGCGCGTTGACGGATTCCGCCGGGCCGTAGGTCTCCTCGAGAATCTCCTCGAGGTCCTCCTTGCTCAGCAGGTTGCCGCCGGAGAACGGGTCGAGCACAACCTCGCCTTCGCGGGTTGCAAATTTCACCAGAAAGTGGCCGGGGAATGACACGCCCTTGAGCGGCAGGCCCAGGCGGCGTCCGACCTCCATGTAAATGATGGAGAGCGTGATGGGAATGCCGCGCTTGCGATCCAGCACTTCGTTCAGGAAGCTGTTGCGCGGGTCGTCGTAATTTTCGGTATCGCCGGAAAAACCCTGTTCCACGAACAGGAACTGGTTGAGGGTTATCAGGGTGTCTTCCAGACCGGCCTGCGCGGGCAGCCGCTGCTGCACGCCGGTGGCGAGTTCATCGATTTGCCGCAGGTAGGCCTCGACGTCCAGACCGGGGTATTCCTCGACCGCAATGAGAAGCGCTGCTTCCGCCAGATTCAGTTCCTGCTCGGAGATTTTGGCGATTTTGGCGAGACGTTCGTGCATGAGTGATTCCATATTCAGCTGTCCGGCGACGGCGTAGTTCCGTGATGCTCTGGTTAAGAGTAGCAGACGGATTAAAGTGCGGGCGGCGCCGGAGGCCCCGGAGAAACACAAGACCATTCATGGAGTTGAACGGGTTTGTTGGGGTGAAACCGAAGATAAAAAAGCGCCGGAGGAGTTATCCGGGGCGTGCCGGGACGATGGCGATTTCCATTTTGTCGTTAACCGCGGTGCCGGCTTCGGCGAACTGCCGGTTGACCGTGACCCGCACGGCGTCTTCCCGGAGCGCGTTTTCCCAGTTTCCGCCGCGGGCCCGCAGCCATGCCAGGAGCGCGCGCACGTCGGTGACCGACTCCGGCAACGCGACCTCCTCGGACGAGCAGCCTACCTTGTCCACAAGCGTTGAAAAATAAAGGATTCTTGCCATTTGGAAGGGTCTTGGATGTCAATATTACCAGCGTGTTTGGGTGCCTTTTTGCTGTATTAACGCGCGGCGGCTTGCCGCTATTTTAGCCACCCCTTCAGGGCGTGAAACAGTCAAGATCATTGGCGAATTGCGTCGGCCCGGCATAGTGGCGACGAATGGCGGCCAGAGTTTCCGCCTCCTTCCCCAACGTGCGCCGCATGCGATGCGACAGCACCAGTTGCTTGATCTGTGCCTGCTGTGCGATCCGTCCAATGATTGAAGGCGGCATGTGCAGCTCGCGCTCGACGCCGCTGGCGCCCTCGGGCATGGCGTTGTGCGCGACCAGGATATCGGCGCCCAGTGCCAGACGCCCGAGTTGCTCGCCGCGGCCGTTGGTGTCGCCGCTGAAAATCAGGCCCTTGCCGCCGGCGTCGATGCGCCAGGCCAGTGCCGGGAGGTTTCCGTGGGCCACGGGAACGGCGCTGGCGCGCAATCTTTCATTAGCGAAGGGATATACGGTTTCATCGCCCGGTTGGCGATCGGCCTTGAGCTTGCCCGATAACGGTCGCACGTCCTGCGGCTGGAGCTTGTAGCCACCGCGCGCCAGCGGATTCAAAAAATCGCCGAGATAACGATAGGCGCCACGCACGCTGTCGAACAGGGCGCGCACGAACGTGACGGTGGATGGCATGAACTTGTTTCCGGCGGGACCGTAGATCGGCAGCGGCCGCGTGCGCTCCTCGAAGAACGACGATTTGACCAGCGCCGGCAGATCGGCGGTGTGGTTGGCATGCAGGTGCGTGAGCAGGATGACATCCAGGTCCGAAACGGTGGCGCCGGATTCGCCGAAACGCAGCGCGGCGCCGCCGCCGATGTCCACCAGCACACGCGGCCTGCCCTCGATCCACACGAGGTAGCTGCTCGAGGCGCGCCGGTCCTGCAATTCCGGACCGCCCGAGCCCAGCACCTGGACCTGAACCGGCGCGGTGCCGCAGGTCTGCGCGAGCGCGGTCGAGATCCAGGCAAGGCCGAGCAGGCCCAGCGAGAGACTCCACGACAGTGCTGCGGTCGTGAATCGTGTCCCTGAACCGAAGCCGTCCTTATTCCACCCCCCCTCACCCCTTGATCCCGCCGGGGCGCGAGGAATCATTCGCGCCCGTTCGGCGGCGCAGATGCACGTTAAGTGCATCTGCGAAAAACTCCGCCTCACCTCCCGCGAGGGGAGAGGGGGAGTTGGTTCGCTGATGCGGTTTGCAGGTGGGCGTGCGATCACGCCGGCTCTGTCCGCTGGATGCGATCGAGACGGATGCTCAGGGTTTCGTCCTGGCTGTCACGGATGACGAGGAATTCCTCGTGATTGATCGTTTTGAGATCGAGCGGCAGCACCACCTGATCGTAATGCACGTTGGCGTCGTGCCAGCGCAGATGCAGTTTCTGCCGGTGCAGGATGGCGACTTCGTATTCCGAATAGCGCGCACAGGCGATCGGGGAATACGGATCCTGATTCAAGGGTTCAGTCATTTTCGCGTTGCACCTCAAGGCCCGTCAGTTCGCCGTCCACGTCGACCTCGACCCGGAACAGGATCGGCCGGCAGCAGACATAACAGTCCTCCACGTATTCCTGGTTTCCGCCCGAGGTGTCGACCTCGGTCTCAAACGATTCACCGCAGTACGGGCACTGGACGCTTTGCAGGCTGGTCACGGCCAGCAGTCTAACAGGGTTTTTCCTGCCCCTTCAGACTCGGGGTTTCCAGCGCGGTTGCATCGGGCCCGGGGAAGGCTTAAGCTGGATGAGAACAAAAGGAGAACATGATTGGACAAGACGAACGAGCGTAAGCGAGTAGGGCTACTCATCGTATGACAGGACGAACGAGCGTAAGCGAATAGGGCTTCCTTTATGGTGACCGACCGTTCCCGCCAGGTATACGACTTCGTCCGGGCCTACACCCTGCGCCATGGCTATGCACCCAAGCTGCGGGAGATTGCCGGCCATCTCGGCATCCGCTCGCGCGGCGTGGTGCATCGCCACCTGCGCGCGCTGGAGGATGAGGGCCTTCTGCGCATCGAGCCGGATCGGGCGCGCGGCATCCGCCTGCGCGGGCGGGCAGCCGCGACACGGTCGCTGGCGCTGCCCCTGCTTGGACGCATCGCCGCGGGGCGGCCGATCGAGGCCATTCCCGGGGAGGACGAGATCGATCTCTCTGAATTCTTCGTCAACCACAACCGCTTCGTGCTGCGCGTGGCGGGCGATTCCATGATCGAGGACGGCATCCTCGACGGCGACATGGTGGTGGTGGAAAAACGCGACTCGGCCGAGAACGGCGAGATTGTAGTGGCACTCATTGACGGCATGGAGGCCACGCTCAAGCGCCTGCAGAAGAACCGCGACGGCAGCGTGACCCTGCGACCGGCCAACAGCAATATGCCGCCCATGCGCTATGCGGGTACGCGCGTGCGTATCCAGGGAGTAGTAGTCGGTCAATTCCGCTCATATCGATGATGCACCATGACTGCACTGACACGTTTTTGGCCGCGGGCCATTCTGCACATCGACATGAACGCCTTTTTCGCGTCGGTCGAACAGCGCGACTTTCCCGAATTGCGTAACAAGCCTGTCGGCGTCACCAACGGCGAGGTCGGCACCACCCTTATCACCTGCTCGTACGAGGCGCGCGCCGCCGGCGTGAAAACCGGCATGCGTGTGTATGAGGCGCGCCGGTTCTGTCCCGGCCTGATCCAGCGCCCGGCACGGCCCAAGGTCTATGCCGCCATTTCCGCGCGCATCATGCACGCGTTGCGGGACATCAGCCCGGACGTGGAGGTGTTCAGCGTGGACGAGGCGTTCATCGATGTTACCCACTGCCAGCGTCTGCACGGGCCACCCGAGCATATCGCGCATCTCGCGCGACAGCGTATCCACGACATCAGCGGCGGGCTGCCCTGCTCCATCGGCGTGGCCGGGAACAAGTCCACTGCCAAGATCGCCTCGGACATGCAGAAGCCCAACGGCCTGACCGTGATTCCGCCATGGGAGGCGCGCGAGCGCCTGGCCGCTGTGCCAATGGGAAAAGTATGTGGTCTGGGCCCGAACATCGCTGAATTTTTGTCGCTGTACGGCGCGCGCACCTGCGGCGATGTCGCGCGCCTGCCCCTGACGGTACTGGCGCGCCGCTACGGCGTGACCGGGAAATATCTGTGGCTCGCCTGCCAGGGCCGGGACACGGACCCGGTGGCGCCCGACGTCGCACCGCCTCAATCCATCGGCCACGGCAAGGTATTGCCGCCGCATACCGCTTCGGCGCCGATGATCGAGGTCTACCTGCGGCACATGTGCGAGAAGGTGGCGGCCCGGCTGCGCCGTTACGACATGCAGGCGGGACGGCTTTACACCGGCCTGCGGCTGGAGGCGTCGGGCGAAACCGTCGATCAGCTGTTCATGCTGGCGTACGGGATGCCCGACGGCAAGCGGCTGTTCGAGTTGGCGTTGAAGTTTCTCCGCTGCCGCTGGCGTGGCGAGGCCGTGACCCACGTGCAGGTAACGGCTTCTTGTCTGCGGGATGCCTCCGGGCAGATCGAGCTTTTTCCCGCCGCCGACACTCGCCGCACGCGCCGTTTCAGCGCCATCGACCGCATCAATTTGCGTTATGGCGAATTCACCGTCGCCCCGGCGACATTGCTGGAGCGCTCGACCATGCCCAACGTCATCGCGCCAGCGTGGCGCCCGGACGGACACCGGCAGCACATACCGGATTGAATTTTCGGTGACGCCAAGGGGGCGGCGCCCGGTATGCCGGTCTGAAATAAAAAAGGGTTAGCGTTTCCGCTAACCCTTTCTGTTTAGGGAATATCTGATTTATTAAAAACTCAACGCGGAGGCGCCAAGGCGCAAAGAACGCGAAGTTTTTCTGTTTGATTATTCATCGGTTTTCTTTGCGACCTTTGCGTTCTTTCCGTCCTTCGGTCCGCAAACGGCACATCCCTGTGCCGCTTCTGCGTCTTTGCGTTGAAAACTCATATTAATCAGAACTTCCTTAGATCAGGGGACGATTATTTCTTGATGTAATAGCGATACACGCCACGCGAGTCTTCCGTCATGCCGAGCAGCTTGTGGCCGGTGGTCTTGATCCAGGTGTTGATCTCGACCGGGGAGACCTTGCAGTCGCTGATCAGCTTGATGTTCTGACCGGCTTTGACTTGCGCCATCGTCTTGCTGGCTTCCAGCACGGGCATGGGGCAGTGATAACCGGTGACGTCCACCGACCGCTCCGCCGGCCAGAGATCGCCTTTCAGGATATAAAAGCCGAAGCCCTTGGGCCGGGTCCGGTCGATGAACAGGAGCTGGTTGTTGGTCTGTTTGGCCCAGACGTAAAGATCGTTTTCCATGCTTGGATAGTCGCTGATGAGTAGAAGCACTTGGCCTTCCTCCAGCGTGCGCATGGTACGGCGCAGCGAGGGCAGCGGTCCGGGCGAAACCAGTCCGTTCAGATCCAGCGTGACCTGCGGCTTCATGGCGGGCAGCGCTTGGGTTTGGGTAATCGCGGTCATGATTTACACCTCGTGTCCTTCGGGTATTTTCTATTTATAAGCGCAAAGGTCGTGCCAGCCGTCTGCAGGCCTGTTAATTCAGGTGATTCAACGAATAACAGGCGCATGGAATCCACGTGGCCTGACGTTGCCGAACAATGGAATCCCGAAAATGGCAGGGAAGGGGGAAATCCATGGTTTATCCGGTCTCAGCCTGTGCCTTGTTGTGGCGGACGTGCCGCCCCTGCGGCGTGGCGTGGCCTAAGGTTTCTAAAGAAATAAATGGACAGGATTCACAGGATTAAAAACACGATTAACAGGATTAAACTTCTAAAATCTTTAATCCTGTAAATCCTGTTAATCCTGTCTATAAATTCTAACGCACAGGGACGGGCGATACCTCCGGCGCGGGTTCCGCCGATCCGTACTTGCGCTTGTACCAGAAGAGGCCCAGGCGCTCGCGCAAGGCGCTGCTGCTCAATTGCAGTCCATAGGCGGACGGAAAATATCCCAGCGTTTCGCGGTCTTCCTTGTTGAGCGTGGTGAATCCCACCGGCGCCGGAATGGTGCTGACACCCTGATTCTCGAACGACCACACCGCGCGCGGCATGTGCGCGGCGTGGGTGACGAGATAGACGCGCCGCACCCCTGCCTCCGCCAACATCATTTTCGTGTACCTGGCGTTTTCATGCGTATTGGCGGATTTACCCTCCACCCATTTAACCTCGACCCGGAAATCGCGCACCAGGGAGGCCTTCATGAGTTCCGCCTCCGAGGTTTGTTCGCCATGGGGGACGCCGCCGCTGACCAGGATCGGCAGGCCCGTGAGACGATGCAGACGCGCGCCGTAGCGCAGACGTTCCAGTACCAGCCGGTTCACGCTGTCACCATCGCCGTACTCGAGCGCTTCGGTGTAGCGGCCACCGCCCAGAACGACGATGGCGCCGGGCGGCGGCGCGGGTTCGGCCGCCGCGGTCAACCGCAGCGGCGGAAAGCGCGATTCAATTCCCTGCATCAGCTGATAGCCGGTGAGCGGCAGGCTCAGGACGAGCAACGCGGCGATGCTGGCGAAAACGATGAGGCTGCCAACCAGCAGCCAGCGGATCTG
>Ga0209342_10000432_pt1 | contig 48072 bp, 43 predicted proteins | sample RifCSP16_2_FD_184023 | JGI IMG/M metagenome (GOLD analysis project Ga0209342, IMG submission 184023) | Soil microbial communities from Rifle, Colorado - Rifle CSP2_sed 16_2 (SPAdes) (version 2) | ecosystem: Environmental > Terrestrial > Deep subsurface > Rock core/Sediment | place: Rifle...
CGTCCGCCGCCGCCGCCGGGGCGTGGCGGGCGTGGCTCTGCGCGCCGCCCTCGCCGCGATCCGCGAGCGCGGCGGCGGGCTCGTGGAGGCCTATCCGCCGGTGACGCCCCTCCGCGCCGACTGGGAACATGGCGGCACGATCTCGATGTTCGAGCGCGAGGGCTTCACCGTCGTCGACCGCCCGAACGCTCCCTATATCGTGATGCGGCGCGTCGTATGAGATATCCGCGCGGCCTGCGGCACGATATCCCTTTCAATTGTGAGTTCACTAGAATTTACCAACCGTGGGGCCATCAGCCAGCTGTCTACAGTTGCGACGCTCCTGAGGAGCATTGTCCCGTATGTCTTTCTAATCGTGGTATGCTGGCACCGTGCACAGAATGCGGGCGATACCAATACCCTTTTGCTGATCTTGGTGATTGGGACGATCCTCTAATCAGTCGCGAAGAAGCACAGCAGCTATGTAGTGACTGTCTCGAAATAGTACGTGTACGAAGAACAGAGGAAAGGTAGGGAGTACCGGACCTCGCGACAGCCTAACGAAGGCATGCAGGCGACGGCTGCCAGCGTCCGCTCGTGCCTCGCTTCCGCTGTCCGCCGCGCCTGATGCCCGGCGTTGGGCGGCTTAGGGTGATTCACGATGGCCAATCAAGAAAAAGAAGAGCCAATCCGGTCTGTTAGCGACTTCGTGTACCGTCTTCAGCAGACTTCAACTGGTGGACGGCGATTGTTCCGTGGACAGAACACGGACAAATGCCTTCTTCCAAAAATTGTCAGGCTGGCCAAAGAGAAAGGTATCGCCCCCCATCAGATGAATGATATTGAGCAGAAGATGCTGGAGCGATTTAGGCGTGAAAGCGTTCCGATGCTCGGAGTCGCCACAGAACTAACAGATTGGGAGCTGCTGTCGATTGCCCAGCACCACGGTATGCCAACCCGGTTACTTGACTGGACGGCTAATGCCCTTGCCGGTCTATGGTTCGCAGTGGCTGCTGATCCTCCGAATAAAGAGGAGCATGGTGTTGTCTGGGTGGTGGACGGTCCTAACGAGAAGAAGTTCGATTCCGGCGACAACATCTTCAATCTGGACAAAACATATTTTTTTCAGCCCTTCCATTTAGATCACCGAATCGTTGCGCAGTCAGGCTGGTTCTCCATTTATCGACACAATCGGAGTGAGTTTCTGCCGCTTGAGAAGCAAGACAGATATCGTAATGCGCTGAAGCGGTTCGTTATTCCACGGGACCAGTTCGATTCGCTCCGGCAGGAGTTGCGGCTGTTAGGGGTCAGCCAAGCTTCAATGTTTCCGGATCTGGAAGGCTTGGGGACAGACATTCGGGCAGAGTTCATCGACTCGTGGAGACCTCTGTCCATTTGAAGGTGGCCGCCTACCGCGCCGGTGTTCAGAGGCTACTGGCCTGCGTGGTAGCCTCTTAGCGGCATAGTCTTGCCCAGCCGGTGGCGGCTAATCTCGTGCCGTTGGGCCGCTAGTGAGCTGACCATTTAATTCGCATAGTTGACAAAACCATCGATTTGACTACAATCGTGGTCAGCATGACGCTGCGACGCCGCTTTGAACTCGAATATGCGCCGCTGACCAAAATCCATCTTCAAGCGATTGAGCCAAAGTATTACTCGCTCATCCGCAAGACGATCGAAGAGCAGTTACCGTTTGAACCCGATATCGAAACGAAGAATCGAAAACCGCTCAAGCGGCCAGTTGACTTTGGCGCACAATGGGAACTGCGCTTTGGGCCAGACAATCGTTTCCGCGTCTTCTACAGCATCGACTACGAGATCAGGCGGGTCAATATCCTTGCCATCGGTGAAAAACGCGGACAACGGTTGATACTTGGAGGGGAGGTCGTCAGATTATGAGAATTGCCTCAGTCGCCGACGTCAAGGCCAAATTAAGCAGCTATATCCGTGCCAGCAAATCAGGACCGGTCGTCGTGACAAAAAACGGCAAGCCGGTGGCTGTGTTACTGTCCCTGCAAGATGAAGATGAAATCGAGCGAATGATTCTGGCTTATTCGCCGAAGTTTCAGCGGATTCTACAGGCAGCGGAACAACAGATTCGAGAAGGCAAGGGTATCTCGCATAAAGAGTTCTGGCAAGGAATAGAAGCAGGTCAGAGTTCAAAATGATATGCTGAAGGTGGTAGCGCAAGGAGGGACAGGCCGCAGGTAAGGCAAGTTGCTCTCAACGGCGGTTTCGAGATAGAGCGTCACTGCCTCCAGGAGCATGTCTCCTGCTTGTTCAATCGTCTCACCCTGCGAAGCGACATCTAATTCGAGGCAGAGCGACGAAAACCCCTCTTCCTCCTGAACGACCACTCCGGTGAATACAAAAGCGTGTCCATGTGATCCTCTCCCTTTGACGCCAGGATTCTACGATCAGAGCCTGCGCTTGTCAAAACGAGTTCAGTTGGTGATTATTCACAAGTGCTCCTGCCCGCGTCCTCGCGGGCCGTCCGCGGGGACGCGGAGGAGGAGTTGACTCGTTTCATGGAGCCCAAGTTTACCCGCCATTGCCCGGCTTGTCACCTTTTCCCCGGTAGGGGCGCTACAGTCTTCAGAAACTTGACTATAAGCTTGAGCGAGAACGTCGGCGTTGCTGATCATACTTCGCCCTAAGATCCGGATCTGAGAGAACTTCATACGCCTCATTAAGTTTCTTCATCATCTCATCAGCCTCAGCACGAGACATGCTATCCGCCGCAGTATCTGGGTGATACCTCTTGGCAAGGACTTTATAGGCTCTTTCTATGACTTCGATGCTCGCTTTTGGACTAACTTCTAATATGTCATAGTAGTCGAAGTGTCGGTCAAAACTGAGCTCCTTCTTAGAGGCTTTATCGTTGAGATACTTTGAATGATACCAAGTATATATTTCTTGGGTGTTGACTCTTGCCACTTCAGCCTCAGAGAGCGTTCTGTGATAGCTCATTAGCCATCGTTCTTCCACCACTCTCACACCACCGGATCTTGACTTGACCAGGAATTCTCCGGGTTGAATATCTTGCAGTTTGTTATCAACGGACTCAATGAAAATCTCTGCTGCCGACATTCCCTGCCTAATCTTGTCACGGTCGCGTTTCGTTTGCAGGCGACTCACCAGCCAAGTCTGACAATTGCTCAATCCCTTGTAGTCAACGTCGCCCGGATTTTGCGTCGCAAAGATACAACTTACGCCAAATGTCCGCCCCTGTCGCAAGAGCAAATTCAGACCGGGCTTTGATGGTGGGTCATACGGGTGACTAGGGAAGAAGGCATTACGTCCACCGCCTCCACCGATCTCGTCAACGAAAAAGATAATGCGCGGCATGCCACCCGAATCTCCCTTGCGCCGTGCCCAGTGGTATAAGGCATACGACAGATGAGACAGAGCATGCATTTGGTCATCAAAAGTGGGAAGTTCGCGAAGGTTTATAATTGATACTGGAACTGAGTCACCCGATGGTCGGTCGAGGAGCACATCAATCTCCAATGGCACGCCCTTAAACCACAACTGTTCTGCGCCGCTCAATGACATAGCCACATGAGAAGCAAGCTCCTTGCGAGCTTTCTCACTGATAAAATCACCGATATTCATTCCACCAAATTTTTGCATAGGAGGATTCAGAATAAAGCTTTGAATCATGGAAAGCCCATCCTGACCTTGCAAGCCTATACCTTGTTCCCAACAGTAGCGAACGAGCTCTTGGATATACGATATGTATTTCTTTAATTTGGACAGTTTTTGATCTGGAAAGAGCGTCTTCACAAATGTGGTGCTAAACGAGTCAGCCATATTGAGCACGGTATCAGGCTCTGTGCGTAGCAAACTGACTATGTCCGGAGGTGCAGCTAATGGTGAAGCAATAGCAAGGGGAATGCCTTTGCCAAGTTTAGGCGTAAAGACTGCAAATGCCGCGTTGCTTCGAAGTCGCTTCATATCCTCGGAGGTTAGTCCAAAGGATGCTAGCTTCTCTTTGTGCCTCTCCACCTCTGCCCGGACTATTTCGCGACGTTGCGCGCCGGGGCGGACTTCGATCCACGGTTCAAACTCGGATTCTTGAAGGGACGAGAAAATTAGCGCAAGCGAACTAAGATCGCCTTTCAGGTCAACGATGATAGCTGGGATCTTCTTGAGAATCGCCTCCTCAATAATAGCCTTGCCCATCACGGTCTTTCCCGTTCCTGTAACGCCACAGATGAACACGTGAGTTACAAGGTCTTGGAGCGGAAGGAAGAAATTGCGATCAGTGGAGAACTTACCGAGCACATCTTTCTGCTTGCCCAAGTACAGGCCATCGGTAGCCTTAGGGTCGCCGGGCTTATCCAAGGCAATACGGAACAAGCGCGCCTGCAAATCAATCAGTTCAACAACTATATCATCACCTGGTCGCGGCTCATAATTTCGTACCCACTCTATAAGCCAGCGCATGGATATTTCATTGCGCTGTCGATTGTAGATAACAGGGAACTTTAGTCCCTTTTCATCTTGTAACAGAAGCGGTACCTCTTCTTCAGCCGTAGGGAGCAGTTCTGCAAAACCTCCGGGCATGGCGAGCGAAGTTCCTTTTCCTACTGCCCAACGAATGTAAAAACGCACCTGATTCATTGAGGTCTCCTTTACCTACCGAGTATGCCTTCTAAACCAATACCTGGCAATACGTCGCGCCTCATCCCGATCGGTTTCAATCTGCTTAGCATGTGCCCTCAGTTGAGCGAACTTCGCGAACAAGTACTGGGCGAAATTTCGCGCTTCATCCCTTTCCCGCTCCAGCTGCTGGACTCCTGCCCCCGAGTGGGATAGTTGCTCTGATAACAATTCGTCCATTTTTCCCGCAGTCTCCTTAAGAAGCTGTTCCAGCTGAAGGAGCTGCCGTTCCAGTTCGTTGACTCGCGCCTTGTGTTCAGAACGAAGTATTTCTAACTGTAATGTCAGATCGGATTGTTCTCGTTCAAGACGAGTAATCTCCGCGCGGGCAAGGCTCAATTCCGCTTCATATTGAGCAACCATAGAAGCCAACTCGTCTTTTAGTCCCCCGACTTCACGATCGCGATCTTCGCTAGCTTTATTCAGAGACTGCCTGAGGTCTTTCTCCTTCGCGGTCAATTCACGTATGATTTCTTCAAGGTCCTCCCGAAGTGCAAAAGATCCATCACGAAGACGGGCTAGCCTGGCGTCCTCCACATCCAGAAAAGACGTGCGCTCCAAGATGCCTTTGTTCACACCAAGATATTTCCCAATTCGTTCGGTTAATTCCGAATAACTCAAAGGGGCTTTTGCAGATCGGAGAGCTCTGTAGACCAAATCTTCGCCATGAATGACATTGAGAACATAGTCAAGGGAATAATTCGCCACCTTAGGATGATCGGTGTCTGACGTCGTTGCGAGATCATCACTTTTTTGCGGTGCAAGAACAGTAACTTGCTCGATACCCCATTCTTTTAACCCCCAAGTACCTCGCTCACCAGTGCGGGCAAACAAGTGTGGATTTGTAACGAGGCAAGAATTAACACTTCGCTCACTAATTTCAGGGCGATCAGCAAGAATGGCTTCTACCACTTCTGACGAGTGTGCAACTTTTTGTTTCTGCTTGAAGTAGAGCCAGATGAGGTCACGGATGGGCAGGTTGGTGCGGGACAGGGTTTCAGGTTGTCTACGCTGTACATATCTTCGATATACATCGGCATCCCTATCCCACTCAGTATAAATCCTCAAGACAAGCGGAGTCGTTGCCTCGACGCTTAGCCACACCGTGTCACCGGGCTGAACACCATTTTCGTTGTACCAGTGTTGTAACCCCTTGCTCCCCAGGGTACGATCATCGTAATTCAGAGAACATAGAAATTGTTCACTCCCATAACACTGCACAGCAACGAGCGAGTGCGTACTTTGTTGCTCGTCCATACTCGCGACAAATCCATCAAAATGTTGTCGCAGTGGAAATGTTCCCACCCTCAGTTCTTGCCCATCGATCGAAATGGTATGTCGCGTTTCCCATCCCAACGATAAAGGTTCAACTGATCGAACGGGTCTTTGGGAAGATCGTGATGGTCTAGGCGGAAGCCAGGTCTCTAAACCCCATAATACCTCTTCGCCCCTTTCAAACTCAAGGAACGGATAGTAGGCAGATACACGGTCCTCACACAGGTGGCGATTGACAAGCGTCATTGCTTTGTGAAGTCCAATATCCTTATAAAAACCTCTTCTCTGCACGTGCTCTGTTATTTCTCGCAGAGTGAGAGGCCGATAGGTGGCGGAGTTGAAGATAGCTATCAAAACATCGAGAATTTCTTTATCTGCCATCTCATCGCTTACCCATTTCCCTTTTACGAATTGTCATGTGATCGCTGATTCTAGATCACACAGATGTAGTCTTTGGCCTGCTGGATCGTGTGACGGCTGCTTGCCGCAGGGTTGTCATCTTTGAGATAGCCGGGGCGTTCGTATTCGATCGCCATTTGCGGATTTGCCTATGCAGACTGGCCACGCGTAGGGTGATGAGGAGATCGATATCGGACATAGCAATCCCATCCGGTGTAGCAAAGCGTGGATACCAGGATTCCCAAAAGTAAGGCCGCCCGCGATCGACACGAACGGCCTGAGGTTGTGCTATGTTGGGGGTGCCGCGCGCCTCTACCGCGTTGGCCATCGCCCCGAATGTTGCAAGCATTGTGGGGCGCTTGTTAGGGTTTTGAGTATTATACTCATTACTTTTCGCATCGTAAGCATGTGTTGCTACCCGTAATGAATCTGATATTCATCCGAAATACTATCGCCCCATCCTGTCACAACCATTTGTATAACAAGGTCCTGGAGTCTATGATACCGTCGGCAGGCCGGCCACCTCCGCCAGCGCCCGCGCCACGTACACCCTCGCCAGCTTCTTGCGATAACCCAACGCCATGTCGGTGTTGTCGAGCGGCTTGGCCGGTTTAGAGGCCACCTCGGCCACCGCTTCGATTAATTCGCGCGTGATCTTGTTGCCGACCAGCATCTTCGCCGCTTCGTTCACGACGACCGGGCGCGAAGCGACCGCGCCCAGCACGATGCGCGCGTCGGCGCACGTGCCGTCGCCTTCGAGCATCAGCGCAACCGCCACACCCAGGATCGGAAAATCGATCGAGCCGCGCCGGCGCAGTTTGAGATACGTCGTGCGCCAACCGTCGAGCGGCGGCAGGTGAATCGAGGCCAGAATCTCGTCCGGCGCTTTCGTCGTGTAGTGCAGGCCGTCGTCGTCGTATAGCGCCTCCGCCGGGATCATCCGCTCGCCCGCCGGGCCGACCAGCCGCACCTGCGCACCGAGCGCGATCGCCACCGGCGCGCAGTCGGACGATGACACCGCCATGCAGCGCGGGCTGCTCAGCGCCACCCAGCACGTATCGCCGTCCTTCTTGAGGCAGAAGCCGAGCGACTTGCGCCAGTGGTAGGTCTGGTTGTAGTACGTGCAGCGCGTATCGACGCACAGGTTGCCGCCGATCGTCCCCATGCTGCGCAGTGGCGGCGAAGATACCAGGCCGGCGGCGCGCGCTAATGCCGGATACTTCTCCGTGATCTCAGGATGGGACGCCACTTGCTCAAGCGTCATGCCCGCGCCGATGGTCAGACCGTTGCCATTACCTTCACTCGTGCCGGAGGCACGGGTGCGAACGCCGTGTAGCTCTTCGATGCCGCGCAGGCCGATCAGCGCCTTCGGCTCGAACTGGCGGCGCTTCATGTTGGGATACAGATCGGTGCCGCCGGCGACGTACATCGCGTCAGGGCCACGATCGGCCATCATCGACACGGCCTCGGCCAGCGACCGCGGCGCGAGATATTCAAATGGAGGTAGTCGGAGCATCTATCTCACCTCTTTGACCCGAAGCGGACCGGGCACTGATTACTGCTCACTGCTCACTGATTACTGATCACTGATAACTGATAACTGATAACTGATCACCGGTCGGCGGTGCAACGCGGATCGGATCCGGAAACGCGACATCGGGTATGCGCGCCGGCCCGACGCGCCCGCTGCCGCCGCGCGCTTTGTCCTGCAAGCCCTTCAGCACCTTCTCGGGATGAATCGGTACCTCGTCGACGCGCACCCCGACCGCGTCGTAGATCGCGTTGGCGACGGCGGGCATCACCGGCAGCAGCGGCCCCTGGCCTGCTTCCTTTGCGCCATATGGCCCTTCCGGATCGTTCGTCTCCACCAGGATCGTCTCGATCTCCGGCGTATCCAGCGCCGTCGGACTCTTGTAGTCGAGCATCGACGGAATCTTGTGCAGGCCGCGCCGGAAGACCTGCTCTTCCATCATCGCTTCGCCCAGGCCCATGTACGCGCTGCCTTCCACCTGGCCGACGACCAATAGCGGATTGATCGCCGTGCCGCCGTCGTGCCCCAGCCATAGCTTGTCGACGGTGTAGAGGCCCGTCTCCGCATCGATCGTCACTTCGGCAACGCACGCCGAGTAACTATAAGCCGGCGTCGGGCCGACGCCCGATCCTTTGTAGCGCCCGCCGCGCCTGGGCGGTGTGTAGCTGCCCACCGATCCCAGCGTGCCGAATTTCGCCTCGGCCAACTGCGCCGCTTCGGCGAAAGTCAGCGAGCGGCGCTCGTCGTCGACGCAGTATACCCGGCTGTTCTTGACGTCGAGCGCCTCGACCGGCAGCTCGAGCTTCTCGGCGGCGGCGGCGAGTATCTTCTCGCGCAGCGGCTTCGCAGCGGCGATCACCGCATTGCCGGTCATGAGCGTCACGCGGCTGGAGTAGCTGCCCAGGTCGACCGGCGTCAGGTCGGTGTCGGAAGTGACGACGATCACGTCGCTCAAGTTGAGGCCGAGCGCCTCGGCGACGATGTAGGCCAGCACCGAGTCCGATCCCTGCCCGATGTCGCTGCTGCCGCAGAAGACGGTCACGCTGCCGCTGCGATCGATCTTGATCTGCGCGCCGGAATGAGGCATTTTATTCCAGTAGATGGGCAGACCCGCGCCGGTGAGGTACGAGCTGCACGCCAGGCCGAGTCCTTTTCCTCGTGGCAGCTTTCCGCGCCGCGTGCGGAAACCGGACGCCTCGACGACTTTCTCGATGCACTCGCGCAGGCCGATCGTCGTGATCGTCAGGTGATTCACCGTCAGGCTGTTGGGCGGCACCAGGTGATTGAGCCGCAGATCGACCGGATCGAGGCCGAGGTCTTCGGCGATCTTGTCGAGGTGCACTTCGACGGCGAAGCGCGGCTGCGGAGTGCCGTGGCCGCGCTTCGGCCCGCAGGCGGGCTTGTTCGTGAACACGCGCAATCCCTCGAACTTGTAATTCGCGATGGGATACGTCACCGTCTGCAGCGCGCCGGTGTAGTAGGTGCTGGCGACGCCGTAGCTGCCGTACGCCCCGCCGTCGAGGAACGACTTGAAGTGCATCGCCGTGATGCTGCCGTCTTTCTTCACGCCGGTCTTGATCCACATCAGCACCGGGTGCCGCCCGCGATGCGCGTAAAACACTTCCTCGCGGGTAAGCGTGATCTTCACGGGGCGGCCGGTGATCATCGCCAGCCGGCTGACGATGACCTCGTGGTTGAACGGATCGCTCTTGCCGCCGAAGCCGCCGCCGACCGGTGTGGCGATCACCCGTATCCGGCTGGGCGGCAGCTCGAGCGTTTTCGCCAGCGCACGATGGACGTAGTGCGGCGTCTGCGTCGACGACCACAACGTGAGGCGGCCATCCGGCCCGTATCGCGCGACGGCCGCGTGCTGCTCGATGGGAAGGTGGGTGTTGCCTTCGTAGTAGAAAATGTCCTCGCGAACGTGATCGGCATCGGCGAAGCCCTGCGCCACGTCGCCGAACTCGAGCGCGACGAACTTGTGAACGTTGCCTTTGTCGGCGTACTCGTGAATCTGGATCGACTCTTCGGCCAGCGCCTCGTCGATCGACATGATCGGCGGCAGCAGCTCGTACTCGACGACGATGTCCTCCAGCGCCGCTTCCGCCGTCTCTTCGTCGATCGCCGCGACCGCCGCGACCGGATCGCCCACGTAGCGCACCTTGTCGACGCATAGCGCTTCTTCGTCCTGGCTCACGGGCAGGATGCCGAATTTGATCGGCAGGTCTCGCCCCGTGATCGCGGCGATGACGCCAGGCCGCTTGAGCGCGGGCGTCACGTCGATGTGCTTGATCAGCGCGTGAGGGTGAATACTGCGCAGGATCTTGCAGGTCAGCATGCGCGGCAGGATCAGGTCGTCGGCGTACTGCGTCTGGCCGGTGACCTTCGCCATCGCGTCGACTTTCATGTGGGGCTTGCCGACGACGTTCAGTTCGCCGTTGTTAGACATAGGCCCTCCCTGCGTTCCAAACTTCAAACCTCAAACTACAAACTTCAAAACCACCGAGACGCCAATTTGAGATTTGGAATTTGAAGTTTGGGATTTGAAGACCTCCGTTCAAGCGATTGCCATTCGGCTGGCCGCAAGCTCCACGGCTTCGATGATCTTGGAATAGCCGGTGCAGCGGCACAGGTTGCCGGCCAGCGCCTCGCGAATCGTCTGTGTGTCGGGATGGGGTTCGCGGTCGAGCAGCGCCTTGGCCGTGACCAGGATGCCGGGCGTGCAGTAGCCGCACTGCGCCGCGCCCAGCTCGGCGAAGGCCGTTTGCAGTGGGTGCGGCCGGCCGTTATGCGCCAGACCCTCAACCGTCGTGATGGCGCAGCCTTGCACCTCGATCGGAAGGACGAGGCACGACAAGGCAGGCCCGCCGTCGATCAGCACTGCGCACGCGCCGCACTCGCCCAGCTCGCACCCGTGCTTCGTGCCGGTCAGCCCCAGGTCTTCGCGCAGCACTTCCAGCAGCGTTTTGTGGATCGAGGTGTAGACCTCGTGGGTCTCCCCGTTGACCGTCAGCTTGATCAGTTGCTTCACGGGTTCGTCCTCTCAATGGGTGTTACTAACCACCAAGACACCAAGGCACTAAGTTTTCTTGGTGGCCTTGTGCCTTGGTGGTGAGTTGCTTGTCGCTGGCGCGCCGAGCATCTGCGAGATGCGGCGCGTCGTTTGAACCAGCGTGCGCAGCGCAGCCTTCTTCCGCGCCGCCCCGATGCGGCCGGCGAAGCCGACGACGGTCATCGCCGCGACGACGCGGCTGGCGTCGCGGATCGGCGCCGAGGCGGCCCACACGCCTTCCAGGTACTCTTCCGTGTCGTCGACGGCGTAACCCTGCCGCCGGACCGAGGCCAGGCTGGCCTTGTAGGCAGACGGATCGGTGATCGACGTGGCGGTGAACTTCCGCAGGCCCGGCGATACCAACAGGCTGTCCACGCTCGCCTCGTCCATCCAGGCCAGAAAGGCGCGGCCGAAGGAGCCTGCACAAAACGGCATGCGCTGGCCGACCGACGCCGTGATCCTCAGCTCATCCGGCGGCTCGACCTTGTCGACGATCGTGATCGAGTGCGCCTCGAAGACCCCCAGCAGGGCAGTCACGCCCGTCGCCTCCACGAGCGGCCGCAGGAACGGATGCGCCACTTCGCGCACGTCACGGCGCTGGCGGGCCAGGTCGCCGAATTCCGGCAGCCCGGGGCCGAGGCGGTACTTCTGCGTGACCGGATTGCGTTCTAGCAGATTGTAGTGCGCGAGCGTGTGGAGGATATCGTGGACGGTGCTCTTGTTGATGCTCAGCAGGCGGCTGAGGTCGGTCACGCCGTATTCGGCGTGGCCGTTCTTGAAGGCATTCAGAATGCGCAGCGCGCGATCGACGGCGGGAACCAGGTCAGTCACGGAATAGAGCCTGTTCTGTATGTCGAACGATGTTCGCTATAGACAACGACAGTGTAATCGAGATCGGCGCGCTTGTCAAGAGGAGGGAGTGGCGGATGGCAGATGGCGGATAGCTGATGGCAGATAGCTGATGGCGAATGGCAACCGGCGTTCGTCGCGCACTGGTTGTCGCCTCGAATCGTTGATTTCTTCCACGCTTTGCTGCCGCGCCAGCCCCAAATGTTCCACTCGTTCGTATACGGCATCCAATCGATGCAGGCTCTTCGGTGTGGCGGGAGTCGTGCTTGCGGCACTGCGCGTCTCGCGCCTGATCGAGCAGTTTGTTAGGCGGCCGGCCGATGGTCATGAATCTCCAATTGACTGGAAGGGGATCTGGACTATACTGGTTTACAGAGCAGCACATACAGGAAACCCGTAACAGACCCGCTTTGGGATGATTGTGCGGAGAGACTCGACAAAGTCAGGAGTTAGCCGCGCGGGCCACGACGAGAGATGTGGTTGGCTTATCGCAGATTGGAGACCTACAGTGTCGTCACCAAAGTATTTCTTCGCCATGTTCGGTGATCCAAGACCACCTGAGAAAGATACCATCGAGTCCGGCATATATCATCCAGATCCAAAGCACGCTCCGTTTCCCACCAGGCCAGGAGATGTGCTTCTCCTCTACTGCACTGGCAGTTACAGGCAGTACCCCATGCAAGCTCCCGGCCTCGGAATTGTTCTGCACACAGACAATGAAATCGTACGGTACAGATACTTGACGCTCTCTCAGCCCATCTCGAAAGATCGAATCGAGCACGAGTTTCAGCCGAGCGACGCTGATAAGTTCAAGAATAGAAGGTTTACAGGTTTCTGGTTGTTCGAGATTTCGAGAGAATCGTTTGTTAGAGCATTCGGTAACCGGGCGATAGTGTGGCCATGAAATACTCTTTAAGGGGATCGCGGCTACCGATGCATTGCGTTGTCAAGAGGTAAATTGCGCCTGCCGCGCGCGGTGAACCTTAACCACACCTCTCCTGAGCTGCCGCCGGCGTGCCACGCCGCTCACAGCGCACCTTAACCCGGATCCATTAGGCCGCCCTGCTGAAATCCCGCGCCCATGTTTCTATAAGTTGGGGTAGAATGGACAACAGCGATCAGCATAGTTTTTAGTCGAGGAGACCCCATGGCCATCGTCGAGAAAATCCAACAGTACGTTCAAAGACTGCCCGCCTCCTTTCAAGTAGAGGTACTTGACTTTGTCGAGTATCTGCTCACAAAGGCAGAACGTAAGACTCTCCGCGAGGAAGAAAGAGCCTGGTTCGATCTATCTCTGGCTCTTGCCATGCGCGGGATGGAAGACGAAGCTACACCGATATACACGACTTCTGATTTGAAGGTAGTGTTTTCATGAAACAGGCCGGGCAGATTGTCCTGTTACGGTTTCCCCACACCGATTTGGCAGAAGGGAGGTTACGGCCTGCTCTGCTGCTGGGCAAGCTGCCCGGTGAATACGACGACTGGCTGGTGTGCATGATTTCCTCGCAGATACGCCACACTGTCCCCGACTTTGACGAGATCGTTCAAGAGGAAGCCGCTGACTTTGCTGAAAGCGGTCTGAAAGTATCCAGTGTCATACGCGTGGGTCGCCTGGCCGTGGTTGACGGAGCGCTGCTGCTGGGAGCCATAGGTCGAATCGCACCGGGGCGGCTTCAGCGCATCAAGGATCGCCTGACAGAGTGGCTTTTGCAGTCGTAATGCTAGCGCGATGATCGAGAAGGGCGGCTAGCGATGCGTTGTGTTGCCAAAAGGCAGATTGCGCCTGTCGCGCTCAGTGAACCCGAATGTGCGCGCGCCGAATTTCTATCTCGACCGCTTTTCTCCGTTGTGAAAGGCAGATGAAAGGAGCGTTACATTGCGTGGTCCATACTTTTCGGGGCAACAACCATCCTCATGTGGACATTACTACCCCGATGTGCTTCGACTACGGGATGAAAAAAGACAGGATGGAACATTTGTCAGAATCATGGATTGCACTTATTGCGGCAGGTACGAACTCCAGTTAGATGTTCGAACGCTGAGCAAGGCACTCATACGTAAGCTCAACAAAAAAGGATTCGATGTAGGCACCAGAGAGGATGAGCTTTCTGAAGTCAGGGGGAAAGAGTTGGAAAAGTTTTCCACTGGAGATTACGATAAGGAGAGAGGTCTTCAGATGCTGCAATCGCTTCTTGAAGAAGCCATAGATGGTGGAGCGGATGCGATTGAGTTGGAATATGTGGCTGAAGGTCTTGAAGTGACCTTTATGGTTGGGAGCAGTGGGATCGGTAGCGTCGTGGATGATCGTATGCTTGCAGCAGGCATCATCGGATTGATTGTCGAGCGCGCCAAACTCCAGAATAAGTCTAGCGGTGTGATCGACTGGGCATACCGCGGCAAATCGTACAAAATCACAGTTGCAGAATATGAAAGCTTCGGTGAATCCGCCTTCAAACTGCTACTGCAAAGGCCTGGGCGGAAACGCGCCTAACACGTCAATGCTTGCATAACGCTAGCAAAGATGGTATGATAACAACATGCCCACCCTTTACGTTCGAGACATCCCTGATCGTATCTACCGGCAGGCCCGCAAAATCGCATCGGCACAAGGCCGGTCGCTCAGCGCGTACGTCGTCACCGTACTCCAACAAGCCGTCGAAGACGAGAAAGTACGGCGCACGCGGTCTAAAGCGCTCTCCAGCATCCGCCGCCGCCGGCGCCCCCTGCCTGCGAATGCGCCCGACAGCGTAACTATGCTCCGGCACATCCGCGGCGACCATGAGTGATCCGTCCTTCTCTTGCGTTGTCGACGCCAACGTCGCTCTCAAGCTGTTCTTTGAGCAGCCGGGATCAGATCGGGCCGATGCCTTATTCGCACACCTCGAAGCCGACCCACGCACACGCTTTTACGTGCCCGACTTCTTCTACGCGGAGTGTGCGAGTGCTTTGGCGACGTATGCCCGACAGACGGACTACACCGCCAAAGACGCGCGTCAGGACATGGCAGAACTGTTGGCCCTCGCGCTGCACGTTTTGCCAACCGCCAGCCTGGCGAGCGAAGCGCTGGACATCGCCGTGACCTATCGCATCAGCGGCTATGATGCGTTCTACATCGCTTTATCCCGTCGCACCAACGTGCCTTTCATTACGGCAGATGAGAAACTGGTACGGGCCTTGGCGGGCAAACCTTTTCGCGTGCATTCGCTGGTGGCGTTCAGCATACCGCCTTTATCATAGGGTCAGGGTCGCCCAACCCGTCGTCGGCGTGTCCTGACAGTCATCGCCTGCTGGCATTTCAATCGTTTCGCGCTAAACTCATCAGCAGAAATCGTCATGGGCACCATAGCCACCCCGATCGACCTGCGCTCGGATACCGTCACTCGACCCTCGCCGGAGATGCGGGCGGCAATCGCCGCTGCTTCGGTCGGCGACGACCAGTTCGGCGAAGACCCCACGGTGAACCATCTCCAGGAGCGGATCGCCGCGCTCCTCGGGAAGGAGGCAGCACTCTGGCTGCCCACCGGGACGATGGCGAACCAAGTCGCCCTGCGCGTCCTCACCCGGCCGGGCGACGACGTCATCGTGAGCCGCGAAAGCCACGCGGTCTGGCACGAGACCGGCGCCTCCGCGGCGAACGCGGGTGTCCAATTCACCGAGATCGGTGCCAAAGGCGTCTTCACCGTCGCCGAGTTTCTCGCCGCGCGGAAGCCGCGCGGCCACATCATCTACCCGCCGACGGCGCTCGTCGAAGTCGAGAACACGCACAACCGCGCGGGCGGGGTCATCTTCCCACAGGACGAGGCCGGGCGTATCTGCTCCGCAGCCCGAGAGCACGGTATCGCGACGTATCTCGACGGGGCGCGGCTGTGGAATGCCGCCGTCGCAAGCGGACGGCCGCCGGCCGATCTCGCTGCACCCTTCGACCTGGTCTCGGTCGCGCTCTCGAAGGGACTTGGCGCGCCGGGCGGCTCACTCCTCGCCGGATCGCGCGAGGTCGCCGAGCGGGCCGTCCGCTACCGCCGCATGCTCGGCGGCGCGATGCGCCAGGTCGGCATCTTCGCCGCCGCCGGCCTCTACGCGCTCGACCACAACGTCGAGCGGCTCGCCGAAGACCACGCGAACGCCCGGCGCATCGCCGAGCGGCTCGCGGACTGCCGGCATATCGTCCTCGACCCGGCCACCGTCCAGACGAACATCCTCGTCTTCGACCTGGCCGCCGAAGCCCCGGATGCGCCGAGGGTTGTCGTCCGGGCGCGGGAGCGCGGCGTCCTCGTCTTCGCCTTCGGCCCGCAGACCATCCGCGCCGTCACCCACCTCGACGTGTCGCGCGAGCAGTGCGAGCGAGCGGCGGAGATCCTCGTCGAGATCGCCGAGGGTCAGGCCGCCTGAGCGCCGGGATCTGCGTAGAGAAGCAGTTGGGCAACCGACGGTCCTATCACGATGCCGCGCGGCGACCACTACCCTGTTCACATCTCGCTTGAACTGTGCCCATTTCTGGCTATAATTTAGCCAAAATGCGTTACGAGATAGCTCTCGCTCCAGAAGCCGGCGAAGACCTCCGCGGACTGCGGGCGGATATTCGTACTACTGTTCGACAAGCGATTAAAAAGCATCTGCAATATGAACCCTCCAAAACTAGCAAGAGCCGTATCAAGCGTTTGCGCGGCCTATCGCGCCCGCAGTATCGCTTACGAATAGGTGATGTGCGCGTCTTCTACGACGTGACCGAGGATACCGTCGAGGTCTTGGCGATCGTATCAAAGGCGGATGCTGCCGCCTGGCTAGCACAAATGGGAGAACCCGATGAAGGAAGTGGCACTATCTGAAGTCAAAGATGATCTGTCGAGATATTTGCGGCTTGCCGAACGCGAAGAAATCATCATCACACGCCACGGCAAACCGGCAGGGGTGCTGATTGGTTTCAAATCAGAAGACGACTGGTTTGACTACCGACTGGAGAATGACCCGCGTTTCCTGAAGCGCATTGCGGCCGCCCGCAAGAGCCTACACGAAGGGCGTGGTATCAGTCTGGAAGATATCGAAGAGTAGGCCGGTCCAACTCCACCACGTGCACCTCGCCGGCCACGCGCAAGAACACCAATAACGCTCTCGGGTGATGGCCCAATTGCGCGTTGACGGCATCCGCATAGCGCCGCAACTGGACGTCGTAACCCTCGCGTGGAATGGCTTCGCGCATCTCGGCTTCCGAGCGCAGCTCATCCGTCTTGAAATCGACGACCGTCCAGCCCGCGCCCGTGCGGTACAGCAAATCGATGACGCCGCTATCATTCGGCAACGTGTAGGGTATCTCATGATAGCGCTCGGCGGCGGCGATCTCGGCGAAGAGCGGATGCCCCTGGAAGTGACTGAGCAAGCGCCGCGCCTCGCGAATCGTCGCCTGGATTTCGACCGCATCCGCCAACCCGGTCTCCAGCGCGAACGGCCACAGGAAGACGTCGAAGTTATCTTCGTCGGGAAAGCGCCAGCGCCTCAACGCCTCGTGGACAAGCGTGCCGACCACCCACGCCGGCCCACTGGGACGTTTCGCGCGCGGGACGACTCGCCAGACCCGGGATTGCGAATAGCTGATAGCCGATGGCTGATAGCTGATGGCAGATGGTGGATGGCCGGCCTCAACAGGGGCGATCGGTAGGGGCGCGGCGAGGTCAGGGACAGTAAGCGGCGCGGCGGCAGGCGCGGGGATTCGCACTTCTTGCACAGTCGAACGCTCGGCGGCACGGGGCCTGTCCTGAGCGCAGTCGAAGGGCGGATGCAGCATGCAGGCGATCGGCCCGGCATCGTCGGGGCAGCGCACTTCGAGCGCGCGCGGCGTCGTGATTTCATCCTCGAGCGTGACTTCGTCGAGTCCAATCACACTGCCCAGCCGCTTCAGCCAGCCGGACAGGCTCAATGCGCCTTTGGCCGTGCGCTTGGCGTGCCCGCTGACGATTAACTTCTCTTTGGCGCGCGTTGCGGCCACGTACAGAAGACGCCTGTCTTCGGCATCCTCTTTGGCCGCTTCGTTCAGGCTCGCCAGTCGCCAGGCGACCGGGCGGGCGCCGTCGGAGTCGGAGACGCCGATGAGCACTCCGAGATCGTCGTCGATCAGCACTGAATCGGGCCCGCCGCGCGGCTCGTAGCCCGCATCGGCGATCACGACGACCGGAAACTCAAGCCCCTTCGACTTGTGCACGGTCATCAACTGCACCGCGCCGCCTGCCTCGACAGGCGCTTCGCCCTCGCGCACGCCGACGTCCTGCAAGGTCTTCACGTACTCCAGGAACTCGGCCAGGCTGACCAGCCGGCTGCGATGCGCATCCGCCAGCAGTTTGTCGACGTTGCGGCGCAGGCGCATGCCTTCCGGCGCTTCACCCAGGATGGCGCGATATCCGGTGAGGTCGAGAAAGCGCTTAAGGATCTCGGCCACGGACACGCGGCCGGAGAGCGCGTGCAGCTCGGCGATGATGGCGCGCGCGCGGGTCACGTCCTCACGCGTGCCCCGCTCCACCAGCGCGCTCAGTGCCTCCCACACCGGGCGAGGCCGATCTCCGTCTCCGCTTTCGGCGAAGCGCAGGCGGTACAAATCGGCGTCGCTCAGGCCGATAGCGGGCGAGCGCAGCAGCCCGGCAAGCGCCAGGTCGTCGGTCGGATCGGCGATGGCGGCTAGCGCGTTGATCAGGTCGCGCACCTCCGGCCGATCGTAGAAGCCGCGCCCCGCGACGGTGACGAATGGGATGCTGGCGCGCTCGAGCGCATCTTCGTAGACGCCGAATGCAGTCGAGGCGCGGAAGAGCAGCGCGATGTGTCCCCACTCGACTCCCTCGATCCGGCGCAGCTCGCGCAATCGATCGGCCAGCGCCGCAGCGGCCGCCGCCCGGCCCGTCTTCGCATCGTCGCCCAGGCCGATGTGGAACTCGACGAAAGGCTCCCGGATCGCATCCGATTCGGGCGCCTGTCGATGCGCGCGCAGCCGGGCGAACGGGACTTGATAAGGGCGCTCCGGATCGTCGGATTCGCCGAGGACGGGCGCGAGCAGCGCGTTGGCGACCTCGACGAGCGGCCGGTGCGCGCGAAACGTGAGATCGAGATCGACCGTCAGCCCGCCGGACGTGTCGACGTCCGACTGCACCTGGCGGAAGACTGTGACGTCCGCGCCGCGAAACTTGTAGATGCTCTGTTTGGCGTCGCCGACGACGAAGAGTTCGGCCGAAGCATCGCCATCTCCGGAGCGGAAACCGGTCAGGGCATAGACGATTTCGCGCTGGCGATGGTTTGTGTCCTGGAACTCGTCGACGAGCACGGCGCGCACGTCCCGCCGCGCCGAGTGCAGCGCCCCGGCGTGCTCTGCCAACAGCCGGGCTGTGCGGCCTTCGAGATCGTCGAAATCGAGCGCCTGCCGCGCGTCTTTCAGACGCCCGTATTCTTCGAGCGCAAATTCATAGACCCGCCGTAAAGCCGGGAAGGCTTTGGCGATTCGCCGGTCGAGCGCCCATCGCGCTGGCGCTGTCTTGCCGGCGAGCGGCGCGAGTTCTTCATCATAGCGTTCGCGCAGTGCAGACATGGCTGCGCGCGCCGAGGCGAGAGCGTCTGCATCCCAGTTGGCCTTCTGCCCGGCGGTCGACATCGCGGCGCGCAGCCCGGCCAGACCGGTGAAAACGGCATCCCAATCGGACGCGGCGCGCGCGGCGCGAACACCCTTCCAAAAAGCCAGCACCGCCTGACGAGCCGCTTCGAGCTTGTCGTCGGGTGTGCGTGCCTGCATTTCGGATAGGGCATTGAGCGAATCGACCCAGGCCGGCGCGCTCAGCTTCGCGTCGAGCCAGTTGCTCAGCCCGGCGCTCCAATCCGCATTCGCGTCTCGCTGCATCTCCCACGCGCGCTCCACGTCGAGCCGGCGATCGAGCAGTGTGGTAAGCATCGTTCGCAGCCCGTTCTCCGTGAGGAAGTCGATGAGGTGTGCAGTATCGGACTGGGAGACAGCCCAGGCCAACGCCGTCTCGACCGCCTGGGCCTGGAGCGCGGCAGCCTGACTCTCTTCGAGAACGGCAAAGTTCGGGTCGATCCCGGCTTCGGCCGGATGGGCGCGCAGGATGTCGGCGCACAGGCTGTGGATCGTGCCGATGCGCGCGGCGTCAAGCTCGGTGAAGGCGATTTCCCAGGGGTTCGAGATTGGAGATTGGAGGTTGGAGGTTGGAAGTTGGAGGTTGGAAGTTAGATCGGCCAGGCGTTCCGCGATGGCGGCGCGGATGCGCGTGCGCATTTCGCGGGCGGCCTTGTCGGTGAAAGTGATCGCGACGAGCGAGCGGAGCGGATAGCCTTTTTCGAGCAAGTGCAAATAGCGCCCGACGAGCACGCGCGTCTTACCCGAGCCGGCGCCGGCGGTGACGGCGATCGCCGGACTGCGGCGAGTGACAGCCAGCTTCTGCCGACTGGTGAACTTGAATTGAGAGAGGATAGAGGAACGGCTCAACGAAAGGATTGTACCTCAGTATGGCCTGGGTGTATATCGCCAGCAAAACCCAATCGCCGGGCAGTAGCTCGGGCAGCCTTCCGGCGGGGGCGAGGGTTGGAAACGCCCCGCGCGGATGTTGCGCACGTGCGCCGCAACGTGCTGCGCGGCCACCTGGAATGAGGCTTCGACGCCGCCTTCGTACGTCTCCAGCCGCAAGCGGCTCGGCTCGGCTCGAGCGATGTGCCAGTAGAAGCCGCTCTCGATCTCGCCCAGCCCCAGCGCGTCGCGCGCCGCCAGCGCATACAGCGGCAACTGCAAGCGGCGGCCTTCTTCGAGGTGCTTCGGGCCGATCGCCGATCCGCTGGACTTGTAGTCGATGACGCGCAGGCGCCCGTCCGGCCCGACGTCCAGCCGATCGATGTAGCCGTGCAATCGAATCTCGTCGTCGCCAGCGAACAGCACGAGCGAAGGCTGTCCCAGGCCAAAGCGCTGCTCGAAGTGGCGCGGCGTGTAGCCTTCGGAGACTTCGGCGAGCGCCGCGATCGTCTCGCGCAAGATGCGCTCCAGTTCCTGCCGCTGCGCGTCCCACAGCGGCGTCGGGCGGAAGCCGTAGTCGGCGGGCGCCGTGTCGAATACTGCTTTGGAGGCATCCGGCAGCGCGCGCAGACAGGCGTCGAGGTCGGCCGGTTCGCCGGCCTGGCGATACGTGTCTTCGAGAATTTTGTGCAGCATGGCGCCGAGGATGCGCGCGTCGTAACCTTCCTCGGGCGGCGTGCGCGGCTCGAGCTCGAGAACGTGTGAGATGTAGAACGATAACGGGCACATGCCGTACGTTTCCAAACGGCTGGCGCTCCAACCGTGGGCAGGCGCGTAGCGCTCGGCCAGACCCGCAGCGATTTCGGTGAGCTGGCCTTCGTAGGCGCTGCCAGTCTCTCCCGCAGGCGACAGGGTGGAGAGGCGCGCACGCATGACGTCGACGCCGCGCTCGAGGTGCGGATCGAACTGGCCGGTGGCTTGAATGAACTCGAGCTGCGAGGCGGCTTCTTCCAGCGGCAGCGCATCTTCGGGCCGCACTCTGTGAACGGGAGGTTGGCCCAGCAGATGCCACGCTTGCAGCCAGTACGGGGAAGGCTCCCAGGGCTGCCCATCTTCGGCGAGATAGGGACGGCATAGCAGCATTCGCTCACGCGCGCGTGTGGCTGCCTGGTAGAAGAATGTCACCTCGTCGCCGCGCAGTTTCGGCTCGATCGGAACGCCGCGCTCGCGAAGCACGGCGCGGTCGCTCTCCCGCAAGAGGATGTCCTCCCGCTCCGTCTGGGGAAATTCGCCTTCCGAGAGACCGAGTAACGCAACGGCGCGGAAAGAGAGTCCGCGCGCGTCGAGAACGGATGCGACGAGAACTCCGGCCCCCACCTCCGGCCCGTGCGAAGCCCCCCTGAAGCGAAGCGGAAGGGGCTCTCCCATATCATGGAAGAGGGGAGAGTAGGTTGCAGCTTCGACCGCGCCGCGCAGTTCTTCATAGAAAGCGGGATAATCGATCGCATCGGGCGCGCCCAGTGTGGCCTCGGCCAGCACCAGCCCGCGCAGCACGTCTTTGAACGCGCGCAGAGCGGCGATGTCGCGAGCGGCAGTCGCCGGATGATCGAGAGCGCGAGCGACGATCCCCACACCGGCCTTCATCCCTTGCCCTCCTTCCGAAAAGTGGGAAAGGCGCAAGCCGGCGGGTGCCGTCTCGTCGCCGATCAGGTCTTCGACGAAAGCAGCGTACTCGCGGATCGTCGCCTGTGGAGGAGGAGTGAGCGCTTCGGCGAACGCGTCGAAATTCTCTGCTACCCTTGACACCTCTCGCGCGGGAAGAGGCGTAGCGGCGGCATCTTCGTCGTCAATAGCGGGATCGGACGGTTTCTGTCGGGCGAGCAGATCGAACGCCTCGCGCCACCGTGACAGCCCGGCGATGACGCGGCCGGCGCGCGAGACGGCGTCGAGGACGGCGGCGTCGCCGGGGATGATACCCTGCTCCGACCAGTCGAAGTAAGGGCTGCGCCATGCTTCCAGCGCCTGCCGGCGTGGCCAGTCGAGCACCGGCAGCGAAAGCAGCGAGAGCAGCGCTGCAACGGCAGGATTGTCGACCAACGGCAGGCCGCCGGCCATCCGCAGTGGCAGGCCGAACTCGGCGGCGACCTCTTCGAGAAACGGACGATGCGGATCGAGATTCCGAGACAGGATGGCTGTCTCGGAGAGCGGCACGCCATCCCGCACCACGCGCATCTTGATCCAGCGCAGCGCGGCGCGCGCTTCTTCCGAACGATTTTGCGCCTCGACGAACTGGATATTAGAGATTGGAGATTGGAGATTGGAAGTTGGAAGTTGGAGGTTGGAGGTTGGAGATTGGAGATTGGAGATTGGTAATTGGTGATTTGGAGTTTGAAATTTGGAGTTTGAAGTTTGTTTCTCATGCGTCTCGAATAAATTGGCCTCAAGGAGCGCCAGTTCTGCGTTCGGCGCTCTACGTTCCCCATTCTCTTCGAGCGATTGGGGCGTCAGATCGAGGTTGGCGGCGAGAGTTTGCTGCGCGCGAAGGAAGCGCCGATGCGCCAGGCGCGGCCGGGCCGGGTAGCCGGTCAGGGTGATGATCGTCTCCCGCGCCCGGCGAGCCAGCACGGTCAGCACGCCCATCTGCGTCGGATTGAACTCGTCGAAGCCGTTGACGACGAGCAAACGAATTTCGCGCCCGAGGTCGGGATGTCGCTCCAGCGCGAGTGCGGCCAGCCATCCCTGGCCTTCCGCGTCGACCCAGTCTTCGCGCAGAAGCCAGTCTTGATACGCGCCGTAAATCGCCGCAAGCTCTTCGAGGCGCGGGCCGAGGCCCATCACGGCGGAGAAGAAGACGTCGGGCTGGACGCGGGCGCGTTTGAGCTCTTCGATCGCATCGCGCAGCGCGGCGACGAAACCGGGCTTGCTGCGCAGCGGTGCGTAGTGCCTCACGCGACCTTCTTCACACAGCCGATCGACGACGGCGCGCAGCAATCGGACCTGAACCGGATCGCTCAGGCGGGCCTTAGGTTCGCCGATGCGGGTCAGCAGCTCGGCGTACAAGGCGTAGAAGGTGGCCAGGCCAATGCCCAGCGCGCCGCCGGACGCCGCCAGGCGACTGCGAAACTCGGCCACGCGGATTTGGTTGGGGAGAATGACCGTGACAGGGGCAAGCGGCTCCGAGGCCTTGATCGCGCGAATGCGATCGATGGCGTATTGGGTCTTGCCGTGGCCGGCAGGGGCGACGAAGAGTCGCGTAGTCATGTGGTCGGATAGTCGGGTTGGGTTTACTCTTTGGCGTCATCCGATATTAGTTCTGCACGAACCTGATCCCACGGTCGGAAGCCGGCCTTCGCCAGGTCGCCACCGGCCGCGCTCAGTTCTGCCAGAGCCTGTCGGGCAATAGCCAGGTCTTCAGCATCCTCCAAGGCTTCTACAATACGCTCCCACGTGGCGATGTCGAGCAGTACCGCCGTCGGCTTGCCTTCGGATCCAACAACGAACTGAACTTTATCTACAGAAACCGGGCGCGCTACCTGTGCACTCATGATAACCTCCGCCTCCATTCTACCGCATTCCCGCGTGCCTTGCCCGGCTGGCCACACGGATATGGTGAGCAACCCAGCTCATCGCACCGATCTACAATGCTCCCTCGATCACTTGCTGCTGCCCAAATTCGAGCAGCGCGCGCACGGAATCGAGAATGGATTCCCCGGTTTCCGTCGAAAGCGGCGACGGGGGTTCGCCGTCGGCCGGCGGCTCGGTCAGCTCGCGGACGCGAGACAGGCGCAGCGCCAGTTCGTCTGGCAGGTGTTTCTTCTCCACCAGATCAGTCTGAATCAGGCGCGGCGAGGGCAGATCGGGAGCGGGATCGGTGTCTTTGTGCAACGACAGAAGCGACGACAGCCCCCAGCCGAGCGCTTCGCGGACGGGGCGCAGTATCTCTTCGGCGAAGCCGCCTCTCAGCACGACCTCGGCGAGCGAAAGCCGCTTGGCGGCGAACGCCAGACCCTGCTGCGCCTTCTTGCGCCGGGCCTCGACGACTTCGCGGCCGCTCGGTCCGGCCGGCGAAGGCAGCGCGGGCGCGCGGAAGGCTTCCTCATCCGGCGCGGCAGGCAGCGCCGGCATGAAAGCGGCGAGAGCGCGGTAGCCTTCCTGCTCCATCAAGTGCAGCGCAGGCGTGTCGGGTGTGAAGTATTCGCTCAACACCGATTCGACCACAGGCCGCAGCTCCGCTGGCGCATTATCGACGACGACCAGGACGCCTTCGCTCATGGGAGCTTTGCGGACGAGCAGCACGCGGCCCGGCATGCGGGCGAGTAATCGTTCGGCAAACCCCTTCAGCGTCGGCCTGGGCGCGACGACCTCAATTGGCTCTTCGACCATCTCGGGTGCTTCCGGCTCCAGCGCCAGCTCCACCTCGACCGGCTTCTTCAGCATCGCGTCGATCTCTTTCAACAGCGACTGGCCGGTGTCCTCGAACCGGATGGCGGCCGGCGCTTCCTCGGCGCCGAAGACGCCGGCGAAGACGCTGCGCTTGGCCGCCAGCGTGTCGAGCATGCGCTCCTCGATCGTGTCCTTGGCCACCAGGTTGATGACGTGGACGGAATGTGGCTGCCCGTGGCGGTGCGCGCGGGCGATGCGCTGCGCGAGGACGGCGGGGTTCCAGGGCAGGTCCAGGTTGACGACCAGGCTGGCTGCCTGTAAGTTCAGGCCGACGCCGCCCGCGTCGGTCGAGAGGAAGACGCGGCAGTCGCGATCCTCGAAGAACCGCTCGACGAGCGCGCCGCGCTTGGGCGAAGGCACGGCGCCGGTGAGCTTGACGTAGTCCACGCCGACGCGCTGGATCACTGGCTCGGTAAGCGCCAGCATATCCGCCCACTGGCTGAAGACGATCGCCTTGTGGCCGTTGCTCGCGATCTGATCGGCCAGGATCTCGCCCAGCTCGGTCAGCTTGGGCGCCGTCTTCTCGCGGTCTTTGACGGGAATTGCCTTGTCGTGCAGCGCGAGCGCATTGCAGATCAGGCGCATCTTGATCAGGCACATCAACAGGATTTCGCGCTCTTTGGGTGTCAGCGGACGGCGCTGCGCCTTGGCGACCAACTTCGCGACGGTCTCTTTGAATTCGTCGTAGGCTTTCCACTGCGGATCGGTCATCTCGACGAAGAAGTTGTTGTCGACCCGCTCGGGCAGGTCCTTCAACACCTCTTCGCGGACGCGCCGCATCACGTAGGGTGCGATCGTCGTGCGCAGCTCGTCGAGGTTCTTGTAGCCCAGCACCTTGAACGTGCCGCCCGGGCGCTCTTCCAGATCGAAAAAGCGATCGTTGAATTGCCACAGCGGGCCGAGGATACGCGGATCGAGGAATTGGAAGATGCTGTACAGCTCGTCGAGGCGATTCTCCAGCGGCGTGCCGGTGAGCACGAAAGCGTAGCGGCTGCGCAATTGTTTGACCATCGCCGCCGTCTTGGCGCGCCAGTTCTTGATGCGCTGCGCCTCGTCGAGGACGATCAGGTCGGGCCGCAGTTGATCCAGGTCTTTCAGATCGCGCCGCACGATCTCGTAGTTGATGATCTTGAAGAAGGACGGCTCGCGATACAAATCGCGGCGGGCGTTCAGGCCGCCCTCGACGACCGTGACCGGCAGCGAGGTGAAGCGGCGGATCTCGCGCGCCCACTGGTGCTTGAGCGAGGCCGGGCAGATGACGAGCGCGCGCTCGACGCCGCGCAGCTCCTGGAGCAGCGCTGAGGCGGCGATGGCCTGGACCGTCTTGCCAAGGCCCATGTCGTCGGCGAGCATCGCCCGGCGACCGAAAGCCAGGTGCATCGCGCCTTCTTCCTGGTACGGGTACAACCTCGTAGACAACACGCCGAACGATCGGTTGCCGCGCTCCACCTGGTCGAGGAACCATTCCTTCTGCTGCTCGACCGCCTCGCGGTCTTGCAGCAGATCGAGGTGCTCGCGCACGGCCTGATCGACGCGGGCCAGCGACCGCTCGCGCGGCGGCAGGTTTTCGAGATCGGCCAGCAGGCGCGGCAGGGACTGGAGCGGCGCGCCGATCAACACGCCGGTCGGATCGAAATAGCGATCCAACAACTCGCGGACGGCCGGGTTCTTCGGAAGCGGCTGCCCGGCGCGCACGGTGATGTCCATGCCGTAGTGTAGGTAGACCTGGGTTCCACCCGGGCGTTTTTGTGCCAGCGTCTCAAGCTGCTCCCCGTGCTGCTGCTGGAGATGCAGCAGCACGCCTTCGATGTGCTTGCACGTGCCGATCAAGTTCGTCTTGTAGTCCGGGCAGGTGCAGGTGTTGTGCAGCTCGGCGAGCGAGCGGATTTCGACGTGGTAGGCGCGCCCGGACGTCGACGTCACTTCGAAGAGGCTGAAGACGGGATGGTTGCCTTTGTTCCTGACTTTGGCGATCTCTTCCAGCGCGCGCTGGCGGCGACGCTCGATTTGAACCTCGCGTAGCGTGTCGGTGGGCATGCGCGACCTCCTATAGACCAACGGTTGTGATCATTCAGATGGGCAGCGGCGGTGCGCTTTCATCTGATTATACGCCAGGCTCGCCAATGTGTCACGTTGCGTGTGAAAGCATACGACGTGTTGGGCTTGACTCCAGTCGATTCCGATGTACACTGTCATGTAGGCTTCCGTGTGTAGATGTCCGAGCCTGACGATCGAGCAGATTCGTCGCCTGTGCCGCGTAATGTCGGCAGGTGAGAATCCAAAGGAATGCATTCCCGCGACGTGACAACAGGAGTATCCGTATGGACACGGAACACGAAGAGAAATGGCAAGAGCAGATACAGCCTCAGTCAGTTGATGCTGCCAGAGCGGAAGATACGGCGGGGGAATCAGAAGCGGAGCACGATACCTACTACAACCTTGCACAATTGACCCGCATTGCCTATCTAGCCCGAGTCCTCTCATGGTTTTCCGTTGGCCTCGGTGCCGTTCTCCTGACAATCAATTTGCTCCCACTCATCCAGCAGCCCGGACTGAACTTTGTCCAATACGTGCCCACATTGGTGAATGCCCTGCTTATCGTCCTGATTAGTGGATTTTTCTTCGTAGTCTTGCAGGGCGTTTCAGGGGGTGTTTATGTGCTCATGGACATCGAGGACAACACGCGCCGGACAGCCGAAGCGATGGAGGCAAGTCTCGAGAAGGCGTGAGACCTGGCTTAACATCATAACCCGTCGAGCAAACACACGTCATGATGGGCTTAGCTTTTTGTTGGCTCTACGCGCCGCCCCCGGCGCGGGATGGGCCGCCGAGGCCTACCCTGAGAGCTGAAGGGACGGCGGCCAGAGCAAGCACAGAAAAAGCGCAATCTGCGCCCGCGCGCAGTATATGTTCAGAAGCCGCAGTAACCCCGACTCACCACAGGCAAGTAGACAAAGTAATCAGACTGCAACTGGCGCACGCTGACTGTACCGCTCTGAACGGATAGGCTCGCCGATCGTCTCAAGTCGCGCCGCCCGGTCGGCCACGGCGCGGTTCCGGCATTCCACCTCGCCGGCGTGCGCCAGGCGTAGACGACATCACCCAAGCTCGACGCCAGAATGTCGGTTCGGCAGTCTCCGTCGAGGTCGGCGAGCGCCGGCGCGGCGCGTATTCCCTTTCGCCAATGTTCCGCCTCGAGCGGCAAGTCGAGCGGAAATCCCGAGACGGGCGTCCCATCGTCGTGCAGCGCGTGGAGCCGGACGGCGTCGTCGTCGAGACCGTCCGGGCTGCAGGTGCCGAACACGACGTCGATCTGGCCGTCGCCATCGACGTCGCCTAATGCAGGTTCGGAAGCGAACAGCACCTTGCCGGCCGCGTAGTCGTAGTCCCACAGCAGCACGCCGTCAGCCGCATAGGCGCGAATGTGACCGTCGAATGTGGCGACGACAATGTCGAGTGCGCCATCGCCGTCGAGGTCACCCAAGGCCGGAGCCTGATGCGGGTAATCTTGGGTGGCCAGCGGCGGCCCACCCTGTCGCGCCGGGTCCTAACCCGGACGGCGCGCGCCGTCCGGCTCTAATACCACGACGGCACTTCCAATCACGTGGTGTTCCAGTCCATTTCTTTCGGCCAGCCCGGCAGCAAGTCTCCGTCGGCGCGCCAGACAAAAACCTTGCCGCGCTGGCCCGGCTCCACGCCGCTGCCTTCGTTGCCGGCTACGATTTCAGGGCGCTCGTCCCCGTCGACGTCGCCAATGGCGACTTGGGTGGTGCTGCGCGGCACACCTCTGCAACTGGCGCCCGTCATGAGCGGGAATCCGGGCAGCGGTGTGCCGTCGAAATGCCACGCGTAAACACAGGCGTCGCCGTCGATCACGAGCACCTCATTGAGGCCGTCACCATCGATGTCCACGACGGTTGGCGACGAGAAGACGATCGAGCCTTTCGGATCGTCGCGTGGAAAGCCCGGCAGCGGCTCGTAGCCCGGCCCGGCCGGCGCGGCGAATGGGGCTGCCGAGGAATGTCTCACTACGACGATGATAAACAGGCAGGCCAGCGCGAGCACAACGCCAGATAAGACACCATGACGAGCCATAGGGGCCATTCCTTTGCCGGCCTGCAGGTGCCTTACGGCTGAGGCGATTGAATGTGAAGACTCGGTAGGTCACGATTTCGTAGTGACGACTCACTTGCCCCCGTAGCGCCTGTCCTGAGCGCAGCCGAAGGAAAGCGGAGTGGGGTCAGTCGTTCTGGCAAATCGGCGACTGAAGTCGCTACTACGAATCAAACCCGTGATCTACTGAGACAATGGCGTGACAAGGAGCACACTGAAGAAATGGCTGGCGCGTAACATCGTAAACGACGGGGGCAAATTTGCCAATAGGAAGGCAGTCTCCCCTCTCCTGACGACAGCACGCTGAGCGACCCTGAGCGCAATCGAAGGACGAAGCGGGATGGGCTTGACTCCGGTCGATTCCGATGTAGACTGTTATACAGATCTCCCCGTGCGGCAGACGCGGGTTGCGGTGCCCCTGTTGTGGCGTTCAGGACGCCGCATGCTTTCGAAGTTCGCCCTGCCTGGGAACGCGCCTGAAGAAGCCGCCAACGTCAGGACCGGATTCCGGAAATATGAGCAAGAAAAAGAAGCAGTATTACGTCGTCGTCAACGGACGTAGGCCCGGTATTTACAACAAGTGGTTTGGCGAGGATGGCGCAGCCGACCAAGTTGAGAACTTCCCCGAGGCGATTTACAGAGGCTTCTATACTCGTGAAGAGGCGATTGAGTGGCTAAAGGAGTTTGGAGAAGAGATTCTCTTAACACTTGCACCCGAGTTATTGGACGCCATTGAGCCATCTGTAACTGAGCAAACCAGGGAAAGCCCTGAAGATTTGCTTAAGGCCGGCAAGGTGCTGATCTACACTGATGGTGGTGCCATTGGCAATCCGGGGCCAGGCGGTTTCGCTGCCATTCTGCGATATAAAGAGCATCGGAAAGAGATAACCGGTGGCTTTCGCCAGACAACCAATAATCGTATGGAGATCAGGGCCTGCATCGAAGGCTTACGAGCGTTGAAGCAGAGATGCTCAGTTGTCCTGTTCAGCGACTCAAAGTATGTGGTGGACAGCATCACGAAGGGCTGGGCAAGAAGATGGCAGGCGAACGGATGGAAGAAAGACGACAAGCACACCGCCGAAAACGTTGACTTATGGGAACAGTTGCTTCAGCTATGTGATCAGCATGACGTCGAATTCCGCTGGACACGGGGACATGCCGGGAACAAAGACAATGAACGATGTGATCAATTGGCGGTACAAGCTGCAAACAGACAAGGCCTGCCTACTGATGAAGGTTACGAAAAGGGAGAGACGCATGGCGTGCCGCCCAATCCGTCGTTGCTCGCGCCAAGCTAAGCCCGAAGCATTCCGACCGTCCGGGATTGCAGGGCGCTTTCGGAAACGTGGCGAGGGGAGACGGACTGAGGCCCACCCGGAAAGGTGTGGAGGAACCACTGTACCCTCTAGTGCACGCCGCAGACTAAGAGGAATCGCTTCGTGAGCACAAATGCACTCAATAGCATTGCCAATACATGGCGTCGGTTGCTGTTGGAAGTAGAACTAGCGAAGCACTACACTCACACATACTTGCTTCACGGTGGTCACGCGCTTCGCGATCCGCTTCTTGATTACTTGCTCCCATCGCTGTTGTACGTAAAATCGCTCTCGGTGTTAGATGAGGCGCTTATCGCTTATATCGCCCAGAAAGGCTTGGCTGTACCTCGGAGGTATCACAATTCACTGCACGGCAGGATCGAGTTCTTGAGCGACGAAGGTATCTTGTCCTCTCGTAATGCTCTGCTTACCATTAAGGATAAGCGAAACAACCTCGCACATGAAGCGACGACACAAGTAACGTGGAACGATCTTGATCAGGCAGTAAACGAGATCGAAAGAGCATTACAGAGCGTTGGTTTTGTAGGCACACGGCCCACATATGAGTTCTACGCCGAGAAGTCTGCCCTAAGAGAATCAACCGAACCCGGCATTTTGTTCACTGAGGACTTCTGCTACGGCATCAAAGAGAATGGCAAGCGCGCAATTGAAGTGTCGTGGACATCGCAAGTCCTTGCTGATTAGAGCGCGGCTTGCGTTGTCAAGAGGCACATCGTGCCTGCCGCACGCAGCGAACCTTCACCCACCTCTCCCGACCTGCCGCCGGCGTGGAACGCGCGACGGGGTGACACAGCGTGGGAGGCACTGATACGCCGGGCGGTGGGCAATCTAGCGTGAAACCATGAAGTGAGGAAGAGCAAGAATGCCACTGAGAAAATCCGAGACGATCTGGATTGTTGTGTTCGTGCAAAGTGGTGTTATCATCGATGTCAGGGCCTATCGCAACGAACGAACTGCAAAGCGACAGCTTCAGATTTGGCGTAACGAGATGGACTTGAACGATGATGATGTGCAGATATTCGAAGCCAAAGTTTGAGCAAAAGCGACATTTCAAAATCAGTGAGGCGACCCGCCGATAAACCGCGTGTCAAGAGGCACATTGCGCCTACCGCGCGCAGTGAACCCTAATGTGCGTGCGCCGGATTTCTATACGGACCGGCTCGGCGATAAGCCATCGAGTCATCGTACCTTGACGAAGGCATCAAGATGGTTTTCCACTACCATCCAGATACCGATATGCTGTATATCAAGTTGGTCGACCGGGCAAGTACTGAATCGGAAGAAGCCGCGCCGGGCATTGTGCTGGATTTCGATGAGCACAACCAAGTTGTCGGCATCGAGATTGAAGATGCAAGCAAGTTTATCGACTTATCACGCCTCGAAGTATTGGCGTTGCCTATCGCCAACTTGGTTCTCAGCGAAAGAGTACCGGCAGGGGCATACCCGGTTGTACTCTCATTGGGCACGGCCCACCGGTGAATTGCGTTGTCAAGTGGCACACTGTGGATTCCATCGAGAAACTCATCCGAAGAGTCGAGAAAACTCGGCATGGATTTTCAGATATACAAAAGGCAGCCGATGAAGTCGTCGCCAACAACGCGGCCAGGGACAGCGTTCGGATCGCCAAGACGCTGTACGCTTCAGGTGTCCATCAGGCTCGCATGTTGGCGACGCTCGTCTTTGGCCGCTGCGCCGCTCAGTCATCCGAGTGCCTCAAATACCTGCAAGCGCGCGTGAGCAAGGACAAGGATTGGCGTGTGCAGGAGATGTTGGCGCAGGCGTTCGACAGGTATTGTAGAGACACCGGGTATGCGCAAGCGCTGCCCGTTGTACAAGAATGGCTTGCGGTAACTGCTCAGCCGTCGCGCTACGCGCCGCGCAATGTCATTCCCGCACGCTTTAGGCGGGAATCCAGAAGCCCTGCCAGCGGTGAACCTGGATGCCCGACAGAAGCATTCGGGCATGACGGCTGAGCAGTTACGGCTTGCGGATACAAATTCCAACGTGCGGCGAGCCGTAACAGAAGGTCTCAGAATCTGGACGGGGCGGCCCTACTTTCGTGAGCATCCCGAAGTTGCTATTCGATTGTTGAGTCGGTTGAAGGACGACGACAGCGAATATGTCCGCAAGTCTGTTGGGAATGCATTACACGACATCAGCAGAAAGCATCGCGAGTTGGTGAGGGCCGAACTACGGCGGTGGGATGTGTCCCAAAAGAACGTCGAACAGACTTACAAACTGGCGAGCAAGTTCTTGTAAAGCGCGGCTGCACCGCCGACGGCTTGAGCTTTCCTGCGGAAGCGAGTACCCTCGAAGAGCCCCGTGCGGGGCCTGCGGCTGTACGCTGGGATCGGTAAAGTGCCGTTGGGCAACTGGCCGTCCTACTGCGATGTGCGCTACGGCGCAAGTTCGGGCAGGTTTGGGGTAGTGATTGGCAGAAGATAGCGATTCTGAAAACGTCCGACGAGCACGCCGTAGTCGGCAGTCCCATTTATGGGTCATTGAGAGCAATCCATCATGCCTATGGTTCCGTTCTACACTCGCTTTCGCGATCTCGCGTTCAAAGAAATGAGGTCGGCGACCGCTCGGCAAATGCCGAACATCCCCGACGGTGAATATGGCTTCCTCGAGCTCTACTGCGATGAGCCAGATTGCGACTGCCGGCGCGTTGTCATCGACGTGGTGTCACCGACCACCGGCTCGAAAATATGGGCCACTATCAACTACGGCTGGGAAAGTGTGGAGTATTACGAGAGGTGGATGGGAGACAAGGAGACGGCCCGAAAGTGTCAGGGCGCCAGACTCGATCCGCTCAACCCTCAAACGAAGTATTCGCCGGCGCTGCTGCAGCTCTTCAAGTTGGTGCTGCGAGACGAGGCCTACGTGGAACGGCTGAAGAGACACTACCGGCTATTCAAGTCGGACCTGCGCAAGAAGCGCACGTCAGTCGTTCGGCCCGCAAGGAAGGGGAAACGTCGCCGGCGATAGGTGTGGCTTCATGAAACGCCTGCCTCGCCTTCGTCGTCGGTATCTCGCGCTTCTGCTCTGCCTGCTGCCGGTCGTCGTGTCGGCGTCGATCGTGCTGGCTTTTCCGACTCCCAGCATACCGTGGCTGAGCCGGCCGGCCGGCACAGGCAGCGATGCAGAGGCGACAGAGTACTACGCCACCATCTTCGCCCCGGGCACGTTTGCCGCCTGGAAAGCCACCTACGGCTTCGACGGCGTGAACGAGACGCGCGCCGTCTACTACAACGCCGGCGACCTGGGTTTCGGCCGCGATATGCACTGCCGCCGCAATGGGGGCGACGTCGCCTGCTACGTGGCCAACCACGGCCTTGGCCCTGGCGGCCCGCCAGACCTGTCGGTGGAAGCGGCGATCGCGGGCCAGAATGCGCTGCCGGTCGTGGCCATGGTGTACAAGCAGGCGCTGCAGGGCAATCTGAACGATGTTTCGTACTATATCTACGACCAGGCGGGAAACCGCGTCAACAAGGTGGCGCTGGACAGCGACGGCGATAAATACGCGCCCCATCTCTGCCTGCCCTGCCACGGCGGCTACTACGATTCCCTATCTAACTCTGTCGCGGACGCGAACTTCCTCCCCTTCGACGCCCCCTCTTTCAAGTACAGCCAACGGCCCGGCTACACCCTGGCCGACCAGCAGGAGAAAATTCGACAACTCAATGCTATCGTCAGCGACACCAACCCTAACCTTCTGATTGTGCAACTGATCGAAGGCTGGTATGCCGCCACCGGCGGTGTCTATCAATCCGGCAGCACGCTCGACGGCAGCTTCGTGGCGCCCGGTTTCGCCGGCTATGAGGGTCTGTACGACAACGTGGTGAAGCCTTACTGCCGGTCGTGCCACATTGCTCAGGGGATCACCACACTGGAATTCCCGACAGACGTGGACGCTGCTCGCTTCGCCGTTTTCACGGGATACTACATGCCCCACGCGGAGATGACCTCGCACAACTTCTGGAGCAGCTCAGCTCCGGCCTATCTCGCCCGCGACCGGGGCTGGTCTCTGCGAGTGACGCGCCTGGACGATCCGCTTCCAGACGGCTGCGTTTCAGGAGTCGATTGCTCGCTGCGCGAAGCCATCCTTGCCGCCAACGCCAACGCCGGCCAGGACATCATCACCTTCGACGTAGATGGCACTGTCCTTTTGAGCCAGGGTACAATCAATGAGGATTTCGCCTTCGAAGGCGATCTGGACATCGCCGGCAGCACTCTCATCCTGGGCAACGGGGCAGACCGGACGATCATCGATGGAAACAACCTGGATCGAGTGTTTGACATCCTCGAAGGAGCCGATGCGGTGATCCAGGGCGTGACCATTCAACACGGCAGCGTCGCCGACCACGGCGGCGGTATTTACAATTCCGGCGGAAGGCTGGTCTTGAACGCGAGCGTCGTCAAAGACAACGTGAGCAGTCTGGAGATGTTCAGTGGAGCCGGTATCGTGAGCTTATCTGGCGCGACCACCGCGATCAACAACAGCACGATCGGCCCAGGCAACACGGCGACGTATCCAGGCTGGGGCGGCGGCATCTTTGTCAGCGGAAGCACGCTGATCCTGAATAACAGCACGGTCAGCGGGAATCAGGCTGAAGAAGGCGCCGGCATCTACATCAGCGGCAGCGGTGTCGTGACGATCACCCACGGCACGATCGCGGGTAATCAGGCTTCATTAATGGGCGGCGGTATGCGAAATGACGAAGGCGCTGTCGTCGCCGTCAACAATACCATCATCGCCGGAAACAGCGGTGGCGGCACTGCGGATTGCGCCGGAAGCTACACTTCGTTGGGTCACAACCTGGTCGGACAGAACGGCAGCGCCAACGGCTGCGCCATGGGCGGTACAGACATCGTCCTGGTCGGCGCGATCGGAACCGCTCTCGACACGAACCTGGTCGCCCAGGAGGGAGCGGTGCCCTATCACGCGCTTGTTTTGGGCGGCCCCGCCATAGATGCCATTCCGCTGGGCGCTCACTGCACGCCGCCCTCGTACGACCAGCGCAACCTGGCCCGGCCCCTCGATGGCAATGCCGATGGCGCGCCCGCCTGCGACATCGGGGCGTACGAGGCGCCGGCGCCGTGGAGCATCTTCCTGCCGCTCGTCAGAAAGTAGGAGAGGAAACACATGCCACCACTGACCCGTAAACAGATGCTCGCCGCCGAAGTGTTCGGATACAATTACGACCTATGGAAATGACTATACCCAAACTGCACGTCGACGTTCGGCCCGTCACCGAGAACGACATCGTCCGCCTCAGTGAACAGTTCCCGATGCGCTCCACCCCCCGGCACGCCGAGCGTCTACGCCGTCAGCAGGCAGGCTCGGCGGTTTATCTTATCGCCTGGCACAACGAGCTGCCCGTTGGATACGCGCTGCTCAAGTGGAACGGCGCCGAAGACGCACCTGTCGTGAGACACCGCCCGGGTGACTGCCCCGATATTGAAGACCTCTTCGTACGGGAGGAGATGCGTTCTCACGGCATTGGGACTCAGATTCTCCAGGCCGCCGAGAAACTCGCCCGCGAGCGAGGGTGCAAGATGATCGGCCTCAGCGTGAGCGCGACCGACAACGATCGGGCGCGGCGGTTGTATGAACATCTAGGTTATGGGGATGCCGGTTTCGGCGCATACGTCGAGTGCGGCGAGTATGTTGACCCGCAAGGGCAGAAGCACTGCTGGGAAGAGGTCTGTATCTACCTGGTCAAGAGACTGGGCTGATGGCGTTGCTATTCGGTGGCTCGGTCTGGCGGGGCTGACAGCCGTCGCGCTGATGGTCGTCGCTCTGGCAGGGCCACGGCTTTCGTATGAGGTTTTTCAGAAGTATGCCAGACATGACAACGTGTAAATCCTGCTTCGACATTCGCTCCAACCTGCGGTATACTCTTGCTGCCAATCGCGACGAGGCCGGCGTCTGAACGCAGCCCAATCCGGCCTCGCGCTACCACAAACAATCACCACGCACCTGACTACAGCGTCACGGAGGAGGACGACGATGGCTGTTGCCACGCCCCAGGTAGACATCCACACACCCTCACTTCCCAAAGATATGCTCGTCGAGATGGTCACGGCGATGGTGCGCGCGCGCAAGCTCGACGAGCGCTGCTGGCTGCTGCATCGCCAGGGCAGGATCGCGTTCCACATTTCGGGCATGGGCCACGAGGCGGCGCAGATCGGCGTCGCCTTCGCCATGCGCCGGGGGCACGACATGCTGTACCCGTACTATCGCGACCTGTCGCTGGTGATGGCGCTGGGCATGACGCCGCGCGACATCCTGCTCGGCGTGTTCGGCCGGGCGGGCGATCCCAGCTCGGGCGGGCGCCAGATGCCCGCGCACTACTACTACAAGCCCGGCAACGTCTTCAGCGTGTCGAGTCCCGTCACCACACAAGTGCCGCAGGCGGCCGGCATAGCGCTGGCCGAGAAGCTCAAGGGCGGCGACCGCGTCGTCGTCACCAGCCTCGGCGAAGGCTCGACCAGCCAGGGCGACTTCCACGAGGCGCTGTGTTGGGCCGGCGTGCATAAGCTGCCCCTTGTCGTCGTCGTCGAGAACAACGAGTACGCCATCTCGGTGCCGATGCACATGCAAATGGCGGTTGCCCGCGTGTCGGATCGGGCGGCGGCTTACGGCGTGCGCGGCGTGACGGTCAACGGGCTTGATTTGTTCGAGACGCATGCCGCCGCGAAGGAAGCGATCGACATCGCGCGCTCGGGCGGGGGGACGACGCTGCTCGAAGCGCGCGTCGCCCGGCTCACGCCGCACTCGTCCGACGACGACGACACCACTTATCGCACCCCCGAAGACAAGGCCGCATTGAAAATGCAGGATCCGTTGCCGCCGCTTCGGGAGAAGCTGATCGAGACCGGCGTGCTGACCGAGAAGCAGGCAAAAGAGATCGAAGAGCGCGCGCTGGCCGAGGTCGACGAGGCGCAGCGCTTCGCCGAGAGCGCGCCGTTCCCTGAGGAGGCGTGGGGGGCGGGGCCGGTGTTTGCCGACTGATCGGTAATCAGTAATCAGTAATCAGTGATCAGTAATCAGTAATCGGTGGTCCGTCCAAGCGAGGATAGCCAATGGCGGAGAAAACTCTGATCGAAGGGATTCGAGAGGCGCTCGACGAAGAGCTTGAGCGCGATCCTACTGTGTTCATCACCGGCGAGGACGTCGGCCCGCGCGGCGGCGTGTTCCGCGCGACGATGGGCCTGTTCAAGAAGTACGGGCCGAGCCGCATCATCGATTCCCCGCTGGCCGAATCGTCGATCGTCGCCATCGGCGTCGGCGCGGCCATGAACGGCATGCGCCCGGTGTGCGAAATCCAGTTCGCCGACTTCATTCATCCGGCTTACAACCAGATCGTCAACGAAGCGGCGCGCATGTACTACCGCACCGGCGGCGCAACGACCGTGCCGATGGTGATCCGCACGCCGTACGGCGGCGGCATCGGCGGCGGGCTGTACCACTCGCAGTCGATCGAGGCGACGTTCGCGCACGTGCCCGGCCTGAAGGTCGTCGTGCCCTCGAGCCCCCACGACGCCAAGGGCCTGCTCAAGTCGGCGATTCGCGACAACAACCCGGTGCTGTTCCTCGAACCCAAGAAAGGGTACCGGCTCATCAAGGGAGAAGTCCCGGACGGCGAGTACACCGTGCCGCTCGGCGCGGCGAAAGTCACGCGCGAAGGCGCGGACATCACCGTGTACGCCTACGGCATCATGCACTTCTACTGCCAGCAGGCCGCCGACGAAGTGGCGAAGGAGGGCATCGGCGTCGAGCTGGTCGATCTGCGCACGCTCAACCCGCTTGACAAGGAAACGGTGCTCAACTCGTTCAAGAAGACGGGCAAGGCGCTGATTGTGTACGAGGATAACCGGTTCCTGGGCTACGGCGCGGAGATCGCGGCGATCCTGGCCGACGAGGCGTTCCATTACATGGACGCACCGATCATGCGGTTGGCCGGGCCGGACGTGCCCGGCGTGCCCTACAGCCACAAGCTGCAGGACTGGTTCATGCCGAACCCGCAGAAGATCGCGGCGGCGATGAGGAAACTGGCGGCTTACTGATACGGGATGAGTCGCTAGTGACAACGTCATGCGTAAAACGTGAGGCGTAAAACGTGAGGCGTGACAGGTGACATGCTGCGGCTCTGCGACGCGCGATACGCGATATGCGATAAGCGATAAGCCATCAGCTATCTGCCATCCGCCATCCGCCATAAGCACATTGGGAGAGACTGCATGGGAACCAACGTCGTCATGCCACAGCTCGGCGAGAGCGTCGTCGAAGGCAAAATCAGCAAGTGGCTCAAGAAGGCCGGCGATCCGGTGAAGCTGTACGAGCCGATCCTCGAAGTCGAAACCGACAAGGTGACGACCGAGGTGACTGCCGCGGGCGAGGGCACGCTCCTGAAGCTGTATTTCGATGAAGGGGAGGTCGTGCAGGCCGGGACGTTGATCGCGTTCATCGGCCAGCCGGGCGAGATGCCGCCGGCCGATGGCAAAGTTGACCTGCACGCAGCCGAACCGGCGCACGCGGCGGCAGCGGCGGCAGCGGCGAGCGTCGCCCCGGCGGCCAAACCGCCGACTGTGACGCGCGTGTCGCCCGTCGTGGCGCGCATCGCCGCCGAGCACAACGTCGACGTGTCGCTCGTGCCCGGCACCGGCGAGGGCGGGCGCGTCACGAAGAAGGACATTCTGGCGTACGTCGAGCGCGGCGCGCGAAGCGCGGCAAAGCCCGTCTCCCCTCTCCCTGTGGGAGAGGAGCGGGGGGTGAGGGAGCTTGCGCCGTGGGAGCAGCCGGGCCTGGGCGAGTTGTTCCGACCGACCGAGGAGGTCTTCGGCGCCGCGAAGCCTGCGCCCGCCCCGATGCCGACACCTGTTCCGGCAGCCGCGCCCATGCCCGGCGAGGTCGTCTCGCTCTCGTCGATGCGCCGCTCGATCGCCGAGCACATGCTGCGCTCCAAGCATACAAGCCCGCACGTGACGACAGTCTTCGAAATCGACATGTCGCGCATCGTGGCGCACCGCAACGCGAACAAGGCTGTGTTCGAGCGCGACGGTGCGAATCTCACCTTCACGCCGTACTTCGTCGCGGCGTCTGTCGCCGCGCTGAAGCAGCATCCGATGGCCAACTCGTCGTGGAGCGCGGACGGCATCGTCCTTCACCGGCAGGTGAACGTCGGCGTAGCCGTGTCGCTGGGCGACGAGGGCCTGATCGTGCCGGTAATCAAGAACGCCGACTCGATGAACCTGTTGGGGCTAGCGCGCGCGATGAACGATCTGGCTGACCGCGCGCGGCGCAAGCAGCTCAAGCCGGACGACGTGCAGGGCGGCACGTTCACCATCACCAACCACGGCGTGTCGGGCAGCCTGTTTGCCACGCCGATCATCAACCAGCCGCAGTGCGGCATCCTCGGTGTGGGCATGATCCAGAAGCGCGTCGTCGTCGTCACACAGGACGGCGTCGATTCGATCGCGATCAAGCCGATGTGCTACATCTCGTTCACATTCGATCATCGCATCCTCGACGGCGCTTCGGCCGACGACTTCGCAGCGGCGATCAAACAGGTACTGGAGAATTGGACATAGGGATGTGCATGGAACGTTCTTCGCTTGACCGTTCCACTTGGCTGCTTGACATTGGAGGTGCAGCATGGCAACTTTGAATACTCGCGAATTGCTCCAGCAGGAAATTTCTTCGCTCCCTGAGGCCTTGGCTGAGGAAGTGTTCGACTTCGTGCTGTTCATCAAGGCACGCCGCGCAGAAGAATCCTTTCTGTGGGAGCAGGTGGAAGCTGCTCAGGCATATCGTCGCGCTCATCAGGATGAAGTCATCACGTCCACCGCGGAGGAATGGGAAGGGGACTTGGGCGCAAGCGATTTGTAACATTGAGCAATTGAACAGCCAGCGTTAATCGATGCAGGAGGTGCAGCGATGAAATACATGCATCGGATTCGCAATCTCGTTGGGCCACTGCTGGCGTTCGCATTCCTGTTAAGTATGCCGATTGCCTACGCGCAGGGAGGCTACCCGGAACCGACTGATCCGTATGTCAACGACTTCGCAGGATTGTTGACCGGGCAGCACGCCGGGCAGATTCGGACATGGTTTGCCGAACTCAAGCGTGAGACCGGCATTGAAGCCGTTGCCGTCACGATCGATTCGATTGGCGACTACAACACAGGCGACACGACCATCGAGTCCTTCGCGACGCACCTGTTCAACATGTGGGGCGTGGGCGACAAGACGAAGAATAACGGCGTGATGATCCTCGTCGCCGTGCGTGACCGCAAAGTTCGCATCGAAGTCGGCGCGGGTTACGAATCGACGCTGAATGCGGCGATGCAGGAAGTGATCAACGAGCACATGCTGCCGGCGTTTCGGCGAGACGACTATAGCCAGGGTATTTATTACGGTGCGCGGGCCATGATCCAGAAATTGATCGGCAAATGGCCAGAAGGCGGTGATGCGGCCCCCTTGGCGTCTGCTCCGGTTGTGACGCGTGCCACCGTGGCGTCGGCGCCGCGCTCGAACGCCGGATTGGAAGCAGGCATTCTGACAATTGTAGGAGCGACTGTTGCCGTCGGGGCGGCGGCGTTCGGCTTACCACGATACGCCCGCTACCGCAGGCGGCGTTGCTCGAATTGCAAGGCATATATGACCCGGCTGGATGAAACCTCTGACGATGTGTACCTTAGCTCCGGCCAGAAAGTGGAGGAGTTGCTCGAAACCGTAGATTACGATGTGTGGAAGTGTCCCAGTTGCGGCATGCATACACTGCACGGCTATAACCGCTGGCTATCGAAGGTCAAGCCATGTCCGAAGTGCGGATTTCGAACGCTCGGCGACACACGCACGACATTGGAGGCGCCCACTTACACTTCCGGGGGTCGAGATCAGATTAGCAGAGACTGTCGCCACTGTGAGTTTCACGAAGAGCAGATCATCGTCGTTCCCATGCTGGTCGAGTCGAGCAGCGGTTCCGACAGCAGCTCGTCCGGCGACTTTGGCGGTGGCACTTCGTCCGGCGATGGCGCTAGCGGCTCATGGTAACTTTCACAGTGCGGTGCGTGAGGTAAGTATGCCGGCTCGCTTTAGTGAAGCGAAACTCAAAAAAGTAGCGCGGCGCTACAATCTGGACTTGATCATCCTATTCGGCTCGCACGCAAAAGGCCGCGCGCGCAAAGGCAGCGACGTCGACGTAGCGGTGCGCGCCCGCAAGCGGCGCTGGGGCGACGCCGACTGGGAACTCGGCCTGGTGAGTGAGCTGAATGGCGCATTGGAATCGTCTGGCGAGGTCGATGTCGCGTTTTTGAACGGAGCCGATCCGATCTTGCTGTTCGAGGTCGCCAGCGACGGCGTGCCGCTCTTCGAGGCGGAAGCGGCCGGCTTTGCGCAGTTCCGATCCTACGCCGCGCGCGTCTACGACGACAACCGGAAGTGGCGGGAGCGTCGTCGTCGCTACCAGGAGCGCAAGCACGCGTGATGGACGCCCGCACCGTCGAGGTCATCCGCAAGAAACTCGATTATCTCGAACGGACTCTCGCCGAGCTTGAGCCCTATTTGAAGGCGGGTTACGCCGAGTACCTCCGGCAGCCGGCCTATCGGCGTGCGACTGAGCGGCTCGTCCAGATCATCGTGGAAATCGCCGGTGATACAAGCGAGTTGATTCTACAGGCCGCCGGCAAACCAGCGCCCGGTAGTATGCGCGACGCGCTGAGTGGCATACACGAGCTAGGCGTGCTCGACGATTCCTTGTTCGAGCGGTTCAATCGCACGTACGTTGGACTGCGCAACCGCATCGTCCACGACTACGAAACCCTAGACAATCGCATCTTGTTCAATTCAGCCAAACGGTTACGCAGGGACGCGCAGGCGTTTCTCAAAGCCGTCACGCGCTATCTGGTTTCGGCGCATACTCCGAGATCCAACAAAAGGCGATAAGCGATATGCCATCAGCCATAAGCGATAAGCGACAGGAGGCAGAGTGGCAACGACTTACGATGTGACGATCATCGGCGGCGGGCCGGGCGGCTACGTCGCCGCGATCCGCGCCGCGCAGTTAGGACTGAAGGTCGCACTGGTCGAGCGCGAGTATCTCGGCGGTGTGTGCTTGAGCTGGGGTTGCATACCCTCAAAGGCGCTGCTGCGCAATGCCGAGATCGCCCAGCTCCTGAAGCGCGGCAAGGAGTTCGGCTTCTCATTCGACAATCTGAAGCTCGACTACGCGGTTGCTCAGAAGCGTAGCCGGCAGGTCAGCGACCGCCTGGTGAAGGGCGTGCAGTTCCTGATGAAGAAGAACAAGGTCGACGTGTACCAGGGCAGCGGCAAGCTCAAATCGGCCAGCCCCCGACTGACCCTATCGGGGGCCAGCCAGGTGGAAGTGACATCCGCGCCCGACGCACCCGGCGTCAACGGCCAGAAATTCGACGGCGTGCTCGATTCCAAGAACGTCGTCATCGCAACCGGCGCGCGCGCCGCGCAGATTCAGGGCGTGCAGGTCGACGGCCAGTCGATCATTACCTATCGCCACGCGCTCGAGCTGACCGAATCCCCCAAGTCCATCGTGATTATAGGCGCGGGGCCGATCGGGCTGGAGTTCGGCTACGTCTTTCGATCGTACGGCGCGGAAGTGACGATCATCGAGATGCTGCCCAACGTCGCGCCGAAGGAAGACGAGGAGGTCAGCGCCGAGCTGGCTAAACAGTTTACGAGGATGGGCTTCAAGCTCATGGCTAACACGAAGGTCGATTCGGTCACGAAGGTCGACGGCGGCGTCGAGGTGAAGGCCGGCGGGCAGACGATCAAGGCGGACAAAGCACTGATCGCCACCGGCTTCACGCCAAACACGGAGAACATCGGGCTGGAGGCGGTCGGCGTCAGAGTCGAGCGCCGCGCGATTGTCGTCGACGGAAAGTATCGCACCAGCGTCCCGAACGTTTACGCCATCGGCGACGTGGTCGGCGGGCTGATGCTGGCGCACGTCGGCTCGGCGCAAGGCATCGTCGCCGCCGAGACCATCGCCGGCCACGAGGTGCCGGAGCTGGACGAGAACGCGCTGCCGCGCTGCACGTACTGCATCCCTCAGATCGCGTCGATGGGGTTGACCGAGAAGCAGTGCAAGGAGCAGGGCATCGAGATCAACGTCGGCAAGTTCCCGTTCCAGCCCAACGGCAAGGCGCTAGGTCTGGGCGAGACCCACGGCTTCGTCAAGGTCATCGCCGACAAGAAGTATGGCGAGATTCTGGGCGTGCACATGATCGGCCCTGAAGTGACCGAGCTGCTGCCGGAGTGGGTGCTGGCGCGCAATTACGAGCTGACGCCGAACGAGGTCGCGCGCTCGGTGCACGCGCACCCGACGCTCACCGAGGTTATGATGGAAGCCGCGCACGCGGTTGAAGGACAGGCGATTCATATTTAGAGGTTGGTAAGGAGAATCATATACAGTTTCGACAAAGTTCGTCTACTTCGAAGTCATACGCCACCGAAGGGATGTCTACCTTCGGAGGTAAACGGAGCAACTATGGTCCGATCTCTCCTGATGATCCCCGGCCCCGTCGAAGTGGATACAGGTGTACTGACCGCTATGGCCCAGCCGCCGCTCGGCCACACGTCGGCGTCCTTCATTGAGATCTTCGGCGCGTGCCTCGACGCCTTGCGCGACGTGTTCCGCGCGCCCGACGGCCAGCCGTTCGTCGTCGCCGGTTCAGGCACGCTGGCGATGGAGATGGCTGTGGCGAACCTGATCGAGCCAGGCGACCGCGCCGTCGTCGTCGACACCGGCTATTTCTCGCACCGTATGGCCGGCATCCTTGCACGGCATGGCGCGGTGCTCGAGTCTGTCTCCGCGCCGGCCGGCGATTGCCCGTCGCTCGAACGAGTCGAATCGGCGCTGAAGGCGGGCACGAAGGTCCTGGCGATCACGCACGTCGACACCTCGACCGGCGTCCTCGCGCCGGTTCCCGACCTGGCCGCGCTGGCCCGCCACTACAATGCTCTGACCGTCGTCGACGGCGTGTGCGCGCTGGGCGGCGAGACATTCGAGATGCAGGCGTGGGACGTTGACGTCTGCCTGACCGCGTCGCAGAAGGCGTTGGCCGTTCCGCCGGGACTCGCGCTGGTGATGGCCGGGCCGCGCGCAATCCAGGCATTCGAAGCGCGCAGACGTCCTGCCGGCTCGTACTATTGCGACTGGGGACTGTGGCTGCCGATCATGCACGCCTACCAGGCGCGCAAGCCCTCATACTTCGGCACGCCGCCGACCAGCCTGATCGCCGCGCTGTATGAGTCGGTCAAGCAGATCCTGAAGGAGGGCATGGAAGCGCGCTGGGCGCGGCATCGGAAGCTCGGCGCGTCGATGCGGGCGGCGATGCAGGCGCTCGGGCTGAAGTTGGTGCCCGCCCGGCCGGACCTGTACGCCGACACGCTCACCACTATCTATTATCCCGACGGCGTGGACGACACGCTGGTCGGCCGCATCGGCCAGCACGGCGTCGCGGTTGCGGGCGGCTTGCATCCCGACATCAAAGGAAGATACTTCCGCGTCGGGCACATGGGCATTCTGTGCGACGCCGAGATTCGGCAGACCGTTGCAGCAATCGAAGCCGCGCTGAAGGATGTCGGTTATCTGGGCGAGGCCGGCGCGGGAGTCACGGCGGCGCAGGCAGCCTACGAGCGCCCCCGGTAGTCTCCGATACAATCGCTCTCGGCGACCTCCGCGCGCTCCGCGGTGCAAATAGCTCGATAGAGGGTAACTGCGCAGCCCGCGTCATTGCGAGCGCTTTTTGCGAAGCAATCTCCTGCATGGACCGCCATGGGCGCTCATGGCGGCTGAAATTGCTTCGTCGCACACGGCGCTCACCTGCCCCGCACGTCATTGCGAGCGTCTTTTTGCGAAGCAATCTCAGCGGGGTCGCAATGACGGCTGAGTAGTTACGATAGAGGGAGAGTGTCCCTGTTCAGGGGCGCAAGATATGTCTTTACGCGATCAGGCTAACGAACGCAAGCTGCGCGCGCAGCTCGAAGCGCTCAACGAGGCTTCGATTGCCATCACGTCCGAGCTGGGCCTGGAGCGCGTGCTGCAGCGCATCGTCGACATGGCTCGCGACCTGGCCGGTGCGCGCTACGGCGCGCTCGGCGTGCCCGGCCCGAACGGCGAGCTGGAGCAGTTCGTCATTTCCGGCATGACGCCGGAAGAGGTCAAGCGCGTCAGTCACCCGCCACGCGGCAAGGGACTGCTCGGCGTGCTGCTGCGCGAGCCGAACCCGATTCGCGTCGCCGACATCGCCGCCGATCCGCGCTCGGCCGGCTTCTGCGAGAACCATCCTCACATGACATCGTTCCTGGGTGTGCGGATCGTGTCGCGCGGCAGGCTGCTGGGCAATCTGTACCTCACCGACAAGATCGACGCGCCCGAGTTTAGCGAAGACGACGAGCGGCTCATCGGAATGCTGGCGACGCACGCCGCCATCGCCATCGACAACGCGCGGCTGGTGCGCGAGGCGCTCGATCGCGGCCGGCAACTGGGGCAGCGCAACCAGGAGCTGGAAGCGCTGAACGCCGTCGTCACGACCGCGGCGCAGTCGTTGGACCTGGAATCGCTCCTACACGACACACTCGACAAGGTGCTGTCCGTGCTGCAGGCCAACGCCGGCGAGATATTTCTGCGAGAGGAGACTTCCGGCGACATGGTGATGGCCGTCCACCGAGGCTCCTTCCCCAGCGCCTTCTACTCCCTGAATCGATTCGAGAACGGCCAAGGCTTCATCGGCATCGTGGCGACCACCGGCGAGCCGCTCATCACCGGCGAGCTGCGCCGCGACACGCGCTTCGTGCGGGAGGAGGTCGTGCGCGCCGGCATTCGATCCTTCGCCTGCATCCCGATCACCGTCAAGAACCAGGTCATCGGCGTGATGTCGCTGGCGAGCATGCAGCCGGACGGCTTCGCCGAGCATAACCTGGATCTCTTCGCGGCCATCGGGCGGCAGATCGGCGTCGCCGTCGAGAACGCCCGGCTATACAGCGAAGTCAAACGGCTGGCGGTGGTCGAGGAGCGGGCGCGCATCGGCATGGAGCTGCACGACGGCATTATCCAGTCAATCTATGCGGTTGGGCTGACCCTCGAATATGCTTCGCTAATGCTCGAAGACCAGCCGCGAGTGACGCGCGAGCGCCTGGGCCAGGCCATCGACGGACTGAACGAAGTGATTCGCGACCTCCGCTCCTACATTCTCGATCTCCGGCCGCAGCGCTTCGAAGGCAAAGACCTGGCCACCGGCCTGCTCGAGCTGGTGCGCACGTTTCGGGCCAACACCTTCGTCAGCGTCGAGCTGGCGATCAACCAGGCCGCCAGCGCGCAAGTCAAGCCGGACCTGGCCGCCGGGCTTTTTCACATCGCACAGGAGGGATTGGCCAACGTAGCCAAGCACGCGCGGGCGCGCAACGTCAAGATGTCGCTCGACTTCGTCAGCGGCGTGCTGATCCTCGAGCTCAAAGACGACGGGCGCGGCTTCGATCCGCAGGCCGTGACGCGCTACGCCGGCCACGGGATGCGCAACATGGAGGAGCGGGCGCGCCTGTTCAACGGGGAGCTGCGGGTCGACAGCGCGCCGGGGCAGGGCACGCGCATACAGGTGCGCGTGCCACTCGCGCCGCCCTCACGGGCCTGAGCCGCTTGCGTTACATCCGTCTGTCGCAAGTGGGACGAATGACACTCCAAACCCGAATGTGTCACACTCTATACTTTCCCATACCAATCCAGGTTGGGCCGCTTTGTGGTTGGGCAGAGGAGTCTCCGCGCCGTGGTGACACTGGTTATCATCGACCATCACGCATCGATCCGGCAGGCGCTCGCGCAGCGCCTCAGCCGGATTCCGGACATTCAGGTGGTGGGGACGGCGGCGGACGGCCAGGAGGGGATCGCGCAGGCGCGCGCACACCGCCCCGACGTCGTCCTGCTCGAACCCAAGCTGCCGCACGGTGACGGGCTGGATGTGCTGCGCGCGATACGCGCCGACAGTCCTGCGAGCCGCGTGATCGTCCTGACCTCATACCTCGACGAGTTCGAGGAACAGGCGACGAAGAAGGCCGGCGCGGAGCACTACCTGCTGAAAGACATCGACACGACGAAACTGGCCGGCGTCATCCTCGGCCCTGACCCTAATGTAGTGTAGCCCCTTGTGGGCGTTTGCATCCTACGAGCATTTCCCGACAAGAACTAGCTTGGAAACGCCATGAACCTGCCGCGGCTGTCCGACATCATGACCCGCGACCCGGTCAGCGTCTCGCCCTCCGACACGCTGCGCGTCGTGCTTGAGCGCATGCGCCAGCGCAACTGCCGCCGGCTGCCGGTCGTCGAAGGCGGCAAGCTGGTCGGTATCGTCTCCGATCGCGACGTGCGCCTGGCGCTCAACTCGCCGTTCATCTTGCGCGAGCGCCGCGAGGACGAAACGCTTCTCGAGCGCGTCGTCGTCGCCGAGTGCATGACGCCCGATCCGGTCACGCTGCCGCCCGATGCGTCCGTCCTCGACGCGGCGCGCCTGATCCACGAGCGCAAGTTCGGTGGGATTCCGATCGTCGATGCCGGCAAGCTGGTCGGCATCGTCACGGAGACCGACTTGCTGGCGTGCTTCACCGAGCTGCTTGGCAAGCAAAACCAAGACTTCGGGTAATTGCTCAGCCCGCGTCATTGCGAGCGCTTTTTGCGAAGCAATCTCAGCGCCCATCAGCGAGCATTGCCGTCCGTGCAGGAGACTGCTTCGTCGCACACAACGCTCCTCGCAGTGACGGCTGAGTAGTTACCTGAACGGACAGCCATGTGCGCTCAGGGTGGCTGAGATTGCTTCGTCGCAAACGGCGCTCCTGCTCAGAAACTTGCGTCTCGTTGAGCTTAGGCAGGTGTTTCGACAATCGTGAATCCGAGTTTAGCCGCTT
>Ga0209342_10000434_pt1 | contig 48017 bp, 64 predicted proteins | sample RifCSP16_2_FD_184023 | JGI IMG/M metagenome (GOLD analysis project Ga0209342, IMG submission 184023) | Soil microbial communities from Rifle, Colorado - Rifle CSP2_sed 16_2 (SPAdes) (version 2) | ecosystem: Environmental > Terrestrial > Deep subsurface > Rock core/Sediment | place: Rifle...
CCTGGGCAAGTCCGAGTCCGCGACCGAATCGCTCATGACGCGCGCACGCGAGGCCTTCCGCCGCGCCTACGGAGAGCCGACCGATGTCTGACGACCGCCTCCGCAGCGCCTTCCGGCTCCTCGACACTCCGCTCGACCCGCATCCCGCCTTCGCCGAGCGGCTCTACGAATCGCTCGCGATCGAAGCGGGGTTCCGCGGCGCCACAGCGCGGCGTCGCCCATGGCGCTGGGGCACCCTGGTGCCGGACTGGCGGACGATGACACCCGCCATGCGCCTCGTCTACCTGGCGGCGGTCGTGACGTTGCTACTGGCCGCCCTGATCGGCGCCGGGCTCGCGGCGCGGCTGCTCCTCGCCGAGCCGAGCGCTGCCGATATCGTGGCCGCCTCGCAGGGGGTGCAGCAGGATCCGCCGGCGTATCGGATGACCATCCAGGCGATCGATCCGGTGCGACGGTATGTCATCAGCTTCGACGGTCACGGGGCATGGCGCTGGGATCGCCTCGTCGAACCCGAACTCGCGGCGTCGGCGCAGGGCGCCTACGAGATCCATGCTGACGGAAGAGTCGGGCGCTTCGATCCCACGTTCCGGACGTGGTCCGTCACCGGTGACGAGCTGCGCCTCGTGGAGAACGGCACGTGGTTGAGCTGGATCGAGGCGGTCCCCTATCAGCCGGGGTCCCCCATCCCGTGGATCTCCTGCGACAGCTGGGAACGCCTCGATGACGAGGTCGTGGCCAGCCGTCCGGCCTACCACCTGCGCTGCGCTGCTCGCGAGTTCTGGGTCGATACGACCAGCCTGCTGCTCGTGGGCATGTCGACACCGCAGGGTTCGGAAGGCGCCGGCGTATCGGGCATGGCGACGGCATTGGAGATCGATCCTCCGTTCTCGTCGGACACCTTCGCCCTGACCGCGCCGGTCGGAGCTCAGGTCATCGACCAGAACAACCCACCCGCGAGCTTGGTCCTGCGGGTCGGTGAACCGCCCCCTTCGTGGACCGCGACCTACCTCGACGGGCGCGTCCTGGACTCGTCCAAGCTCGGCCTGCCCGCCGCCGTCTATGCCTGGGCACCGTGGTGCCCGCCATGCTTGGGATCGACGTTGCAGGATCTGCAGGCCGTGGCCAGCGGCCATCCGGAGATCACGACCGTGGCTGTCGCACTGGACCAGCAGAGAACGGTCAGGGGCTACCTGACCCAGCATCCGCTCACCGTGCCGGTCGCCTACGACGACGCCGACTCCTTGATGGGCGCCTGGGCGCTGAACGGCATCCCGACATTGGTCCTTCTGGACCGCGACGGGAACGTCGCGGCGGTGCACCCCGGGCCTTTGACGGGAGCCGATCTCCAGGCGATGTACGCGGCGCTCGCTGCCGGGGACCCGATCCCGAGCCCGGTCCCGACACCGGTGCGATCTCCCGAGCCGCCGCCTCCCAGCCTGGCGCCCGGCGCGACCGAGGTCGTCAGCGGACTCTCCACCGGCGAGGCCATGCCCGAGTGGAGCGGCCCACTCGCTACGGGCGGGACGTTCCAGAGCTCGAGCCTCGTCGGGCGACCGGCTGCGATCTGGTTCTTCACGGGCGGCACCTGCGATGGCTGCCCGCTGTCCGACCTCGAGTCGTTCGCCGCGACGGCGGCGTCACTGGGCGGCTCCGCGTCGTTCGTCGTCATCAGCAACGGCGAACCGACGCCGGGCTGGACGCGGGACCTGCTCGCGAAGCTCGGCATCAAGGATCTACAGGTGATCCTCGCAGTCGACGACGCTATCCCCCAGCGTCTCAAGATGAGCATCTTCGGAACCATCCTCATCGATGCCGACGGGCGCGTCGTCGAAGTCGTGCCCGGCCTCATAGACCACGAGACCCTGACACGCCGCCTCCTGGAGCTGGCCAAGGACGCGGCGACGTCGCCGTAGCACCCGCGGGGCTGCCCCCCGTCGGAGCCTGACCGCCTCCGCGGCCTGTGCCTGCCGCGCGACAGGATCCGCCCCGATCCGGGCTGACCGATACCATGGACGGGCGTCCGCCGCCAGAGGATCCCGCGTCCATGACCCACCACCACGAGGACCCGCGCGTCATCTCGCTCGAGTCCGAGCACTACAACGCCCGGCTCATGCGGCGCGAGGATCAGACCTCGGACCTGGCCACCTTCTGGGTCCGCTACGAGGGCGAGCCGGTGCCCTTCGAGCCGGGGCAGTACATGACCATCGGCGTCTACGTCGACGGGAAGCTCGTCCAGCGGCCCTACTCGGTGGCGTCGGCGCCCGCCGTGGCCGGCGAGGAGGGCTACGAGTTCTACGTCCGCCTCGTGCCGGTGATGCGCTTCACGACGCTGATGTGGCGCCTGCCGGTCGGCCACGAGATGCGCATGATCGGTCCCAAGGGCAAGTTCCTCCTCGAGCCGGACGACGACCGCACGCATCTCTTCGTCTCGACCGGCACCGGTATCGCGCCGTTCATCTCGATGATCCGCCAGCTCCTGGCGGCCGGGAAGCCGCGGCGGACGGTCGTGCTCCACGGTGCGAGCTACGCGGACGAGCTGGGCTACCGCGACCTGCTCGAGGGCTGGCAGCGGGACCGCACGTACCCGGTGACCTACGTGCCCACCGTCTCGCGTCCCGCCGACCCGCGCAACACGGGCTGGACCGGCCGGACCGGCCGCGCCGAGGCGGTCGTGCAGGCGGTCTGCCGGGACCTGGGCCTGCGGCCCGAGAAGACGGTCGTCTATATCTGCGGGAACCCGGAGATGATCCTCAACGTCGAAGCCATCCTCATGGATCACGGCTTCCCCGAGTTCCACGTCAAGAAGGAGCTCTACTGGCCGAAGGGGAAGACGGTCCCCGCGCCCGACGGCGGCGCGCCCGCCCGACCCGCACTCGAGAGTCCCGCGGCGTCGTGACGTTCGGCCCCCGTTCGGGGTGCACTTCGACGGTGGAGCTACTCTGCGCCGTGCCGGACCATCGTGACGTCAAATCCACACTGAACTGGTTCGATATGCATCCGATCCTCGAGAAGACCGTCCTCTCCCCCACCGTCGCACGCTTCGTCGTCGCGGCGTCGCGCATCGCGGAGGTCCGCCAGCCGGGCCAGTTCGTGATCGTGCGCCGCGGCCCCGGCGCGGAGCGCATCCCCCTGACCATCGCCGACGCTGATCCGGGCGCCGGCACGATCACCCTGGTCATCCAGGCCGTCGGCAAGACGACCAGCGACCTGTGTGAACTGGAAGTCGGCGACGCCATCACCGACATCGCCGGCCCGCTGGGCAAGGCGACCGAACTGATCGAGGCGGGCCACGCCGTCTGCGTCGGCGGTGGCGTCGGGACGGCCGTCGTGCACCCGATCGCGCAAGGTCTGCACGAAGGCGGCGTGCGCGTCACCAGCGTCATCGGCGGGCGGTCCCGTGAATGGGTCATCTTCGAGGACGAGCTGCGCCGCTGGGGCGAGGTCGTCGCCTGCACCGACGACGGCAGCTACGGGCGAGCCGGGTTCGTCACCGAGGCGCTGCGCGACGTGCTCGACGCGGGGGGCATCGACGCGGTGTACGCGGTGGGGCCGGTGCCGATGATGAAGGCGGTCTCGGCGCTGACCCTCCCGTACGGTGTCCCGACCACCGTCTCGCTCAACGCGATCATGGTGGACGGCACCGGGATGTGCGGCGGCTGCCGCGTCACGGTGGGCGGAGAGACCGTCTACGCGTGCGTGGACGGCCCGGAGTTCGACGGGCACAGGGTGGACTTCGGGATGCTCGCCGACCGCCTGGCCACGTACCGCAGCTTCGAGCAGGAGGCCCTCGCCAAGCGCGGCCCCTGCATGCTGAACACCCTTGCGGCCGGCGCTCCGGCAGAGGCCTCCCGGTGAGCGAGCGACCGAAGCTCAAGCCGCGTGAGCGCATGGCCATCGACCGCTACGCCATGCCCGAACGGGTGCCGGATGTGCGCGCGACGGACTTCCAGGAGGTCAACCTCGGCTACACGCACCTGCTGGCCGCGGCGGAGGCGGAACGCTGCCTGCAGTGCAAGAACCCGGTGTGCATCGACGGGTGCCCGGTGCGGGTGAACATCCCGCGCTTCATCGACCTGGTCGCGGAAGGGGATCTCCGCGGCGCCGCGGAATCCCTGCTCGACGACAACGCGCTGCCCTGCGTCACCGGCCGTGTCTGCCCCCAGGAGACGCAGTGCGAGGGCAAGTGCCTGCGCGGCATCAAGGGCAAGCCCGTCGCCATCGGCGCCCTCGAGCGTTACGTGGCCGACTGGGCCATGCAGCATGCCGAGGAGCTGCCGCACACGGTGCACGCGCCCAGCGGGCGGCGCGTGGCCATCGTGGGCAGCGGCCCGGCGGGGCTCACGGCCGCCGGCGAGCTGGTCAAGTCGGGCCACCAGGTGACCATCTTCGAGGCGTTCCACGCGCCGGGCGGTGTGCTCATCTACGGCATCCCGGAGTTCCGCCTGCCCAAGGACATCGTCCAGGCGGAGGTGGACCGGCTCAAGGCGGCCGGCGTGGAGATCGAGGTCAACGCGATCATCGGCAAGACCTGGACGCTGCACGAGCTGCGCGCCCGCTACGACGCGGTCTTCCTGGCGGTCGGCGCGGGACTGCCGGTCTTCATGGGCGTGCCCGGCGAGAACCTCAAGGGCGTCTACTCGGCCAACGAGTACCTGACTCGGGTGAACCTCATGGGCGCCTTTCGCGAGGGCGCCGACACGCCGGTGCTTCACGGCCACCGGGTCGCCGTGGTGGGCGGCGGGAACGTGGCCATCGACGCGGTGCGAACGGCCCGCCGGCTGGGCGCCGACGACGCGATCATCGTCTATCGCCGCGGCCACGAGGAGCTGCCGGCGCGGCGGGAGGAGGTCCACCACGCCGAGCAGGAGGGTATCCGCTTCGAGTTCCAGGTGGCGCCGGTGGAGGTCCTGGGCGACGAGGGGGGCTGGGTGACAGGCCTGCGCTGCGTACGCATGGCGCTGGGCGAGCCCGACGAGTCCGGCCGAGCCCGCCCCGAGCCGATCCCCGGTTCCGAGTTCGTCATCGACTGCGAGATGGTGGTGGTGGCCATCGGCACCCGCAGCAACCCCCTGCTCACCAGGAGCGAGCCCGACCTGGCGCTCAACAAGTGGGGTTACATCGTGATCGACGAGGAGGGCATGACCAGCCTCCCCGGCGTCTTCGCCGGCGGTGACATCGTGCGCGGCGCGGCCACCGTCATCCTGGCCATGGGCGACGGCAAGCGCTCCGCCCACGCCATCGGGCGCTACCTCGACCGCGTGGCCGAGCTCAGCGCGACGGCGGTTTCGGCCGGGACGACGTCCGGAACGGCCCCCAGCCCAGCAGCGCCGCCGGCGCAAGCGTGACCACCGCCACGAGTGGCACGAAGCCGACGAACCCCCCGAGCGGCCAGAGCAGCGCCAGTCCGTAGGCGGCGGCGAGCAGCCAGCGATCCTGCCACGGCCAGCCGCGCGCGGCAGCCCCGGCCGTGAACACCGCCAGCGCGGGCAGCAGCAGCGTCGCGTCGTAGACCCAGGCGTGCGGGCTGACGACGAGCCCCACCGAGGCCGCCAACGCGACCGCCCGCTCCGGGGGCCAGGCGCGCAGCGCGGGCAGGCAGGCCAGTCCGACGAAACCGCCGGCCACGTAGCCGAGCGCGGTGAGCCAGGGCACCCCGATCACGAGCTCCAGCCTCGTCCCGAGGGCGGGCAGCGAGACGGCCTGCCAGCCGTTGACCGCGAAATCGGGGGCCGTGTAGGCGCGGATCGTGGCGAACCAGTCCGCCGGCCAACCCCAGGCACCACCGGTCGCGAGCACGCCGAGGAGATAGTGGAGGCCGACGAGCCCGGCAACGACCGCGAGCCCCCGCCACAGCCCGCGCCAGGCCAGCAACCCGGCCTGCGGCGCGACCAGCTGCGGCTTGAAGGCCAGCGCGCCCACGAGCACGCCCGGCAGCCACCCACGGCCGCGCGCCAGCGCCCACGCCGCGAGCACCACGAGCAGCAGCGCCAGCCCGGTGCTCTGGCCGCTGATGACGCCGGCCGACGCGGGCGCCCAGGCGAAGACGCCGGCCAGCGCCCAGCGCCGCGGGATCCCGAACAGGGGCCCGCCGATCCAGGCCGCCAGGGCCAGCGTTCCGGCTTCGAGCGCGACGTGGAGCATGGCCGCCATGTCGTAGGGCAGCCAGGAGAAGGGCACGTAGAGCAGCGCCAGCCCGGCCGGGTAGACCCAGGGCGTGATCGGCAGGCCGTGCGCCTGCTGGTACGCGACGACGGCAGAGAGGCCGGTCAGCTCCGGCCTGAAGGCCAGGGAACCGGCGGCGTAGAAGGCGCTGAAGTCCAGCCAGCCACGCGGCCCGACGCCGAGCAGGGGCAGCCAGGCGGCGACGATGGCGGCGCCGAGCCAGAGCCGGACCCGGCGGGCCTCCCAGATCCCCCGCCAGCCGGGCACCGGGCGATCAGCCCCGGGCGGCTTCGAGCCGGTCGAGCACGACCCGCTTCACCTGGTCGGCGCTGACGCGGTCCTGCGTCATCGAGTCGCGGTCGCGGATGGTCACCGCCCCGTCCTCGAGCGAGTCCACGTCCACGGTCACGCACCATGGCGTGCCGATCTCGTCCTGGCGACGGTAGAGCTTGCCGATCGAGGCCGTGTCGTCGTAGACGGCCATCACGTCGCGCTTGAGGTCGGCCACGATGCGCCCGCACATCTCGACGATCTCGGGCCGCTTCTTCAGCAACGGCAGCACGGCCACCTTGTACGGCGCCAGCTCGGGGTGGAGGGCCAGGGAGACGCGCGTCTCGCCCCTGACCTCCTCCTCCCGGTAGGCGTCGATGAGGAAGGTGAAGGCGGCCCGGTCGGCGCCCGCGGAGGTCTCGATGATCCAGGGCAGGAGGTGCTCCTCGGTCGCCGGATCGAAGTACTCCAGGTTCTCGCCGGACGACCGGGCGTGGTTCCCGAGGTCGAAGTCGCCGCGGTTGTGGACGCCCTCCAGCTCCTTCCAGCCGAAGGGGAAGCGGTACTCGATGTCCACCGCCTTCCGCGCGTAGTGGGCCAGCTCGGCCGGTCGATGCTCCCGGGTTCGCAGCCGCGCGGGCGCCACACCGAACTGCTCGTACCACGCCCTGCGGCGTGGGAGCCACTCGTCGAAGTGCGCCGCGGCGCCCTCCGGGCGGACGAAGTACTGCATCTCCATCTGCTCGAACTCGCGCATGCGGAAGACGAAGTTGCCCGGGCTGATCTCGTTGCGAAAGGCCTTGCCGATCTGGGCGATGCCGAAGGGCAGCTTCTTGCGGCTCGAAGCCTGGACGTTCTTGAAGTTGACGAAGATGCCCTGGGCCGTCTCCGGGCGGAGGTAGACGATCGCCGCCTCGTCCTCGACCGGGCCGAGGAACGTCTTGAGCATCAGGTTGAAGCGACGCGGCGGAGAGAGCGGCCCCTGGTCCACCGGGCACGTCAGCCCGAGCCGTTGGATCACGCCGGGGTCGATGGCCTCGGCCGGGGAGAGGTCCTCGGCGCCCGGGAGTTCGTCCACCCGGAAGCGGCGGTGGCACGTCCCGCACTCGACCAGCGGGTCGCTGAACTCGGCGACGTGGCCCGAGGTGACCCACACCTGGGGGGCCATGAGGATGCCCGCGTCGAGTCCCACGATGTCGTCGCGCTGCTGGACCATCGAGCGCCACCACGCCCGCTTGACGTTGTTCTTCAGCTCCACCCCCAACGGCCCGTAGTCCCACACGGCGTTGATGCCGCCATAGATCTCGGAGCTGGGAAAGATGAAGCCGCGCCGCTTGGAGAGCGAGACGATGGTCTCGAGGTTGGCGATGGCGGGCGCGACGTCGGCGGTCTGTTCGATCACGGGCGGACGGGCACTCCGGCTGCGGGATGCTGGGCCGCCCATTCTCGCATGGAGCGTGCCCCGTCAGGGGACGTGGCGAACCTCGTCGAGGAAGGCCAACGATCTTGCCTCACGCTCCAGCACATGGCGCATGTAGCGCCGCATGGCGGCCTCGACCTCGGCCTCCGTGGCGGCCGAGAGCCGCAGGGCCGCCAGCGCCTCGATGTCCAGCCGCCGGTAGGCGCGCAGCACCTTGAGGGCGTTGAGCGAGAGCTCGACCCATTCGCCGGGCGGGTTCGGGTGCCGTGGGCAGAGCACGCCGCCGAGCCCCGGTGCCCACCGGAAGGCGTCGGTCTCCTCCAGGACGCGGTCGCACTCGACACAGCGCTCGACCTCGGGCCGGACGCCCAGCGCGTCGGCCAGGCCGGTCTCGAACCAGCGCGCCACGCGCCCCGGCGCCATGCCGTCGTCGAGCAGCTGGAAGGCCCGCCGCAGCAGGGCGTAGATGGTGTAGGCGGGCGCATGCTCCTCGGTCGCCCGCTCGGCCATCTCCCCGATGTACCAGGCCGTGGCCGCCGACTCGAGGCGGTCGCGGAGGTTCAGCCAGGCCTCCGACACGCTGGCTGACGTCACGACGTCGAAGGTGCGCCCGCGGGCCAGGACCAGCTGCAGTTCGGCGAACGGCTCGAGGCTCCCGCCGAGCCGGCTCTTCTGGCGCCGCACGCCCTTGGCGATGACGCGCAGCTTGCCGTCGTGCGGGGTGAGGAGCGTCAGCACGCGGTCCGCCTCGCCCAGCTCGAAGCGGCTCAGGACGATGGCGGCCGTCTGGTAGACGCGTGGGGCGGGCACGCTGCCAGCGTACTCCAGAGGGTCGCCGCGCCAGGGGGCGCCACGCGGGCGGCAAACATGCTGGACGCTGGTATCCTGTTGCGGTGCTGACCACGGCGGACCTGCAGGCGCTCATCGCCGACACCGAGGCGGAGATCCTCCGCCTCATCGACGCGGCCGAGGATGAGGCCACGCGGCCGATGTACCAGCAGATGCGCTACCACCTCGGCCTCGACGGCGCCGACGGCGTCAGCGGCAAGCGGCTCCGACCACTCCTGGGCCTGCTCGCCTACCAGTCGCTGACCGGGCGCCACGAGCCGGCTCTCCCCGGCGCCGCAGCCGTCGAGCTGGGCCACAACTTCAGCCTCGTGCACGACGACATCGAGGATTCGGGCACGGAGCGCCGCCATCGGGCCGCCCTGTGGACCATCGCCGGGGTCGCTCAGGCCATCAACACCGGCGACGCTCTCTTCGTCCTCTCACGCCTGGCGCTGCACCGGCTGACCGAGCTCGGCTTCAGCGATGCGAAGGTGCTGGCGTTGATGCGCCTCTACGACGAGACCTGCCTGGCCCTGTGCGAGGGCCAGTTCATCGACATCTGGACCTCCGAGCACGACGGCTCGGGTTCGGTCGAGCTCTACTTCGACATGATCGGGCGCAAGACCGCCGCGCTCATCGCCGGCTCCGTCCAGGCCGGTGCCATGCTGGCCACGGACGACGCGGCGGTCATCGAGGCCTACCGCGCCTTCGGCTGGGCGCTGGGCATCGCCTTCCAGCTCAACGACGACCTGCTGGGCATCTGGGGCGAGGAGACGGCCACCGGCAAGGAGCCGTCGGACCTCGCCGCGCACAAGAAGACGCTGCCGATCCTCTACGCCCTCGAGCGCGCCGGGCCCGAGGACCGCGAGCGGCTGGCGGCCATCATCGCCCTGCCGGCGCCGACCGACCCGGAAGTCGCCGAGGCCCGCGCCATCCTCGAGCGTTCGGGCGCCCGGGACTACACGCGCGACGAGGCCCGGCGCTACCGCGACGAGGCCGTCCGGCAGCTGGCCCTCACCGGCGCCGTGGACGACTTCGCGCAGGCGCGACTCCGGGACATCATCGTCTCCGCCATCAGCGCGTAGCGGGGCGCCGAGCTCGCCTACGCCTCGTCCTGGTGGGCCGGCGGCTCCGGCTCTCGTCGCGTCCGCACCGCCAGCACCTTGCCCACCCTCCGCCCGTCGGTGGACTCGACGGTCAGCGTGACGCCCATGAGCTCCACCCGGTCGCCGACGTGGGGGATGCCGCCGACGTGGTGGTAGACGAGGCCGCCGACCGTGTCGTACTCCTCGGCGTCCTCCTCGTCGAGGGTCACGTCGAAGAGCTCGACGAGCTCGTCCACGTCGGCCCGGCCGTCCACGCGCGCCTCGTCGTCGGAGAGGCGCACGACCATCGGCTCCTCCACGTCGTACTCGTCCTGGATCTCGCCCACGATCTCCTCGAGCAGGTCCTCGATGGTCACCAGCCCCGCCGTGCCCCCGTACTCGTCGAGCACGATGGCGATGTGGACGCGCCGGCGCTGCAGCTCGTGCAGGAGGTCGTCCACGCTCAGCGACTCGGGCACGAAGAGCGGTGGGCGCAGCAGCGTGCGGATCTCCGGCGGCTCCTCGGTCCCCTTGAGGTAGCGCAGCAGGTCCTTGGCGTAGAGCAGGCCGACGATGTTGTCGATCGACCGCTCGAAGACGGGCATGCGCGAGTGGCCGTCGCGGATGATGGCGTCCACGACGTCGCCGAAGGTGGCCGTCACGGGCACGGCCACGATGTCGGTGCGCGGCACCATGACCTCGTGGATGCGACTCTCGCCCAGCTCCATGACGGCGCTGATCATCTGCTCCTCCTCGGCCTCGAGAACGCCCTGCTCGCCGCCGCGCTCGACGAGGAGCTTCAGCTCCTGCGTGGTGATCGCGTCGGCCGCGCGCACGTCGCGCACGCCGAGGAGCCGGTTGACCGCGTTCGTGACGCGCGTCAGCAGCCAGACCGCCGGGCCGAGCAGCCGCCCGATCACGTCCACGAGCGGGGAGAGGGCGAGCGCATAGCGCTCGGCGTGGGCCAGGGCCAGGGTCTTCGGCACGAGCTCGCCGAAGACGATGGTGAAGAAGCTGACCAGCGCGGTGACGATGAGCAGGGCCAGGAGGCCGGCGTAGGGTTCGAGCACCGCGATGTCGTCGAAGAAGTCCCGCAGCCCGACCGTGAGGCTGACCGCCGCGAAGGCCGAGGCGAAGAAGCCGACGAAGGTGATCCCCAGCTGGATGACGGCGAGGAAGCGGCCGGGCTGGGCGATCAGCCGACGCACGCGCCGCGCCGATCGGCTGCCCTCGTCCACGAGCTGCTCGATGCGCGTCCGGCGCACGGTGACCAGGGCGATCTCGGCCGCCACGAAGACCGCGTTGATCAGGATGAGGACGACGATGACGAGGATCTCGCCCAGCGTGCCCATCAGGCCTCCGGCCCTCCGGCCGGTTTCCGCTGGCGCTCGCGCACGCGGGCCGGCACGCCCACGGCCATCTTCCCCGGCGGCACGTCGTGGGTGACCACGGAGCCGGCGCCGGTGGCGGCCCCCTCGCCGATGGTCACCGGCGCCACGAGCATCGTGTCCGAGCCGATGAAGGCGCCGTCGCCGATGACCGTACGGTGCTTGCGCGTGCCGTCGTAGTTGGCGGTGATGGTGCCCGCGCCGATGTTCACGCCCGCGCCGACCTCGGCGTCGCCGATGTAGCTGAAGTGGTGCTGCTTGGTGCCCGGACCCAGGCGGCTCTTCTTCACCTCGGCGTAGTTGCCGAGCTCGGCGCCCCGGCCGATCGAGGCGCCCGCGCGCAGGTGGGCGAAGGGCCCGATGGTCACCTCGTCCTCGACCTCGCACGACTCGAGCACGCTGGCACGGATCCGGCAGCGCTCGCCCACGACGCTGTCGCTGATCTGGCTGCCGGCGCCGATGAGCGTCTCGGCGCCGATCCGCGTCCGGCCACGGAGGATGACGTTGGGCTCGATGACGACGTCCTGGCCGAGCTCGACCACCGCGTCGATGAAGACGGTGGTGGGGTCCTGCATGGTCACGCCGGCCAGCAGGTGTCCCTCGAGGATGCGCCAGCGCAGGTCGGCCTCGGCGGTGGCGAGCTGGACGCGGTCGTTGATGCCGGCCAGCTCCATCTCGTCCTCGACCTCGAGCGCGGTGACCTTCCGGCCGTCGGAGCGGGCGAGGGCGACGAGGTCGGTCAGGTAGACCTCGCCGGAGGCCGGTGAAGGGCGCAGGTCGCCGATGCGGCCACGCAGCCACGCCGCGTCGAAGGCGTAGAGGCCGGCGTTCACCTCGCCGATGCCGCGCTCGGCCTTCGTGGCGTCCTTCTCCTCGACGATGCGTGCGACGCCCCCCGCATCGCGCACGATCCGCCCGTACCCGCCCGCCTCTTCGGGGCGCACGGTGGCCAGGCTGATCGCGGCACCGTCCCGGCGGCGCAGCTGCACCAGCGCCGCCACCGTCTCCGAGGTGAGGAGCGGCGTGTCGCCGCTGAGGACCACGACCTCGGCCGCCGGCGCGTCCAGCGCGGCGAGAGCGGCCCCGACCGCATCGCCGGTGCCGCGCGGCTCGTCCTGCAGCGCCCACGCCACCTCGTCACCGAAGGCATCGCGCACGGCTGCCGTGGACGGCGAGGTGACGACGAGCGGCCGGGTCCCGGTCGCCGCACGTGCAGCGTCCACGACGTAGGCCAGCATCGGCCGGCCGCAGAGGGGATGGAGCACCTTCGGCCGCCGCGAGCGCATGCGCGTTCCGAGGCCCGCGGCAAGGACGATGGCGACGGTGGACGGTTCGGGAGAGGTCACCGCGGCCGGGCCTCGCCGCTGGGCGATGGAGGGGTGCTGGGCATCAGGTGTGCGGGAATGTTCGGCGCTCGTGGGCGGGGTGTCAACCGCCCTCCGGGCGCGACCGGCGGGCGATCGCCTCGATCTCGACCAGGGCGCCCTTCGGCAGCGCCGCCACGGCGAAGGTGGATCGAGCCGGCGGCACGTCGCCGAAGAAGCCGGCGTAGACGTCGTTGAGGACTCGGAAGTCTCCGATGTCGACCAGGAAGACCGTCGTCTTCACGACGTCGGCGAAGGTGCAGCCGGCGGCGTCGAGGACGGCGCCGATGTTGCGCAGCGCCCGCTCCGCCTGGGCGGCGGCCCCTTGGGCGAGCTGGCCGCTGGCCGGGTCGAGCCCGAGCTGCCCCGAGCAGAAGACGAGCTCGCCGGTATCGATGCCCTGGCTATAGGGGCCCAGCGCCGCCGGTGCGCCGTCGGTGGCGATCCGTCGCTTCGTCATCGGTCTCCTCACTCCTCGTCACGGCCGAGCCCTGCGGCCCGGATCCGGGCGGCCTCGTGGCCGGCGACCGGCCGGGTCGCGATACCGGAGGCTGCCGTGCGCGCCTCGCCCGGTGAAGGATACAGAGCCAGCAGCGTGGGGCCCGAACCGGACAGCAGGACCGGCCGCCCGAGGCGCTCCTCGAGCGCCCGGCGCAGGCCGCCGAGCGCGGGCCGCAGGGCCACGGCCGGCGGCCAGAGGTCGTTCGCGTCGCGCAGCCGCCGAGCCCACGAGACGAGGCCCTCGGCGTCGAGACCGTCCCGCAGCGCGTCGGCCAGATCGAGAGCGGTCCGCGCGGCGGGGGCGTCCGGGCCGGGCGGGCCGCCGGCCGCGGCCAGGGCGCCGAAGACGTCGGCGGTGGCAAGGCCATCGGGATCGGTCGCGAGCAGGAACCCGGGCGCGCCGACGGGCGCAGGGAGCGGCTCGACGACTTCGCCGCGCCCCCGCACCAGGGCCGCCTCCGACCCGGACGCGAAGAAGGGCACGTCCGAGCCGAGGCGCGCGGCGAGGTGCCGACGCTCCCCCGCCGTGAGTGGCAGGCCCCAGGCCTGCGCGGCGAGCGCGAGCGCGGCGGCGGCGTCGGCGCTCCCGCCGCCGAGCCCCGCCGCGACGGGGATCCGCTTCTCGAGATCGAAGGCGAGTGGCTCGAGCGGGCGCGCAGCCCACGCGCGCAGCAGGCGCGCCGCGCGCAGGACGAGGTTGTCCGGATCGCTGGCCGGTCCCTGGGCGCCCCCGACATGCAGCCGGTCCGCCGCCTGGTCATGGGTCGCGGGCAGGCCGAGCGACCGTACGGTGAGTCGATCCGCGAGGTCGAGGCGGACGAAGACCGAGACGAGCTCGTGGAAGCCGTCGGGGCGCTGGCCGACGAGGCCCAGGGCGAGGTTGACCTTGGCCTGCGGGTTCATCGGTCGAGCGACCCCAGCGCCGCCGCCAGCGACAGCCAGTCCCCGACGGAGAGCGTCTGCGGCCGCCGGTCGGTGGCGATCCCGGTCGCCTCCAGGGCGGCCGTGATCCGCTCCCGGCCAAGGTTCGGCAACTGCCGGGGCAGGACGTTGTGGAGCATCTTGCGCCGCTCCCGGAAGCCGGCCTGGACGAGCCGCCAGAGCTGCTCCTCGGCCCTTGGGTCGAGGTGACGGTCCCGCGTCTGCCCGGCCAGCACGGCCGACTCGACCTCCGGCGCCGGCTCGAAGGCGCTGGCCGGGACGAGCCGCGCGACGTGCACGCTCGCGTGGTACTGGACGAAGACGGAGAGGTAGCTCATGGCGCCCGGCGCCGCGGCGACGCGCTCGGCGACCTCGCGCTGGAGCATCAGCACGAGGTGCTCCGGCCGGGGCTCCGTGCCCAGCACGCGGTGGAGGACGGGGCTGGTGATGTGGTAGGGCAGGTTGGCCACGAGGTCCCACGGGGCGGTCACGAGATCGCCCATCGACAGGTCGAGCACGTCGCCCTGGACCAGGCGCAGCCGACCGTCGCCGATCTCGGCGGCGAATCGCCGGCCGAGGTAGCGGACCATCGTGCGGTCCACCTCGACGGCGGTCAGCGACGCTCCGGCGGCCAGGAGCGCGCCGGTCAGGATGCCGATGCCCGGGCCGATCTCCAGGACGCGCCGGCCCGGCGTCACCGCCGCGGCCGCCATGATCGCCTCGAGGACCTCGCCGTCGGCCAGGAAGTTCTGGCTGAACCGCTTGTCGGCCACCAGCAGGTGACGGCGCAGCTCGCGGCGGACGGCCTCCGGACCGAGGTGGCGCGCGTCGAGGGGATCGATCACGCCGGCCTTGCCAGCTTCAGCGATGGCCGGGCGTCGAGGTCGAGCCCGGCCCGCTCGCCGGCCAGGAAGCGGCGGTACCCGGCCGCCCCGATCATCGCGCCGTTGTCGGTGCACAGGTCGGGCCGGGGCACGACGAGGCGCGCGCCCAGCGTTGCCGCGCGCTCGCCCATGGCGGCGCGCAGCGGACCGTTGGCGGCCACGCCCCCGCCGAGCACGATGGTGCGCGCCCCGCAGCGCTGGGCGGCGAGCGCGGTCTTCGTGGCCAGCACGTCCACGACCGAGTCCTGGAAGCCGGCGGCGATCTCCGCCGCGAGAGCGTCGGGGACCGCCGCACCGTCGTCGGCTGTGCCGCCGACCTCGGCGATCACCATGCGGCGCACGGCCGTCTTGAGGCCGCTGAAGCTGAAATCGAGGCTGTCGCCGAGCCAGGCGCGCGGCAGGCGCCGGCGATGGCTGCCGGCGTCCTCGGCGGCACGCTGGATGGCCGGCCCGCCGGGATAGGGCAGCCCGAGCAGGCGCCCGACCTTGTCGAAGGCCTCCCCGGCCGCATCGTCCACCGTCTGCCCCAGCAGCCGGTACGAGAGGTGGTCGCGCATCTCCACGAGGAACGTGTGGCCGCCGCTGACGACGAGGGCCACGGCCGGGAAGTCTGGCGCCTCGGCCTCCTCGCCGGGATCGAGCAGCCAGCCGGCGTAGATGTGGCCCTCCAGGTGGTTCACGGCCACGAGGGGCCGGTCGTGGAGGAAGGCGAGCGTCTTGGCCATGGTCAGCCCGACCAGAAGCGAGCCGGCGAGCCCGGGCCCGAAGGTCACGGCGATGGCGTCGACGTCGCCGGCGTCGTGCAGCCCGGCACGTGCGATCGCCTCGTCGAGGACCGGCAGCATCCAACGTAGATGGGCTCGAGCGGCCACTTCCGGCACGATCCCCCCGGTCCGTGCGTGGAGCACCGTCTGGCTGGCCACGACGCTGGCGAGGATCCGCCGGCCGGCCTCGACGATGGCCACGGCGGTCTCGTCGCAGCTCGATTCGACGGCCAGCAGGCGAAGGCCCGCCGTTGCCTCAATGGCCATCGTCATCGGGCGTCCAGGACGACCCGGACGGCTCACCGGCCGGCTCGACCTCGGCGCGGAGACGCTCAAGGCGCGCGCGCATGGAGGGCGTCCTGAACTCCTCGGAGGTCATGATCAGCGCGTCCTCGGCGTTGTCCGAGTAGTAGCGCGGGCGCACGCCGACGGGCATGAAGCCGAAACGCTCGTAGAGATGGCGCGCTTCGATGTTCGAGAGACGCACCTCCAGGGTGGCCACCGTGGCGCCCAGCTCGACGGCCAGGTCGAGCAGGGCCAGCAGGAGCCGGGCACCGATGCCCTGCCGCCGCCACGCCGGCAGAACGGCGAAGGTCGTGATGTGCGCCTCGTCCACCATCAGCCAGATGCCGCCGTAGCCGACCGCCTCGCCCCCGGCGCGCGCCACGAGGTAGCGGGCCAGCCGGTTCGTCTCGAGCTCCTGGCGGAAGGCGTAGGCCGGCCACGGCACGGGGAAGCTGGCGCGCTCGATCTCGTGCACGTCGGGGATGTCTTCGACGCGCATGGCGGCGATGCGCACCCTCAGCGGAGGTCGGGCGACCACGCGGCTCCTCCCCCGGCCGCCGCGACCCCGCGCGGCAGGGTGACGTACGTCGGAACCAGCTCGTCGGCGCGCTCGCCACGACCCCTGGCCAGCGCGCGGGCGCCGAGGCGGAGCAGGGCTGCTCCCAGCCCCGCCAGCGCGGCCCGGCCGAGCGCCACATCGGGCGCGACGGCGTGCGCATCGGCCAGGTCGACGGGGACCAGGCGGGCCCCGGCCGCGATCGCGTCGGCGACGGCCTGCCCCACGTCCGCGGGGGCCAGCAGGCGCGGCGGTTCGATGGCGCGGGCCGTGCCGTCCCGCGCGACACGGACGAGCGCGAGGTAGCGGTCCGAGGGCCCGGCCGGCAGGAGCACCAGGGCATCGCCTCCGTGCCCGGCGAGCGCGGCAGCCGCCAGCGCGTCGGTCGTGGCGATGCCCGCGATCGGGATGCCCAGCCCGTGGGCCAGCGTCTTGGCGGTGGCCAGCCCGACGCGCAGGCCGGTGAAGCCGCCGGGGCCGGTGCCGGCCACGATGCCGGCCAGATCCGCCGGCGCGACGGCGGCGCCCGCGAGCAGCTCCCGCAGCGCGGGCAGCAGCGTCTCGGCGTGCGTGTGACCGACCGGCCAATCGTGCCCGACGATGAGCCGCCCGTCCGGCGTACCCAGTGTCACGGTGGCCTGTCGCGTGGCGGTGTCGATGGCGAGCAGCCACCCGCTCATGCCGGCGCTCCGGCCGCCACAGCGTCGAGGAAGCGCTCATGGCGGGACGAGCCGGCGCGGATCTCGATCGTGCGCGTCTCGTCAGCCTCCACCGCGATGCGCACCTCGAGCCGGCCGGGATCGACCTCGGCGCCCATCCGGTCGGCCCACTCGATGAGCGTGACCCCCTGCGCCTCGCGCTCGTCGAGGAGGCCGCCATCGATGGCCTCGGCGGCGCCGCTGAGCCGGTAGAGGTCGAGGTGGTACAGCGGCAACCGGCCGGCATACTCGGCCATCAGCGTGAACGAGGGGCTGTTGACGGTCTCGGTCACGCCGAGGCCGGCGGCGAAACCCTTGGCGAACTCGGTCTTGCCCGCGCCGAGCGGTCCCAGCAGGGCCAACCGGTCGCCGGGTTCGGCCACCTCCGCGAGCCGAGCCGCCAGGGCCCGCGTCGCGGCCGCCGAACCGGTCTGGACGACGACCCGGCGGGTCCCGGGCTGGAAGCCGGTCACGGTCCCGTCCGCTCCAGGTCGGCCAGCGGGACGAGCCGCTCTTCGGGCGGCTGACCGGGTCCGCCGGCCTCGAGCGCCACGCGGGCCACCGGCCCCAGCACGCCGGCCGGCAGGCGACGCCGCCCGACGACCTCGAGGAGGCGCCCGATCCGGCCCAGCCCTTCGCCGGCCGCGACCCGGACCCGGTCCCGCGGCTCGGCCGCGACGGCGGCGGCGACGTCGAGCAGGGCGAACGATGGGTCGGCGCTGATGCCCACGTCGCGGCCCTCCGCGGCCACCAGGGCAGCCCATGCCCCGGGCGGGATGGGCCGCTTGCCGAAGCCGTCGAGGACGAGCAGCGCAAAGGGCGGGCTGGTGTGGAGGGCCGCTCGTTGCCGGGCCTCCGAGGCAGCGAACGAGCGGAGGTCGCGCCCGACCACGCCGCCGACGATGACGCCGCGGACGCCCATGGCGCGGGCGCGGGTCAGGGCCTCGACGTCGATGCGCGCACCGGCGACGAGGATCGCACCCGCGGCGCCGACGTCGACGGCGGCGACCGGCAGCTCGTCGTCGGGGCGCCGCACGGCCACCACGAGCCGCCCGACGGTGGCCTCGCCGGCGGTCAGGGTGCCCGGCAGCCCGATGCCATCGGCCCGTATGACGATCGCCGCGGGACCGACCGACTCGACCACGCCCGCCGTCGGCGTCCCGACCTGCTCCGCGTGGCGCCCCACGGCGACCCGCAGCAGCCCGGAGGGCGTCGTATAGAGGACGCGGCCGCTGCCGGCGAAGCGTACGGCGCGGCGGCCGCGGCCGGCGACCGGAACGCCCGCCTCCACGGCGGTCCCCGGCTCGGGGGCCGCGGAGCCTCCGAGGCGGGCCCAGGCGACGGCGCCGTCGCGTCGTCGCTCGGCGACCGGATCCCCCGCCGCGACGCGCTGCCCGATGGCGACGAGGGGCACGTCCCCGGCGCCGAGCCGGAGCCGAACGCGCGGCTCCACGACCGGCCCGACGGCGCCAACCACGCGCGCGCCGGCGTCAGCGCCGGCCGAGACGGGCATGGACGCGCTGCCACTCACGTGTCGGCGCCCGCCCAGAGCGGTCGCTGCCAGGCGTCGAGCAGGTCGCGCCGGCGCTCCGGCCGTTCGGGGAGCCGCAGCGGGATCTCGCGGGTGTCCACGACCAGCCCGCCCAGGCCGCCCGCCACCGGCAGCGCGAAGTGATGGGCGCGGACACCGAGCCAGAGCCCGTCGCGCGTCGTCAGCTCGGCCGTCGCCGCCACGCCCGGCGGCAGGTCCACGAGCTGGACGCCCCCCGGCACGAGCTCGATGCGCATATCGGCCCCGTCCTCGCTCGTGATGCGCACCGTCCCCCGGTGGCGGCCCGCGTGCAGGCCGGCCGCGACGATCGCGCTGCCGAGGGGCGCGAGCACGTCCCCGAGGAGGTCTGCCAGCAGTCGTCGCCGGTCCGCCTCGTCCGCCAGCCCGCCGATCGGCGCCAGCACGCGCGCGTGGTCGTGGGCGAGGGTCATGCCGCCCGGCCGGCGCAGCGTGTCCACCAGCGCCAGCGCCACGGCCGGTGCGGGCGCCACGGCGAACGCGCCCCCGCTGGCCACGAGCAGATCCGTGCCGTAGCTTGCCGGACGATCCTCCGCGTCGTCGGGCAAGCGCCACGCAGCGTCGAGGCGGGCCAAGGCTGCGCGTGCCGCGGCCAGCCGCAGTCGAGCGCCGTCGCCGGCCGCGTCCCGCCAGGGTGCGATGGCGAGGTTGCGCACGCGGTCGCGCATCGACGCCGCGTCGGCGCGGATGGTCGACCACTGGAGCACGCCGTCGGCGCGCCGATCGTCCTCGATGACATCGGGCGGGGTGAGCGCCCCCTCCGCACTCACGATCGCGCCGCGCACGCCCCCGGGCCCGACCAGGACGCGCAGGCCGGCCGTCGCCCCGACATCCACGAGCTCCACGCGGCGATCGAGCACGGCGGCCAGGCTCGCCGTGGCCGTGACAAGCGCGCGCCGGCCATCCGGGAAACCGGCGGCGGGGCCGCCCGCGCCGGCGATCAGCGCCTGGTCGAGCGCGACCAGGAGGTCGCGCAGCGGGTCCGCACCCGCGTGCGGGTGCGGCAGGGGCGCCGGGCCGAGCACGACGCGCGCCGCGGGGAAGCGCTGCATGACCCCGGCGGCGCCCCCGGCGAGCACGAGCGTCGGCTCATCGTCGCGCCGTCCCAGGGCCGCGGCCACGAGCGCCACGAGGTCCGCCAGCGCGTCGCGCTCCTCGGCCGGTACGGGGTCCGCCGTAGCCACCACGAGCAACTCGACGTCCGGATCGAGGCACCGCTCGGTGGCGGCGAGGGCGTCCGTCCGCTCGGGGCTGATGCGGCCGACGACGCGCCATCCGGCCGCCGCGACCGCGGCCTCGGCCGCACCGAGGCCAGTCTCGGACGCCGCCGCCACGAGGGCGCGCGGCGGGCGGTGAGTGGCCGACTCCAGGCGCCGCCAGTCGCTCCAGGTCGTGGGGTCGGGCAGCACGTCGGGCTCGATGGCGGCGACCTCCGCCACGAGGCCGGCGAGGAGCCCGTCGGCGGAGATGCCGGCCGGCTGGGCGCCCGCGGCGAGGAGGCGGAAGCGGCCATCGAGCTGACCGATGATCGCGGCCGCCGTCGTGGCCGTGCCGTGATCGATGGTGAAGAAGGCGATGGGTCGCGCGGTCACCGCTGAATCCTGACACGCCGGGAGCGGCCGCGTGGGCGGCGCGCGGAAGAGCGGGGCTCAGCCCCCGACCGGTGTCCCTTCAGGCGTCCCAGCGCCCCTCGTCATCGAGCTCCTCGAGGCGCTCCAGCAGCCGCTCGATGCCACTGTCGTCGGCGAGGAGGTGCTGGACGCCGTCCAGCTCCCCGCCGAACACGCCACGCAGCACGGGATCGAAGAAGAGCATCGCCTGACTGCCGAGCGGCCGGTACGGGCGGCTGGCCTCGAGGAACATCATGGCCGGGCCGGTCATGCCGCGCAGCTGGATCTCGCGGGCGACGCTCTCGACGAGCTCGTCGCTCGCCTCCGGGTAGGGCGCGTAGTAACGCGATCCGGTCATCTCACGGGCCTCACGGCGAGCGCGACGGGTTCGCTGGCCGCGGCCAAGGCGGCCTGGAAGGCCGCGTACGGGGCGGCGCCCCGCAAGGCGAAGATGACGCGGGCGACCGTCGAGTCACGGGCCAGCTCCTCGCGCACGGCGCGCACGGTGATCTCAGCGGCCTCGTCGAGCGGGAACCCGCCGACCCCGGTGCCGAGGGCCGGGAAGGCGACCGTCTCGCAGCCGAGCCGGCCGGCCTCGCGCATCGCCGAGCGGGTGGCTCCTTCGATGGCGGCGGCGCTGGTGCGCCGGTCCGGACCGAGCGAGACGGCGTGGATCAGGTAGCGGCAGGCGAGCCTCCCAGCGCCGGTGACGACGGCCGAGCCGAGCGGGACGGGACCCAGGCGGACAGCCTCGAACTCGACGCCGTCGCCGCCGCGGTGCTTGATGGCGCCGCCGACGCCCGTGGACATCCAGAGCGAGGTCGTCGCCGCGTTGACGATGGCGTCGACCTCGAGGTCGCAGATGTCGCCGTGCCAGAGCTGGATTTCGCCCACCGGGTCTCGGAGTCCCCTCCTAGCGCGTCAAGGACTCCCCGGCGAGCGTGCGATGGCCGGAAAGTCCTGCCCCGGCATGGTACACCCGGGGTACCCGATATGCCATCGAAGCGAGGACTTCCCACGAGATCGTGGTGCGGAGACGCGCCAGCTCCGTGGCCGTGACGACCTCCGCCTCCTGGCGGCCGAGGAGCACGAACTCGTCCTCCGGTCCCACACCGGGCACGTCGGTGACGTCGGCCACGACGGCATCCATGGCCACGCTGCCCACGAGCGGGGCGCGGCGACCTCGCACCAGCGCCGAGGCCCCCCGGTAGGCGCGCACCCACCCGTCGCCGTAGCCGAGCGGCAGGGTGGCGGCCATGGAGGGTCGTTCGGCGGTCCACAGGCCGCCGTAACCCACGCGCTCGCCCGGCTCCAGGCGCTCCACGCGCAACGGTCTGGCCTTGAGGGTCATGGCCGGGCGCAGCGCGCCCGCCGCGACGGCCCGGTCGGGCGCGATCGGGAATCCGTCGGGCAGCTCACCGTAGAGGGCCAGCCCCGGCCGAACCAGGTCGCCGAAGGGCGCCGTGGCGGCGAAGAGGGCCCCCGTCGCCGCGATGTGCCGGGCCGGGAGCGGCAGCCCGGTGCCGATCAAGGCCGCTTCGGCGGCCCTGAAGCGTTCCATCTGCGCCGCGGAGACGTCCGCGTCGTGGGAGCTGGACAGGTGCGACCAGAGGCCGGCCAGCTCGGCCCTGGGCGCCTCGACGATGGTGCGCGCGGCGGCGGCCACGCGGTCGGGGCGCAGGCCGGCCCGGGCCAGGCCCGTCTCGACCTCGAGGTGGATGCGCAGCCGGGCGCGACCAGCCCCTCCCGCAGCCCGCTCCCGCCAGGCCGCGAGCGTGTCCCGCAGCGCCCCCTCCTCGGCGGCCACGAGCTCCACGTGTGCGGCCGCGGCGACCGAGACCGACTCCGGCGGGACGGTGTAGAGGACGAGGATCGGCGTTTCCAGGCCCGTTTCGCGTAGCGCGAGGGCCTCATCGAGCGAGGCCACGCACAGGAGGTCGGCGCCGGCCGCGGCGAACGTGCGCGCCGTCACCTGCAGGCCGTGGCCGTAGCCGTCGGCCTTCACCACGGCGGCCAGGCGCACCCCCGCCGGCAGGAGGGCGCGGATGGCGCGCAGGTTGCCGGCCAGGGCGTCGGTGTCGATCTCGAGCCAAGCCAGCCGGGGCAGCGGGGGCAGGCCCGCCGCCGCCAGGCGCGCCTCGATGCCGCTCAGGCCCCGCCCTCCCCGACGCCGAAGCCGAGCCGCCGGCCGCCGCGTTCGCGCTCGCGCATCGCGGCGAGACGCTTGCGCACCCGGGCGATCTCCTCGGGCAGGTCGGAGGCGATGAGCCCGGCATCGCCCAATCGCTCGCGCAGGACCTCGCCGGCCGCGCCGTGGAGATGGACGCCGAGGCGTGCAGCCGCGAGTGGCTCCAGGCCCTGAGCCAGCAGCGCGCCGATCACACCCGCCAGCACGTCACCGGTGCCGGCCGTGCCCAGGGCGGGATTGACGAAGGGAGCCACGACCGCGCCCGGCTCGCCCCCCGCGATGACGGTGTGGGCGCCCTTCAGCACCACGACCTGGCCCCAGGCCTCGGCGGCCCGCCGGGCGACGGCGATGCGGGCCTCGTCGTCGGCGACGAGGTCGTCGGGCGCTCCGACCTCGAACGGCAGACCGCCGGCCGCCATGAGCTTGGCCAGCTCGCCCACGTGCGGGGTCAGGACGCACGGCCGTCTCACCTGGTCCCACCATCGCTCGACCGTGGCCAGCGAGTTCAGCCCCTCGGCATCGACGACGGCGGGCGCCCGCTCGCCCTCGGCAGCGAGGAAGTCGAGCACGAGGTCCACCGTGGCCAGGCCCGGGCGCAGGCCCGGACCGACGACCGCAGCATCGTGATCGAGGTCGAGCAGCCGGTCGAGCGCGGCCTCGACGTCGACCTCGCCTTCGACGTCCGTCTCCGGAAGGCCGATCGTCGTCGCCTCCACGACCCACCCCGCGACGAGCGGTTGCAGGGTCTCGGGGACGGCGAGGCGCACCAGGCCGGCCCCGGCGCGGTAGGCCGCCTGCGCCACGAGCAGCGCCGCCCCGAGGTAGTCGAGCGAGCCGGCCAGCACGAGGAGCTTGCCGTGCGTGCCCTTGTGACCGCGGGGATCGCGCTCGGGCAGCAGCCGGGCGGCCTGCGCGTCGTCCATCTCGCGAACACCCTGGGGCCAGGCGGTCCCGCCGCTCGGCATCAGGCGTCCTCCGATCGGTGACTGGCTGCGTCGAGCGCGCGCAGCCGCTCCAGGCGGGCCATGATGCGCCGCTCGCGATCGTCGAGGCGGGCGTCGATGTCCACGGGGAAGACATAGGCACCGCCCGCGGCTCGCACGCCGAACGCCACGGCCACCGCATAGTCACGCTCGTGGCTGATCGAGACGGCGATGCGCACCATGCCCAGCTGGTCGGCGCGGCGCCGCGCGCGTCCGCCCAGGCGGACCGAGGGCTGGCCGGTCGGCAGGCGCACGATCTCGATCTCGCGCCAGCCGACGCCACGGACACCGAGCCCGAGCACCTTGCTGATGGCCTCCTTGGCCGCCCAGCGGCCCGCGAAGGTCTCCGGCCGATCGCGGACGTAGGCCGCCTCGGCCGGTGTGAGGACGCGGCTCGAGAAGCGCGATCCGAAGCGCTCCAGGGTCGCCCGGATGCGTTCGACCTTGATGATGTCGATGCCGAGCTCGGTCGTCCCCTCGGGGACGGCGGGAACGCCGGCCACGGCGCTACTCGACGGTGACGGACTTGGCGAGGTTGCGCGGCTGGTCGACGTCGGTACCGCGGGCCACCGCCGTGTGGTAGGCGAACAGCTGCAACGGGATCACGGCGAGGATCGGGCTGAGCGCCTCGATCGTCTCGGGCACCCACAGGATGTCGTCGGCGTAGGCCCGCACCGCCTCGTCGCCCTCGGTGGCCACGGCGATGACCCGCGCGTCGCGGGCGCGCCCCTCCATGACGTTGCTGACCAGCTTCTCCTGGAGCGACGAGCGCGTGGCCACGGCGACGAGCGGCACCTCGACGTCGAGCAGCGAGATGGGGCCGTGCTTCAGCTCGCCCGCCGCGTAGCCCTCAGCATGGACGTAGCTGACCTCCTTGAGCTTGAGCGCACCCTCCAGAGCGACCGGGTAGCCGACGCCCCGACCGACGAACATGAAGCCACGCGAGTTGACGTAGCGGCGGGCCAGGATCGCCGCCGGCTCCGACATCTGCAGCGCCCGCTCGGCCTTGGCGGGCAGCGCTCGGAGCTCGGCCACCAGCTCGCGCTCGCGGTCCCGCGGCAGCCGGCCACGCGCCTTGGCCAGGGCCGCGCCGAGCAGCACCAGCGTCGTCACCTGGGTCACGAACGTCTTGGTGGCAACGACGGCGATCTCGGGGCCGGCCTGCAGGAAGAGGACCGCGTCCGCGTCGCGCGTGATGGCCGAGCCGACCGTGTTGGTGACGGCCACCACCGGGCAGCCCTGCTCGCGGGCATAGCGAGTGGGCGCGATGGTGTCCGCCGTCTCGCCCGACTGCGTGACGGCGATGACCAGCGTGCGCTCGTCGAGCGGGGGCGGGCTGTAGCGGAACTCCGAGCCGACAGTGTTGCGGACCGGGATGCCCAGCCAGTCCTGGAACAGGTAGCCGGCCACCGCGGCGGCGTAGTTGGCGCTGCCGCAGGCGACGAGCTCGATGCGCTCGATGCCCGCCAGCCGGTCGGCGATGGGGGCCAGCTCGTCGACGCGCACCTCGTCACCGTGGAGCCGGCCGGCCGTGGCGGCCCTGATGGCCCCCGGCTGCTCGTGCATCTCCTTGAGCATGAAGTGCGCGTAGCCGCCCTTCTCGGCCGCCTCGATCGACCAGTCGATGACGTTCACGAGCCGCTCGCGGGGAACTCCGTCCACCCCCGTGATGGTCACGCCGTCGGCGGTGAGGTCGGCCACGTCGCCCTCTTCGAGGAAGACGACGCGGTTCGTGTGGGCGAGCACGGCGGCCACGTCCGAGGCCAGGAAGCTCTCGCCGTCGCCGAGGCCGACGATGAGGGGCACATTCAGGCGGGCGCCCACCAGCCGGCCCGGCTCGCCGCGGTGCATGACCGCCACCGCGTAGGCGCCATCGGCCCGGCCCAGCGCGGCCCGGACGGCCGCGGCGAGGTCGCCCGCGTAGGCTTCCTCGACCAGGTGCGCCAGCGCCTCGGTGTCGGTCTCCGACGCCAGGCGGTGTCCACGCGCGGCGAGGCCGTCGCGCAGCTCCTGGAAGTTCTCGATGATGCCGTTGTGGATGACCGTGATGTCCCCGCTGCAGTCGACGTGCGGGTGGGCGTTCAGGTCGTTCGGGCGACCGTGGGTCGCCCAGCGCGTGTGGGCCAGGCCGATCGCCGCGGCGGGCGTGGCGTCCACGAGCGCGGTGCGCAGGTTGGCCAGCTTGCCGGCCTTCTTCTCGACGAAGAGGTCGCCCGCGGCGGTGACCAGGGCGATCCCGGCCGAGTCGTAGCCGCGGTACTCGAGGCGCGCGAGGCCCTCGAGCAGGATGGGCGCCGCGTCACGCGGTCCGATGTAGCCGACGATGCCGCACATGGCTGCCGGTGATCCTCCCGTGTTGAGGGGGCGTCAGTTTAGTCGCTCGGCCGCGATGGCGGCCAGGCCGTCGGCGAGGGCGGCGATGCGCGACGCGTCCTTGCCCTCGATCATGATGCGCAGAGCCGCTTCCGTGCCGGAGGGTCGCACGAGCACGCGGCCCCGGCCCAAGAGCTCCTGCTCCGCGTCGCGGACGGCCGCCGCCAGCCGGGTATCGGCCTCCCACTGGTCCTTGTGACGAACGCGGACCGCCCGTTGCTCCTGCGGGTAGAGCGGGATGCGGGCGGCGAGCTCGGAGAGGGGAAGTCCGGAGGCGGCCACGATGCGCAGCGTCTCGAGGGCCGTGACGATCCCGTCACCAGAGCTGGTGTGCTCGGCGATGATGACGTGGCCGCTCTTCTCGCCGCCCAGGCCGGCGCCCGACACGAGCATCGCGTCGACGATGTACTTGTCGCCGACCGGCGTGCGCACGATGCGACCGCCTGCGCCCTCGACGGCCGCCGCCAGGCCGCCGTTGGAGAGGACGGTGACGACGACGGTCCCGCCGGGCAGGGCGCCGCGCCCGAGCCGCTCGAGGGCCAGAAGGCCGATGAGCTGGTCGCCGTCGACGACCGTCCCCCGCTCGTCCACGGCCAGGCAGCGGTCCGCGTCGCCGTCGAGCGCGAAACCCAGGTCGGCGCCCGACGCGCGGACCCGAGCGGTCAGAGCCGCCGGCGCGGTGGCGCCGCAATCACGGTTGATGTTCAGCCCATCGGGCGCGTTGAAGATGACCTCCAGGTCGGCGCCGGTGGCGGCCAGCAGCTCGGGTGCCACCATGCCACCCGAACCGTTGGCGCAGTCGAGGACGATGCGCAGCGAGGTGCGCACCGAGGCGGCCAGGACCAGGCGGTGGCGGCGGTAGTCGTCGAGGCGGGACCTGGCGTCCACCTCGCGGCCCAGGCCGGCGTTCGTGGGGCTGGGCAGCTCCTCGGAGCGCCAGATCAGCGCGTCGAGCTCGTCCTCGACCACGTCGTCGAGCTTCAACCCGTGCGCGTCGAGGACCTTGAGGCCGTTGTCCTCAGCGGGGTTGTGTGAGGCCGAGACCATGATGCCGGCCGCATAGCTGCCGCCCGCGGCGAGGAACGACAGGGCCGGCGTCGGCACCACCCCGACGCGGTGCACGTCGGCGCCCATGGAGGTGGCGCCGGACACGATGGCCGCGGCGAGCATGTCGCCCGACCGACGCGTGTCCTGGCCGACGACGATGGCGCCGCCCTGCGGGAGCAGGCGGTGGACGGTGGCCCGGGCGAGCGCGTGGGCGAGGGCCGGTTTGAGCTCGACGTTGGCGATGCCGCGGATGCCGTCGGTGCCGAAGAGGCGTGCCATGGTCAGGGGCCCGGCGTCGCTGTCGGGCCGGGCGACGACGTGGGTCCGCTGCCGACGGTCACGCTCACCCTGGCCGGGGAGATCGAGACGAGCGTGGTGCCGGGGGGCGCAGAAAACGCCACCGCCACGCTGGCGTCGCCGATCGCCAGCCCGCTCACGTCGAGCGTGGCGCGCAGCGCCGCGGCGTCCACGGCGTTCAATGCGGCGCGGGTCCCGCCGAGCGTGATGAGGACGTCGGGGACCGAGAGCCGGTACGTGCGGTCGTCCCGGGCGCCGCTGAGGGCGAGGCCGACGCCGAAGGCCCGGCTTCCGCGCTCGGCCACGATCTCGATGGTGACCTTCACGCTCGGCGCGTCCACCACCTCGACGCCATTCGGCAGGGCGAGCGAGACGGTCTGCTCGAAGGTGGTGGTTCGACCATCGAGCACGATAGCCTCGGTCGCGACCGCCTCCAGGTCGGTCATCGCGTCGAGCGGGCCACGGGCCGTGACCGCGACCGGCACTGCGGTCACCGAGCGCACGGTGAAGCCGGCCGGAGGTGCACCGGCCAGGCGGGGTGCCACCGGCAGCGTCCGGCTGGCCAGCTCGCGCCCGACGACGATGCGGACGTGGACGCGCTCCGGTTCGATGTCCACCGGCGCCACGATGTCACCACGTTCATCGAGAGCGACGAGGTCGTACTCGCCGTCGACGTTGATGCCGCTGGGGTCGATGGTCACCCGCGCCGCGACCTCGTGGACGCGCGCCACGAGCGAGCTGGCGCCGCGCACGGACGCGATCGACGCACCCAGACGAGGCTCACCGAGGACGAGGCCGTCCGGCACGGGTCCGCGATCGACCATGACCGGCAGGCTGCGGCTGACGACGGGGTCGAGGCGGACGGCGACGCGCTGCGGCTGGAAATCCAGCACCTTGACCCGTGGGTCGAGCGACGTCACCTCGACCGACACGAGCACCGGAGCGCCCCCGGCCAGCGGCGTGACGTCCGACAGGTCGGCGACGGCGCGGAAGTCGACGCTCGAGATCCGCGCGGCCACGTCCGACGGGGCGTAGAAGCGGATGGAGGTGACGTCCCCGAGGGTCTCGAGGAGGAAGGCGCCGGTGGGCTGGCCGGTCGCCTCGATGGGCACCCGGCCGGGCCATACGCGCGCGTTCTGAGAGAGGACAAGGCCACCGTAGAGCAGCGCGGCGAAGACGATGGCGCCGACCTTCAGGGGCCAGTTGTGGGTGACGAGGCGGACGAGGCGACCCACTAGCCGTGCTTGCCGCCGTCGACGGCCGCGGGGCGCGGGGCGGGTGCCGGGGCGGTCGCCGTCGGCTGGTGCCTGCCCGGTCCACGGCGGCGCACGAGGCGCAGCGCACGGGCGCCACGCTCGCCGGGCGCGGGCAGCGTGAAGACGCCGCGGCCGCGTGTGCCGCCGGGCTGCAGGAGCGAGACGAGCGCCGTGCGCAGCCGCTCCTCGTCGAGGTTGCGGATGATACGCGCCCGTTCGACCAGCGCGATCGACCCGCTTTCCTCGCTGACGACCACGACGACCGCGTCGGTCTGCTCGGTGATGCCCAGAGCGGCCCGGTGGCGGGTGCCCAGCCGCTCACTCTGCAGGGTCGTCTCGGCCAGGGGCAGCACGATGCCGGCGGCCACGATCTCGGCGCCGCGGATGAGGACAGCGCCGTCATGCAGGGCGGCGCGGGGCGCGAAGACCGTGCGCAACAGCTCCGCCGAAAGGTCGGCGTGGAGCATCACCCCGGTCTCGGCCGCGTCCTCGAGTCCCGTCTCGCGTTCGAGGACGATGAGCGCTCCGCTCCGCTCGGCGGAGAGGAGCGCGGCGGCGTGCGAGACCTCGGTCGCGACGCGCTGAACCTCGCCGTGAGAGCCAGACCAGAGCCAGCCCAGCGAGCCGACCCGGCCGATACGCTCGAGGGCTCGGCGCAGCTCTGGCTGGAAGACGACGACGAGCGCGAGGAGGCCGACGACGGCACCCGTCTGGAGGATCTGCGAGAGGAGCTGGAAGCCGAACGCCTGGGCGGCGACGTAGACGGCGTAGAGGGAGATGACACCGATCACGAGCCGCACCGCGCGCGTGCCGCGGATCAGGCTGAAGAGCCAGTAGATGAGGACAGCCGTGATGGCGATGTCGACGACCGCGATCGGTTGGATCTCGAGGCTCGTGAGCGTGTCCAGGATGCGGTCCATCGTCGAGCGATTGTAGCAGCGGCCCCCTCCCCGACCCCCCGGGATACCCGGCCGCGGGGATCAGTCGCCGGCGGCGGCAGCGAGATCGGCGAGACGCGGCTCGTCGGCCAGGTGGCGCCGGACCAGCTCGGCCGCCGCGGCGCGCCCGGCCCTGTCGCCATCGATCTCCAGCAGGCGGTCGAGGAGGAGGAGCTTCTCGACGGCGCGCTCGTGCCAGCCGCGAGCGAGGTAGAGGCGCGCCAGCTCGACGTGCAGGGCCGGCGCACCCGGCAAGACCTCGAGTCCGCGCTGGCAGGCATCGAAGGCGGCCGCCGGCTCGCCCGCCGCCAGGTGGGCAACGGCGGCCGCCACGTAGGATTCGACGGCCTCCGCCAGGCGACCCTCGGCCGCGGCGTCCGCGGCGGCAGCGAGGAGCCGCTCCGGATCCGGCGCGGGCGGCGCGGGTGCGGCTGCAGGGGTGGGAGCGGCGACGGCGGCCCTTGGAGCCCTTTGTCGCCGGCGACGCGTGGGCGCGGGCGGCACCGTCTTGCGCCGTGCCACCCTGACAGGCGCTGCCGGCACTGCCGCCGTCTCGCCCGCCAGCGCGACCTCGAGCGCCGCCACGCGCTTCAGGCGACGCTTCGTCGAGCCCAGATGCAGTGCGCGCCGCAGCGTCTCCAGGGCCTCCGGGCCGCGGTCGGTCGACTCCTGCACCTCGGCCAGCCGGTCGAGTGCTTCGGCGGCCTCGGTGGTGCGGCCGGCGGCGAGGAGCGCCTCGACGCGGCCGCTGAGCGCGGCCTCATCGCGCGGGGTTCTCCCCAGTGCCCGAGAGTAGGCGGCCAGCGCCTCGTCCGCACGGCCGAGGCGCAGCAGCACGCCGCCCAGGCTGCTGTGCGGGAGGGGCCGTTCGGGAGCGATCTCGGCGGCCTCGCGGTAGTGCGCCAGCGCCTCGTCGAGGAGGCCGCGCAGGACGGCCACGTGACCGGCCTTGAGGGCCTCCTTGTACAGCTCGAAGATCGGGTCCGGCACGCCAGCTCCTGCGACGGGTCAAGCCTCAGGGTACGACAGCAGCGCGCCGAGGATCGCCTTCGCCGCGTGCAGGCGGTCCTCGGTCTGCCGCGGCACGAGGCTGCGCGGGCCGTCGAGCACGTCGGCCGCGGCCTGGAGCGGATGCTCGCGGTCGGTCAGTCCATTGACGACCGGAACCTCAGCGGCGGACGGCGAGCCACTCGGACTTCAGGGCGGCAGCGCCCGCGAGTAGCGCCTCCCAGCCCGCCGCCGACAGCGCACCTGCCGACAGCAGGTCGGAGCCAGGCTCGAGGCGGCCGCCTTCTTCCGGCTGCCCTGCGGCTCCGATACCGGGCAGTTCCGGGCCGGTCGTGGACATGGACCGGCCGCCCGGCGCGGAAGCGCCTAGCGCTTCGTGTACTGCGGCGCCTTGCGGGCTCGCTTGAGGCCGTACTTCTTGCGCTCCTTCATCCGCGGATCGCGGGAGAGGAAGCCGGCCTGACGGAGCGGCAGACGCGCCTCCGGGTCGGACTGCAGGAGGGCTCGGGCGATGCCGTGGCGGATCGCCCCGGCCTGACCCTGGTAGCCTCCGCCTTCGACCTTGATCATGGCGTTGAAGCGGCCCTCGGTGCCGGTCACGCGGAAGGGCATCAGGATCGCGGCCTGGTCGACCGCGTTGCCGAAGTGCTCGTCGAGGGAGCGGCCGTTGACCACCACCTCCCCTTCGCCGGCGAGCAGTCGGACGCGGGCGACGCTCGTCTTGCGGCGGCCGGTGCCGTAGTAGAAGTTGGCGCTGATCATCGTCGGGTAGCTCCTCGTCAGGCGAGCGGCTCGGGCCGCTGGGCCTGGTGCGGATGCTCGGCGCCAGCGTAGACCTTCAACTTGCGAAGCTGCTGGGCGCCGAGACGGTTGCGCGGCAGCATCCCCTTGACGGCACGGCGGATCGCTTCTTCGGGCCTTCGCGCGAGCAGCTCACCGAGCGTCTCCTGCTTGAGGCCGTGAGGGTATCCGCTGTGGCGTATGTAGAGCTTCGACTCCAGCTTGTTGCGCGACACCGCGATGCGGGCCGCGTTGACCACGATCACGTGGTCGCCGGAGTCGATATGGGTGGCGAAGGTCGGCTTGTGCTTGCCCTCGAGGACACGGGCGATGCGCGACGCGAGGCGGCCGAGCGTCTCGTCCGTCGCATCCACGACGAACCAGCGTCGCTCGATCTCGCTCTCACGAGGCGTATAAGTCTTCGTCGTCATCATCTCCGTTCCCCGATCTGACGGGCCGTCCGAGGACGACCCGCCGCAGGCATAGCCCCTGGGAGGGGGCGATGGCGCCTGCGAACGCCCGTCGGGGCGACCCGAGGGCCGCCGCGATCTCGTCCGCGGTCGCCTCCCCGCGCCCGACGCGGAGGAGGGCGGCCACGATGCTCCTGACCATCTGGCGCAGGAAGGCGTCGCCGACCACGTCGATCGTGATCGTCCGGCCTCGTCTGCGGATCCGGACCCCGTGGAGGGTCCGGATCGGTTGTCGATCCGCCCCGCCGAAGGCACGGAAGTCGTGCCGGCCGACGAGGACCTGCGCCGCCTCTGCCATGGCAGCGACGTCGAGCGGGGCCCGCACCCCGAGCGCCGTGCGCTCGCGGAGCGGGCTGCGCGGCCCGTTCCAGACGGTGTAGCGGTACTCCCGGTACCGCGCCGCATAGCGCGGGTTGAACCCGGCGTCCACGCGCCGCAGCGCATGGATCGCGACGTCTCCCGGCAGGAGCGCATCCAGCGCCCGTGCCAGCTGCCGCACCGGCATCCGCCGCGCCAGGGTGAAGGCGATCACCTGCCCCGTCGCGTGGACCCCGGCATCGGTCCGTCCGGCGGCATCGACCCGCATCCGGCTACCGCCGGAGATACGCATCAGCGCCGCCTCGAGCTCTCCCTGGACCGTCCGGCGACCGGGTTGCACCTGGTAGCCGGCGAAGTCCGTGCCGTCGTATTCGACCCGGGCGGCGAACCGCGCGGGGCCGCCCTCTCGGGCGGACGATCGCACCGCGGAGCTAGACGAGCTCGATCTGGACGATCGGGGCTGCGTCGCCGTTCCGCTGTCCGATGCGCACGATCCGGGTGTAGCCGGATGTTCGATCGGCATACTTCGGCGCGATCTCCTTGAAGAGTTTGTCGATCACGAGCGGCTCGTCCGGCATCTCGGCGACGACGCGTCGGCGAGCGCTGAGGGAGCCGTCCTTGGCGAGCGTGATCATGCGCTCCACGCGGCCGCGGATCTCCTTGGCGCGCGCCTCGGTCGTCTTGACCTGCTCGTAGCGCAGCACGGCTACCGTGAGGCTCTTGAAGAGAGCCAGGCGCGGCCCGGTCTTGCGACCAAGCTTCCGGCCGTCGATCTTGTGGGCCACCTCTCAGGCCTCCGCCTCGTCGAACGGCTCGTCGCCCTCGGCGTCGAGGTCCTCGAGGCCCACCAGGTCGCCCGGCTCATCGGGCGGCAGGAAACCGCGCATGCGCAACCGCTCCTTCATCTCGTCGAGCGACTTCTTGCCGAAGTTGCGCATGCGCAGCAGGTCGTCGTCGGTGAGCTGCAGGAGTTGGCCGACCTTGACGATGTTGTTGCGCTTCAACGAGTTGTAGGCCCGCATCGGGAGGTCGAGGTCCTCGATGGGCATGTCGAGCATGTTGGCCGGGATCGACGGCCCGCCGGCGCTGGCCCTCTCCATGGGGAGCGGCTTGCCGGCGCGGGTGAAGAGGCTGAACTGAGCGACGAGGACCTCGGCGGCGCGCGAGAGCGCCTCTTCCGGCGTGATCGTGCCATCGGTCTCGATCTCGATGGTCAGCTTGTCGTAGTTCGTCATCTGCCCGACGCGCGTGTTCTCCACCGTGTAGTTGACCTTGCGCACGGGGGTGAAGATGGCGTCGATGGGGATGACGCCGATGGGCAGGGGCTCGGCACGCTCGGCGGCCAGGTAGCCCACCCCACGCTCCACCGTGAGGTCCATCTCGATCGTCACGTCGCCCGAGTCGAGGACCATCAGGTGCTGCTCGGGGTTGACGATCTCGACGTCCGGGTTCTCCGTGATGTCGGCGGCGGTCACGACGCCGGCACCGGACTTGACGAGCTTCAGCTGGACTGGGTGAGGGGCGTAGCTCTTGAGGCGAAGCCTCTTGACGTTGAGGACGATCTGCGTCAGATCCTCCTTGACGCCAGGGATGCTGCTGAACTCGTGATAGACGTCGCGCACCTGGATGGAGGTGACGGCGGCGCCTTCGAGTGACGAGAGCATGACACGCCGGAGCGCGTTGCCCAGCGTCACGCCGTAGCCGGCGGGGAGCGGACTGGCCTCGTATTTGGCGTACGAGGCTCCGAGCTCCTCGACCGACTCGATCTGCGCGTTCTCCAGTTCGATCATCGGCGGCGACCTACCTCGAGTAGTACTCGACCACGAGCTGCTCGTTGAGGTCGGCCGGCATCTGCTCGCGGCGGGGCAGCGCGACGACGCTGCCTGCCAGCTTCTCCGGGTCGACGCTCAACCACTCCGGCACCTGGGCGGTGCGGAGCGTTTCGCTCGCGGTCTTGAAGGGGGCGGTGGAACGGCTCCGCTCGCGTACCGTGATGCGGTCGCCGGGGCGGAGCTGATAGCTGGCGACGTCAGCCGCGCGGCCGTTCACGAAGAAGTGGCCGTGGTTCACGAGCTGCCGCGCCTGGGCCCGGCTGGACGCGAAGCCCATCCGGAAGGCGACGTTGTCGAGACGCGTCTCGAGCAGGCGCAGGAGGTTCTCGCCGGTCACGCCGGGGCGCGACTCGGCCTGCTCGAAGTAGCCTCGGAACTGGCGCTCCAACACGCTGTAGACACGGCGCACCTTCTGCTTCTCGCGCAGCTGGACGCCGAATTCGGACGGCTTGCGGCGTCGCACGCCGTGCTGGCCGGGGGGCGTGGCGCGGCGCTCGACGGCGCACTTCTTGGTGTAGCAGCGGGCGCCCTTGAGGAAGAGCTTGGTGCCTTCCCGGCGGCAGAGGCGGCAGACGGATTCGGTGTAGCGAGCCAAGTCGATCTCAGACCCGGCGCCGCTTGGGCGGTCGGCAGCCGTTGTGCGGGACGGGCGTGACGTCCGTGATGGCGGACACCTCGAGCCCGGCCGCCTGGAGCGAGCGGATGGCCTGCTCACGGCCGGCGCCGGGGCCCTTGACGAAGACCTCGACCTGCCGCATGCCGTGCTCCATGGCCCGCCGCGCGGCGCCGTCCGCGCTCATGGCAGCGGCGTACGGCGTGCTCTTCCGCGAGCCCTTGAAGCCGGCCACGCCGGCGCTCCCCCAGGCGATGGTCGCCCCGCTCGGATCGGTGATGGTGATGATGGTGTTGTTGAAGGTCGCCTGGACGTGGACGTGCCCCGTGGGCACGTTCTTCTTCTCGCGACGCCGCGTCTTCGCGACGCGCTTCCGTTCGGCCATGCTCGGTCCGACGCTCCTGGTCTACTTCTTACGCCGGACGCCGACGGTCTTCTTGGGACCGCGACGCTGCCGGGCATTGGTCTTGGTGCGCTGCCCGCGGACGGGCAGGTTGCGGCGATGGCGGAGACCGCGATACGAGCCGATCTCCTGGAGACGCTTGATGTTCAGCGCGACCTCGCGCCGCAGGTCGCCCTCGACCTTGTAGCGGCGGTCGATGATCTCGCGCAGCCGGCCCACCTGTTCGTCGGTCAGGTCGCGGACGCGGGTGTCCGGGTTCACGTTGGCCTGCGCCAGGATCTTCTGGCTGGTGGGCAGCCCGATCCCGAAGACGTAGGTGAGGGCGACCTCCACGCGCTTCTCGCGCGGGATGTCGACACCGGCGATGCGTGCCACTCCGCCCTCCTAGCCCTGGCGCTGCTTGTGCTTGGGATTGCCGCAGATGACGATCACCGTGCCGTGCCGGCGGATGACCTTGCAGCGTTCGCAGCGCGCCTTGACCGACGCTCTGACCTTCACGATTGCCCCTGCCCTACTTGAGTCGATACGTGATCCGGCCACGCGACAGGTCGTACGGCGACAGCTCGACGCGGACCCGGTCGCCCGGAAGGATCCGGATGAAGTTCATGCGGAGCTTGCCGCTGATGTGGGCGAGTACCCGATGACCGTTCTCGAGCTCGATGGCGAACATCGCATTGGGCAACGGCTCGATGACCGTACCCTCGACCTCGATCGCATCCTTCTTGGCCACAGGCGGCGACAGGCTCCTTGTTCGATCCCTGCTGGGTCTACCCCGGCACGGTGGGCCGCGGCCCGCCCGGCGAGGCACGGTGATGCGTGCGCCGCGCTGGGCGGGCGCACGAACGGCTAGTGTATCAGGTGGCGACCATGACGGGCAAGCGCTCGCTCGCGGCGTCGTTGGAGGTGAGGATCCGCGGCCCTTCGGCGGTGATGGCGATGGAATGCTCGAAGTGGGCGGCGAGGCTGCCGTCCGCGGTGCGCACGGTCCAGCCGTCGTCGTCCACGCGCACCTCCTGGCGGCCGAGCATGAACATCGGCTCGATGGCCAGGCAGAGGCCCGGCTCGAGCTTCCGCCCGCGCGAGGCGAGACGGTAGTTCGGGACCTGGGGATCCTCGTGCATCTCGGTGCCGATGCCGTGTCCCACGAAGGGCCGCACGACGCTCAGGCCGTGCGCGATGGCCACGTCCTCGACGGCGGCGGAGATGTCGCCGATGTGACGGCCCGGCGTGGCCGCGGCGATGCCCGCGTACATCGCCTCCCGGGTGGCATCGACGAGGCGGCGCGCGGCATCCGGGACCTCGCCCACGATGTACGTCCGGGCGGCGTCGCCGTGCCAGCCCTCGATGATGGCGCCGACGTCCACCGAGACGAGCGAACCCTCGCGCACGACCCGGCGCGCGCTGGGCACGCCGTGCACGACCTCGTCGTCGATGGAGACGCAGATGGCATGCCGGTAGGCGCCCTTGGGTCCCGGCACACCCACGAAGGAGGGCGTGGCTCCCGCGGCGCCGATCATCTCCAGCGCGATGCGGTCGAGCTCGAGGGTGGTCATGCCCGGCCGCAGCTCCTCCGCGAGCCGGTCGAGCACGTCGGCAACGAGGCGGCCGGCGACGGCCATGCGCTCGATCTGCGCACGGCTCTTGAGCGTGACGCGGCGCTCGGCCCCCTTCATCAGGCGGTCAGCGGGCCGGCTGGGTCATGGCGCGCAGGAGCACTTCGGTCACCTGCTCGATCGACTGCTCGCCATCCACGGCCGTCAGGATGCCCCGCTCGGTGTAGTGGTCGACGACCTCGTACATGGGCGGCAGCTGCCGCTCCAGCCGGGCCCGCACCGTGGCCGGGCGGTCGTCGTCGCGCTGGTACAGCTCGGAGCCATCGATGTCGCAGACGCCCGGACGTACCGGTGGATGATCCACCGCATGGTAACTGTGCCCCTCGGCGCGGCAGAGCCAGCGACCCGAGAGACGACGCAGCAGCTCCTGCTCGCGCACGCCCACGTAGAGCGCGCCCGTCACCTTGGCACCGCGACGAGCGAGCGCGGCGTCGAGCGCAGCGGCCTGCGGCCGCGTGCGCGGGAAGCCGTCGAGGATCGCGCCGTCCGCGGCGTCCGGCTCAGCCAGGCGGTGCAGGATGAGACGGATGGCCAGCTCGTCGGGGACGAGCGCACCACGGCCCATGAACTCCTGCACCTGGCGGCCCAGCGGCGTCTCACCGCGGATGGCCGCCCGGAACAGCTCGCCCGACGCGACGTGCGGCACGCCCAGGGCACGCGCCAGAATCGCGGCCTGCGTGCCCTTGCCGGCGCCCGGGGCGCCGACCATGACGAACAGCCGCATCAGCGGATCACCTGATGAAGCCCTCGTAGTTGCGCATCATCAGCTGCGCCTCGAGCTGCTTCATCGTCTCCACGACCACCGAGACGACGATCAGCAACGCCGTGCCGCCGATGGTCAGACTGCCCAGCACCGATCCCTGGAAGAGGAAGCCCACGATGACCGGCGAGACGGCCACGGTGCCCAGGAAGAGGGCGCCGGCGAGGCTGATGCGGGTGACGACCTTCGCCAGGTAGTCCCGCGTCGGGCTGCCCGGTCGGATACCGGGGATGAAGCCGCCGTTCTTGCGCAGCTGGTCGGCCGTCTCGTCGGGCTTGAAGGTGAAGGCGGTGTAGAAGTAGGTGAACCCGACGGTGAGCAGGAAGTACAGCACGATGTACGGCGCGCCCTGGGGGCTCAGGAAGCCGACGATGCCGTTGGCGATGTCGCGGATGATCGTGACGTCCGATTGCGCGAAGTAGGTTGCCAGCTGGCTGGGCAGCAGGATGATGCTGACCGCGAAGATGATGGGGATCACGCCGGCCTGGTTGACGCGCAGGGGCAGGAAGGTCGAGCCGCCCTGGTACATGCGCCGCCCGCGCACGCGGCTGGCGTACTGGATGGGGATGCGGCGCTGCCCTTCCTGGATGTACACGATGACGCCGACGGCGAAGACGGCCACGATGGCGAAGGCGAGGCCGGCGGTGATGTCCGGGTTCTCGACGAAGGCGCCGATGGCCGCGGGAACGCTACTGACGATGCCGGCGAAGATGATGAAGCTGACGCCGTTGCCGATACCGCGCTCGGTGATCAGCTCACCCAGCCACATGGCCAGGATCGTGCCTGCGGTGAGCGTGACGATCTGGGTCCACGTCTCCAGGCTGGCGAAGTCGAAATCGCTGATGACGGGGTCGCCGCCGGTGAGCTGGCGCGACGAGAGGAGCGCCAGGTAGCCGTAGGCCTGGATGATGCCCATCGGCACCGCCAGCCAGCGCGTGTACTTGTTGATCTGGTTGCGCCCGTACTCGCCCTCGCGCGAGAGCTGCTGGAGGCGGGGCACCACGCCCGTCATCAGCTGCATGATGATCGAGGCGTTGATGTACGGGTTCACGCCCAGCGCCACGATCGAGAAGTTCGACAGGCCGCCGCCCGAGAAGATGTTCAGGAGCTGCAGGAAGTCGTTCGTCGCGAACAGATCCACCAGCGCCGCCTGGTTCACGCCCGGCACCGGCACGTGGGCCAGGAAGCGGAAGAGGACGAGGATGGCGAGGACGAAGAAGATGCGCCGTCGGATGTCCGGCGCGCGCAGCGCGTTGATGAGGGCCTCGAACACCGCGGGCTACTCCGCTGTCTCGGGCGCGGCGCGCCTGCGGCTGCGCCTGGCGGGCGTCTCGACCGGCGCACTGCCGGCGGCCTCCTCCGACGAGAGGGCGGCGTCCGCCTGGGCGGCCGCCTCGGCCTGGGCGGCGGCCTCGGCCTCCGCGGCGATCTCCGCGGCTTCCAGGGTCAGCGCCGGCAGCGGCTCGCTCTCGAACTCGATGATCTGGGCGGTGCCGCCGGCTGCCTCGATCTTCTCCCGGGCGCTTTTCGTGAAGGCGTCGGCGACGATGAACAGCCGGCGGCTCACCTCACCACCACCGAGCACCTTGACCGGCCGGCGCAGGGTACCGATGAGGCCGACGGCGCGCAGCAGCTCGCCGTTGACCGTCAGTGGCGCGCCCTTGGGCCCGTCCACGCTGAGCCCGACGGCCAGCATGGCCTCTTCGGCCTCCGCGAAGCGGCCCTGGTCGACGTAGTCGGAGATGCGGCCGACGTTCACGACCTCATAGGCGATCTTGAAGCGGTTCTTGAAGCCGCGTAGCTTCGGCACCCGGCGATGGATCGGCGTCTGGCCGCCCTCGAAGCCGGCCGGGATGCTGCCGCCGGCGCGGGCCTTCTGGCCCTTCGTGCCGCGGCCGGCGGTCTTGCCCTTCCCGGCCGCGATGCCGCGGCCGACGCGGGTCCGCTCGGTGGTGGAGCCGGGCGCCGGCCTAAGATCGTGGAGCTTCATGCGCTCGTCTCCTGGTCGCGCCGCTCGGTCGCTTTCGGGGCGCCGTCGGCCGGCACTTCCTCGACATCGACGAGGAAGCGGACGGCGCGGACCTGCCCGCGCATGGCCGGATCGTCGGCGATCTCCACGGTCTGGCCGATGCGGTGAAGGCCGAGGGCGCGGACGGTGCCGCGCGCCTGGGCGGTGTAGCTGATGGGGCTCTTGCGGAGCGTGACGCGCAGCCTAGCGGGCATCGGCGGCGACCTCCGCGGGGCTCGTCGAGGGCTGGCCGCTGATCACGCTGCGCAGTCGCACCCCGCGTCGCGCGGAGAGCTCCTCCGCCGAGTGCAGGTTCCGCAGGGCCTCGATGGTGGCACGCACGACGTTCACCGGGTTCGTCGAACCGAGCGACTTGGAGAGGATGTCGCGGATGCCGGCCGCCTCGACCACCGCCCGCACCGAGCCACCGGCGACGACGCCGGTGCCCTGCGAAGCGGGCTTGAGCAGCACGGTGCTGGCGCCGAAGCGCTGCACGATCTCGTGCGGGATCGTGGTGCCCACGCGGGGCACCCGGATGAGGTTCTTCTTCGCGTCCTCGACGCCCTTGCGGATCGCCTCGGGGACCTCGCCGGCCTTGCCCAGCCCCGCGCCGACATGGCCGGCCCCGTCACCGACGACGACGACCGCGCTGAAGCTGAAGCGGCGGCCGCCCTTGACGACCTTGGCGACGCGGTTGATCTGGACGACGCGCTCTTCGAGCGTCAGTTTCGTGGGGTCGATCCTGGCCAAGACGTGGCTCCTCTCGGTGCTAGAAGTCGAGGCCGGCTTCGCGGGCCGCCTCGGCCAGCGACTTGACGCGCCCGTGGTAGCGGAAACCGGCCCGGTCGAAGACGACTCGCTCGACGCCGGCCGCCTTCGCGCGCTGCGCGACGAGCGTGCCGACCGCCTTCGCCCGCTCGGTCTTGGTGTCCTTCGCCGAGCGGAGCTCCTTCTCGAGAGAAGAGGCGGCGGCGATGGTGCGACCGGCGGCGTCGTCGATGACCTGAGCGTAGATCTGGTTCAGGCTGCGGAAGACGGCCAGGCGCGGCCGAGGGGCCGTCCCCTCGACCGTGAGGCGGATCCGGGCGTGGCGCTTGTGGCGCGCCGCGGTCCGGGATGTGGCCTGGGCCATGGTCTCGTGTCACTCCTCTTGTGACCGGGCTCGCGATGACGCGCAGCCGGCCGGTGAGCGCCTGCCGTCAGGCGCGCTTGATGGCTACTTCTTGCCGCCGATCTTGCCGGCCTTGCCGGCCTTCCGGCGGACGGTCTCGCCCGCGTAGCGGACGCCCTTGCCCTTGTAGGGCTCGGGCTTGCGCATGGCGCGGACGCGGGCGGCGACGTGACCGACGAGCTCCTTGTCGATGCCCACCACGGCGAGGCGGGTGGGGTTCTCGACCTCGAAGCTGATGCCGGCCGGCGGTTCGATCTCGATGGGGTGGCTGTACCCCAGGTTGAGCTGCAACTTCTCGCCGACCTTCTGGGCGCGGTAGCCGACGCCGGTGATCTCCAACCCCTTGCGGAAGCCGGTCGTGACGCCGGTGACCATGTTGGCCACGAGCGTGCGCGTCAAGCCGTGCAGCTCGCGTGAGCGTTTGTCGTCGCCGGGTCGCTCCACGCGCAGCCTGCCGTCCTCTTGGACGACGCGCAGCTCCGGCACCAGCCGGCGCGAGAGGGTGCCCTTAGGGCCCGAGACGGTGATGGAGTCCCCGGCCAGGGCAACCTCGACACCGACGGGAACGGGGATCGAAAGACGGCCGATACGCGACATCGTTCCGCCTACCAGACGAAGGCCAGGACTTCGCCGCCCAGTTGCGCCTTACGGGCCTGGGCGCCGGTCATGATCCCCTGGCTGGTGCTGACGATGACGATGCCCAGACCGCCCAGGACGCGCGGGATATCGGTCTTGCCGGCGTAGACGCGCAGGCCGGGCTTGCTGATGCGCTTCAGGCCCGAGACCACGGGCGCCTTGCCACCGACGTACTTGAGCGTGATGCGCAGCGTCGGGTGCCCTCCGTCCTGGGCTTCCATCACGTCCTCGATGAAGCCCTCGTCCTTGAGGATGCGGGCGATCTGGCGCTTCGTCCGCGAGGCGGGCACGACAACCTCGGTGTGGCGCGCTCGGCTTGCGTTGCGGATGCGTGTGAGCATGTCCGCGATGGGATCGGAGACGTTCATGTGCCTACCAGCTCGACTTCGTCACGCCCGGCAGCTCACCCAGCAGGGCGCGCTCCCGGAAGCAGATGCGGCAGAGGGCGAAACGGCGCATGAAGGCGCGCGGCCGGCCGCAGACGGTGCAGCGGTGGTAGCCGCGGACCGGGAACTTGGGCGTCCGCTTCGCCTTCGCGATCATGGATTTCTTGGCCATCGGGCTTCTCCTGCTCCTAGCCGGCGAAGGGCATGCCGAGGAGCTCGAGCAGCTTCTTCGATTCCTCGTCGGTCTTTGCCGTCGTCACGATGCTGATCTCCAGCCCGCGCAGACGGTCCACCTTGTCGTAGTCGATCTCCGGGAAGGCCAGCTGCTCCCGCAGGCCGAGGGAATAGTTCCCGCGGCCGTCGAAGGAGCGGGCCGGGACACCCCGGAAGTCACGGATGCGGGGCAGTGCGAGCGTCGTCAGGCGCTCCAGGAAGTCCCACATGCGCTCCCCGCGCAGCGTCACCTTGACCCCGATGGGGTTGTTCGTGCGCAGGCGGAACTGCGCGATCGAGCGCTTGGCGCGGGTGACGATCGGCTTCTGCCCGGTCACCGCGGCCACGTCGCCCACGGCGGCGTCGAGCGCCTTGGCGTTCGTGAGCGCCTCGCCCAGGCCGATGTTGAGGACGATCTTCCGCAGGCGCGGCACCTGCATGGGGTTCGCGTAGGCGAACTCCTTGCGCAGGGCCGGCGCGACCTCGTCGACGTAGCGCTGCCGGAGGCTGCCGCTCATGCCTTCACCTCGCGCGCCACCGGCTGCCCGCAGTGCCCGCAGACGCGCACGCTCTTGCCGTTCTCCGGCCGCTCGTGCTTGATGCGGGTGGGCCGGCTGCAGGCGGGGCAGACGAGCATGACGTTGCTGGCGCGCAGCGGCTGGGCGATCTCGAGGATGCCGCCTTGCTGGACGCGGGGGGCCCGGTCGTTGCGGCCCTGGCGTGAACGCGGCTTGGTGTGCCGCTTGGCGATGTTGAGGCCCTCCACGACGAGGCGGTCCGGCCGCACGATGCGCTCGACGGTGCCACGCTTGCCGGAGTCCTTCCCGGTGAGCACGACGACCTCGTCGCCCTTGCGGATCTCGGGCACCTTGGTGACGCGGGGCGCGGGGCGCTGGGCGGGCACTACAGCACCTCCGGCGCGAGCGAGATGATCTTCATGTAGTTCTTGTCACGCAGCTCGCGGGCCACCGGACCGAAGATCCGGGTGCCCCTGGGATTGCCCTGGTTGTTGATGAGGACAGCCGCGTTCTCGTCGAAGCGGATGTAGCTGCCGTCGGGGCGACCGAACTCCTTGGCCGTGCGCACCACCACGGCGCGCACCACGTCGCCCTTCTTGACCGCCGCGTTGGGGATGGCCTGCTTGACGCTCGCGATGATGACGTCGCCCACGCCCGCGGTGGTCTTCTGCGAGCGGCCTATGACCCGGATGCATTGGATCGTCCGGGCGCCCGTATTGTCGGCCACCTTGAGGCGGCTGTACGGCTGGATCACGCGGGGACCTCCTCGGCCGCCTCATGCCGGCCCGGATGAGCCGCCATGTGGATGGCCTCGGTGGTCTCGGCCTCCTCGGCCACGATCGGCTCGGCGGCGCCCTCGATCGCACGCTTCACGACCTCGATCAGCCGCCAACGCTTGGTAGCGCTCAGGGGGCGCGACTCCTCGATACGGACGGTGTCCCCCACGCGCGCCTCGTTGAGCTCGTCATGCGCCTTGAACTTCGTGGTCAGGCGGATCACGCGCTTGTACAGCCGGTGGCGCGCGAGGCGCTCGACCGAGACGACGATCGTCTTGTCCATCTTGTCGGAGACGACCCGTCCCACCTTGGTCTTGCGCTTGGTCGTGGTCATCGTCGCTCCGTTCATCGCCCGGCCCCCGTCCCGGCCGGCTCGCGGCGGGCACCGGTCTCGGCGAGCTGGCGCTCGGTCATGACCGTCAGGATGCGGGCGATCTTCCTCCGCGTCTGCGGGATCTGGTCGTAGTCGGTGAGCTGCCGTGTGGCCAGCTGGAAACGAAGGTCGTAGAGGTTGCGCTTGGCGGCCGAGAACTCCGTCACGAGCTCGGCGTCGGTGAGGGCGCGAACCTTATCGATGTCCATCGGCGACCCCCTCCTTGGCCACGAACTTCACCCCGACGGGCAGCTTGTGGCTGGCCAGGCGCATCGCCTCCGTGGCCTCCTCGAGGGGCACGCCTGCCATCTCGAAGAGGATCCGGCCGGGCTTGACCACCGCGACCCAGTGGTCGGGGGCGCCCTTGCCGGAGCCCATGCGGACCTCGGCCGGCTTCTTGGTCACGGGCTTGTCCGGGAAGATGCGGATCCAGATCTTGCCGCCGCGCTTGACGTAGCGAGTCATGGCGCGTCGCGCCGCCTCGATCTGGCGGCTGGTGATCCAGGCCGGTTCTTCGGTCATCAGGCCGTACTCGCCGAAGGCGATCGAGGTGCCACCCTTGGCCGTGCCGCTCATGCGACCGCGCATGACCTTGCGGTGCTTGACGCGCTTGGGCATCAGCATGGCTACGCCCCTCCCGCCGCGGCGGCGGCTTCGCGTGGAGCCTGGCGCTCGGGCATGATGTCGCCCCGGTAGATCCAGACCTTGACGCCGATCGCGCCGTATGTCGTCCGCGCGAGCACCTGGCCGTAGCTGATGTCGGCGCGCAGGGTGCCCAGCGGCACGCGGCCCTCCTTCTCCCACTCCCGACGCGCCATCTCCGAACCGCCCAGGCGGCCGGCGACGTTGACCTTCACGCCCTTCGCGCCGGCCTTCATGGTGCGCTGCACGGCCTGCTTCATGGCCTTCTTGAAGGCGATGCGACGCGACAGCTGCTGCGCGATGTTGGCGGCCACGAGGATCGCGTCAAGCTCCGGCTGGCGGATCTCCTTGATCTCGAGCTTGACCTTGCGCGTGGTCAGGCGGCCGATCTGCTGGCGCAGGGCCTCGACGTTCGCCCCGCCCTTGCCGATGACGATGCCCGGCTTGGCGGTATGGATGGTGACCGTCACGTGGTTGATGCCGCGCTCGACCTCCACGCCGCTGACGCTCGCGTTGGCGAGCCGGCGAGTGATCAACTGCCGGATGGCGATGTCCTCCTGGAGGAGGGCGGCGTAGCCCTTCCCGGCATACCACTTGGCGTTCCACGTCCGCGAGACGCCGAGGCGGAAGCCGTACGGATGGACCTTGTGACCCATCGGCTAGTCCTCCCGGTTCTCGACGACGACGGTGATGTGCGTCATCGGCTTGTGGATGGGGAAGGCGCGGCCCTGGGCGCGCGGCCTCCAGCGCTTGATGGTCGGACCTTCGTTGGCCACCGCGTCGGCGACGAACAGGTCTTTGGCGGAGAGGTTGTGGTTGTTCTCGGCGTTCGCCGTGGCGCTCTTGAGCACCTTGGCGACGTCTTTGGCTGTGCCCTGCGGCATGAACTTCAGCAGGGCCGCGGCTTCGTCCACGGGGCGCCCGACGATGGCCTGGGTGACCAGGTGCGCCTTGCGCGTCGAGTGGCGGGTGTACTTGGCGGTGGCGGAGACCTTCATGTTCGGCGCCTACTTCAGCGCTGCCGAGCGCTCGGTGTGCTTGCCGTGCCCGCGGTAGCTGCGGGTGGGGCTGAACTCACCGAGCCGGTGCCCGACCATGTTCTCCGTCACGTAGACGGGGATGTGCTTCCTGCCGTTGTAGACGGCGATGGTGTGCCCGATGAAGTCCGGGAAGATGACGCTCGCCCGAGACCAGGTCTTGACGACCTTCTTCTCGCTGCGCTTGTTCATCTCCTGGACCCGACCGAGGAGTCGAGCCTCGACGAAGGGGCCTTTCTTGAGTGAGCGTGACATCGTTCAGCCTCCCTTCGGCCTAGCTCTTGCGGTGCCGTGAGCGGACGATGCCGCCGCTCGACTTGGAGCGCCGCGTGCGCAGTCCCATGGCGGGCTTGCCCCACGGCGTCTTGGGCGGCATGCCGGTCGGGGACTTGCCCTCACCGCCGCCGTGCGGATGATCGCGCGGGTTCATGACCACGCCACGCACCTCGGGCCGCTGGCCCATGTGGCGCGCGCGGCCGGCCTTGCCCAGGTTCTGGTTCTCATGATCGAGGTTGCCCACCTGCCCGACGGTTGCCATGCAGCGCAGGCTGGCACGGCGCACCTCGCCCGAGGGCAGCCGCACCTGGGCGAAATCGCCCTCCTTGGCCAGGAGCTGCGCGGCGGCGCCCGCGGAGCGCACGATCTGGCCGCCCTTGCCGGGCACGAGCTCGATGTTGTGGATGGTCGTGCCGAGCGGGATGTTGGCCAGCGGCAGGGCGTTACCCACGCGCGCCTCGGCGCTTGGCCCCGCGACCACGACGTCGCCGACCTTCAGGCCGTTGGGTACGAGCATGTAGCGCTTTTCGCCGTCTCGGTAATGCAGCAGGCCGATGCGCGCCGATCGGTTCGGGTCGTACTCGATCGTGGCCAGCCGCGCCGGCACGTCCCATTTGTCGCGCTTGAAGTCGATGATCCGGTAGTGCCGCTTCTCGCCGCCGCCACGATGGCGGACGGTGAGGCGGCCCTGCGCGTTGCGACCGCTGCCGCGCTTCTGCGGCTCGAGGAGCGGCTTGTGGGGCTGATCGGTGGTGATCTCCTCGAACGTCGAGCGGGTCATGAACCGCCGGCCCGGAGAGGTCGCCTTGTAACTGCGGAGCGGCACGCTACACCCCCTCGAAGAATTCGATCTTGTCGCCGGGGGCGACGGTGACGACGGCCTTGCGCCAGGGCGTAGTCCGACCCTTGATGCGCACCTTGCCGACACCGCGACGCTTCTCCTTCGACTTCGTCGTCAGCACGTTGACGCTGAGCACGGAGACCTTGAAGAGCTCCTCGACGGCGGCCTTGATCTGGAACTTGTTGGCGTCGTCGTGGACGGCGAAGGTGTACTTCGCGTGCTTCGTGTGGTCCATCGACTTCTCGCTGATGACCGGTCGCAGGATGATCTCGGAGGCGTGCAGCGTCATGCGTACACCTCCGTCATCGTCTCCAGCGCCGGCATCACGATGAGCAGCGTGTCCGCGTTCAGGACGTCGACGGTGTTGAGCGAATCGGCCAGGATGATCTCGACCCGCGGCAGGTTGCTCGCGCAGCGCTCCAGCTTCTCGTCGCGCCCGGGGGCGACGACGAGCACCCGACCGGCTGCCCCGAGATTGGCCAGGTAGCCCACGAGCTCGCGGGTCTTCATCTCGTCCATGGCCAGGTCCTCGACGACCTTCACGGCGCCGTCGGCGAACTTCGCCGAGAGCGCGCCGCGCAGGGCGAGGCGCTTCATGCGCCGGGGCACCTTCTGCTCGTAGCTGCGGGGGTGCGGGCCGAAGACGATGCCGCCGCCCTCGTAGTGCGGGGCGCGGATGGAGCCCTGGCGGGCGCGGCCGGTGCCCTTCTGCTTGTACGGCTTCCGGCCGCCGCCCGCGACCTCGCCGCGCGTCTTCGTGTCGTGCGTCCCGAGGTGGCGGCCGGCCAGCTGCGCATTCACGACCTGGTGCATCACGGCGGTGTTCACCGGCGCCGCGAAGAGCCCGTCGGGCAGCTCGATCGTACCGACCTCGGCGCCCGTCTTGCGATAGAGGGTCGTGCTGGCCATGACTATGCCCTCCTGACCAGGACAAGGGCGTTCCGGGCGCCGGGGACGGAGCCCTTGACGAGGAGCAGGTTGCGCTCCGCGTCGGTGCGCACGACGGTCAGCTTCCTGATCGTGCGCCGCTCGTCGCCCATGTGGCCGGCCATGGCCAGGCCGCGGTAGACGCGGCCGGGCGTGGTCCCGGCGCCGATGGATCCCGGCTGCCGATGCGAGTCGGAACCGTGGGTCTCGGGGCCGCGCTTGGCGTGGTGGCGTTTGATGGTGCCCGCGAAGCCCTTGCCCTTGGACACGCCGGTGATGTCGACCGTGTCGCCGGCGCTGAAGACCTCGTCGATCTTCAGCTCCTGGCCGACCTCGTAGCCGGAGGCATCGTCGAGGCGGAACTCGCGCAGGTCGCGCACCCGGGGCAGGCCGCGGAGCTGGCCGGCGACCGGCTTCGTCTGGCGCCGCGCCGTCCCGGCGCCCAGCTGCACGGCGGTATAGCCGTCGCGCGCGGCGGTCCGCACGCGGGTCACGGTGTTCGGCTCGATGGCCACCACGGAAACGGCGACCATCGTGCCGTCCTCCGCGAAGACCTGGGTCATGCCGACCTTGCGGCCGATCAGTCCGATGCTCATCCGCGTCACATCTTGATCTCGATGTCGACACCCGCTGCCAGCGAGAGTCGCATCAGGGCGTCCACCGTCTTGGACGAGGGATCGAGGATGTCGATGAGCCGCTTGTGCGTGCGGATCTCGAATTGCTCCCGGCTGTCCTTGTCGATGAAGGGCGAGCGCAGGACGGTGAACTTCTCGATCCGCGTGGGCAGCGGCACGGGACCGACGACGTCGGCGCCGGTGCGCTGCGCCGTCTCGACGATCTGGAGCGCGGACTGGTCGAGGAGCCGGTGATCGTACGCCTTGAGGCGGATCCGGATCCGCTGCTTCGCCACCGGCTACTCCTGGATGCTCGTGACGGCGCCCGCGCCGACGGTGTGGCCGCCCTCGCGGATGGCGAAGCGCTGGCCGGTCTCGAGGGCGATCGGGGTGATCAGCTCGACGGTCATCTCG
>Ga0209342_10000435_pt1 | contig 47958 bp, 47 predicted proteins | sample RifCSP16_2_FD_184023 | JGI IMG/M metagenome (GOLD analysis project Ga0209342, IMG submission 184023) | Soil microbial communities from Rifle, Colorado - Rifle CSP2_sed 16_2 (SPAdes) (version 2) | ecosystem: Environmental > Terrestrial > Deep subsurface > Rock core/Sediment | place: Rifle...
GTCCTTCGGGTAGCGCGGCGGGGGTTCCGGCCGGCCGTCGGACCGTCGCGCAGGCTTCGAGGACCGCACCATGGTTTCCGGTGAATCGACGGCGAGGACTTACAACTTACGGGATTTTGGCGGGGGTTTAAGGCCGCTGGCGCCCTGCCTCATCGGGGTGGCTCATGGGGCAATTCGACCGACTGCTCTTCGTAGGGACCTTCACGGCCGACCAGAAGCGGGCGAAGGCCTTCTTCACCGAGAAGATCGGGCTCAGCGTACGGGCCGAGGACCCCTCGCAGGGATACCTGGAGCTGGGCGCGAACGCGAACGGGCCTGACGCGAGCCTGGTCCCCTGGCAGCCGGTGCCGGGGATGGGCGCGGGCTACGAGGCCGCCAAGAAGCGCATCGGGGAGGTCACGGGCATCGGCTTCTCCACGAACGACCTGGAGAAGACGCTGGAGGCCTGGCGCCGGAAGGGCGTGAAGGCCGAGATGGAGGAGGAGGCGGAGGAAGGCCCGTTCGCGCATTTCGAGGACCCGGACGGGAACACGTTCTTCGCGACGGGGCCCAGGAAGCCGAGGGACCACAAGCCCGGGGTCACGGGCCTCGCCTTCGTCACCATCGTCGCGAAGGACACGAAGCGCTCGGCGGGGTTCTTCACGAACGCCCTGGGGATGACGGGGGCGCCCACCGCGAGCGGTCGGTTCACGGAGTACCGCCTGGCCGAGGAGGCCACGGCGGTCATGCCGTTCACGCCGGATCCGGCGATGTACGACGACGCCTCGGAGGCCGCGGGGGACCTCGCCCACCTCGGGGAGGACACGAACATCGTGTTCACCTCCCCGGACATCCAGAGGGCGCAAGCCTTTCTCATGAGCCGGGGCGTGCGGTTCAAGCGGAAGGCGGAGGCGTCGAAGTGGGGCGGCTGGGAGGCCGAGTTCTACGACGCCGATGACAACATCTACTGGCTCAGCCAGCCGGCGCCGGCCAAGAGGCCCTCGTCGAAGTAACCGTTTCGCTATGTGAACAGCCCGAGCAGGTCATAGTTGTAGCCGGTGTGGATGGAGAGCAGGTTCGTCAGGTCGAACTGCGCGATGGACTCACGGGACCAGCGCGGGAAGCCGATGGGCTCCGTGGATCCCCAACGGCGGTCGAACTTCCCGGTGCCGAGCATCCGCGTCCCGAAGGCCCCGCAGGTCGCGGTCCGGCTCATCATGTTGTAGCAGTTCGCCGTGTCGGTGACCCCGTCGATCACCGGGTCGATCAACCCCCCCGTCTGGTCGTGCGCCGCGTCCATCGCGTGCCCGATCTCGTGGAGCATGTTCCCGACGCGCCGGTAGGTCAGGTCCGGGTACGCCTGCCCCAGGGTGGACACCACGCCCGAGTAGGTGTCCATCAGGCACTGGTCCGCGAGCACGACACCCGCGAACTCCGGGTCGTCCCCGATCCCCGCGTTCTCCGCGCTCCCGTAATGGAAGGACCCGGTGGAACACGAGGAAGCGCCCAGGTAGTGGACGTTCATCACGTGGAGATAGGCGCCCAGTAGCGGGTTGCGGTGATCCGCGAGGTATTCGCTCACCTCGTCGTCCCCGACGAGATCGCCCGGGTTGAGCATGGTCTCGGTCCCGGTGTGGGGTAAGCCTGTCTCGTCGACCTTGTAGTGGAGGATGATGTTCGCGTCGCTGTACGCGTTGATCACCTGGTTGAGCACGACCCCGACCCACGGGTGGTCCACCATCGAGTCCAGCTCGAGGAGCATCTCCTTCTGCGCCGGGTCGAGCGTGATGTCCATGTCCTCGGTGAGGACGGCGGCGAGGGAGGCGCCGGACCGGCTCGTGGTGTCGTCGGCGTCCTTGTAGTTGACCTCGGAGCGGTCCGAGGCGAGCTCGACCTTGAGCCAGTCGATCGCGAGCGCGCGGAGGACGGAGAGGATCGGGGCCGCGCACGATGGCGGGTCGAAGGTGATGTCCAAGCGGACATCGAGGGCCATGGCGGCGGTGACGGCGGTGAAGTCCGTCCCGGTGACATCAAAGCTCGCGACCACATCCTCCCGCCAGGGGCCGGAGTCGACCCATGCCAACGTCAGAGCGCCCACGGCGACGCCGTCCGCCTCGGCGGCGACCGTGACATTGGCGCACGGCGAGATGCCGGGTGCGACGAAGGTGCGCATCTGGCTGCGGATGCGGAGGTCGTACTCCCCGTCCGCCTTCGGCCAGAAGCGGTAGATCCCGAAGGAGGGCTGCATGTACTCGACGACCTCGGTGGTCACGGGATGCCCGGAGCCCTCCGCACAGGTGGAGATCCCGTCCCTGTCGCCGTCGAGGAGGCAGAAGAGCTTGAAGATCGTGACACAGATCGGCGAGGTGCCCTTCGGGAAACAGGCCCGGTGCTCGATCTCCACGGGGATCAAGGGGTTCAAGGTCGCGTCGATCTCGATGAGGTCCCAGAGAGTGTCGCCGTCGGTGTCCGGATCCCACCATGCAGTGATGAAGCCCCGCGTCGCGAGAACCTCGTCGGAGTCGGGGATCCCGTCCCCGTCCGTGTCGAACACCCCGCGCACAGGTCCGGACGGCGGGACGCACACCGGTCGGAGGTCCTTGGGTCCCGGGACATCCTGGGCGCCGGACCGGAGTTCGAGGGTCCAGGCGCTGGCCTCGACGAGGAAGGAGCGCACCGCGCAGGATCCCTCACCCAGCAGGTGAGGTTTGGACCACAGGATGATCACGCTCGGTTTGGTCAACGCCGCGGCGGTGACTCGGAGGGTGGCGACGAAGCTGCCCGGTCCGGGGCTCTCGAGAACGCCTTCTCCCGGTAGGATCTCAGTCCAGATCACGTAGGCAATCCCCGAGGCCGCGTCAATCGCGATCTGCGGTGCGACGGAGTCGAACGCGGTCTGTGTGATGCGCAAGGCCGGGTTCTTGTCGTTGCCGAGGCCCATCTCGCCGGGCTGGCGCGCGTAGCAGACGTCGAACTGACCGCCGAAGCGTTCCGCCCAGACCATGTGGAGGCTCCCCGCCGCGTCCTTGGCGGTGTCCGGGCGGCGCTGCATGCCGCCCTTCTCGCCGGGGGCTCCCGGGCAGGTGCCGAACGCGGGATGGCGCGTGTCCGCTGCCACCCTGGGCGATGGGGCGGAGAGCGGGGGGGTCCCTGGCGCGGTCGTCGGGACGACATCATCGGGAGTCAGGGGCCCTGGCACGCCAGGATCGGCGGTCTGTCCTGGTACGCCAGGATCGGCGGTCTGTCCTGGTACGCTAGGACCCGCGGTCTCGCTCCACCGCGGGGATGCGCTTGGGGCCACGGGGATGAGGGAGAGGCCGAGCATGCCGGCCAGCACGACGCCCACAACCAAGATCGTTCCCCATTTCTTGTTCCCAGCCGTGACTGGAATCCCCCTCATCGTACTCCCCTGCGTCGCCGGAGTAGGCGGCGGGTGATATGAAGTCTCGGAGGAGTACAGAATTGTGCGTCGTGGCACCTCGTCGTGGACCTTGGGCCGCGAGCACTTCGCGGGCGATGACCATCCGCTGGATCTCGCTCGTCCCTCGCGGATCTCGCAGAGCTTCGCGTCGCGGAGGATGCGCTCCACGGGGTAGTCCGTCACGTATCCATACCCGCCGTGGATCTGGACGGCCTAAAGCGTCGCCGTGAACGAGGGAGACGTGGAAGTGGGCTGACTTTAGACCCACTAGTTTAACCCATAACCTATTTATAGGTCTGATGGGCCTATAGAGTGGGCATGAACACGGTAACGTTGGACCGCAGGGGCCGAGTGACGATCCCGAAGGGGTGGCGTGAGCGGCTTGGCCTCAGGGCCGACGACGACCTGGTCCTCGAGGTCGTCGGGAGCGAGGTCCGGCTGCGCCCCGTCGTGCGCAAGCAGCACACCGTGAAGGCGAGGCGCCGGTGGGGGCGTGAAGCCTTCTTCAAGTCCGGGGAGGCCAGTTTTGGCGGCGACGAGTAAGCTCGTTGACCTCAACGCCGTCGCCATCTTCATGGTGGACAATCACCCGGGGTGGCCATTCGTCAACCCGGCGATCCAAGCCGGACTGGAGGGCGCCTACCGGCTGGTCATTCCGGATTTCATCCCGCTCCGGGCTCGCTGGATCCTGGCCCACTCCTGGCGGATCCCCTCTAACGAGACCGACCGCGCGGTGGAAAGCTTTCTCGAGCATCGGAACATCCACTACGCGCCTCTTCGTCGGGAGACCTACCTCCGTGCCTACTCACTTTCCCGAGAGCTCCGGCACGATGTCTACGACACCCTGTACCTGGCCATGGCCCTCGAGCACGGCGTGGGGGCGATCCTCACGTGCGACACGGATTTCCGAAAGCTCTGCGGGAGGGTAGGCCTCGACTGCGAGAACCCTGTGCCCCGCGCGGTGCTGCAGGAGTTCGCGGCCTTCAGCCCTCGGTAGTGGCCAGCCATCCCCGTGGGTCCGGCACCGCGGGTTCACGCGGGGCCGAGCATCTCTCGGGCGATGACCATGCGGTGGATCTCGCTCGTGCCCTCGCCGATCTCGCACAGCTTCGCGTCGCGGAGGATGCGCTCGACCGGATAGTCCGTGACGTACCCGTAGCCGCCGAAGATCTGCACCGCCTTCAGCGCCACCGCCATGGCGACCTCCGAAGCGAACAGCTTCGCCATGGAGGCCTCCTTCTTGAATGGGAGGCCATGATCCTTGAGCCAGCCGGAGCGATAGGTCAGGAGGCGGGCGGCCTCGACGCCCACCGCCATGTCGGCGAGGTACCATTGGATCGCCTGGAACTCCGCGATGGCCTTCCCGAACTGCTGGCGGTCCTTCGCGTACTGCACCGAGGCTTCCAGGGCCCCCTGCGCCAGGCCGACGCCGAGCGCGGCGATGCCGATCCGACCGCCATCGAGCGTCTTCATCACGTTCACGAAGCCCTCGTTCCACCCGCCAAGGAGGTTCTCCCCGGGGATGTAGCAGTCCTCGAGGAGGACCTGGGAGGTCGCCGAGGCGCGCATCCCCAGCTTCTCCTCGACCCGGCCGATCGACAGGCCCTTCCACCCCTTTTCGGCGATGAAGGCGGAGATGCCGCGGTTCCCTTTGGATGCGTCCGTGATGGCGAGGAGGACGAACGTGTCGGCGAACGGGGCGTTCGTGCAGAAGTTCTTCGTCCCGTTCAGGACGAAGCCGTCCCCCGACCGCACCGCCATCGTGCGCATGGCGGCGGCGTCGGACCCGGAGGCGGGCTCCGTCAGCGCCCAGGCTCCGATCTTCCGCCCTGTGGCGAGGTCCGGGAGGTACTGCTGCTTCTGCGGCTCCGTCGCGCCGATGAGGATGTTCCCCTGGCACAGCGAGTGGTGCGCCGCGAGGATGAGGGCGTGGGAGCCATCGACGCGGGCGATCTCCTCCATCGCGACGGCGAAGTGCAGCGCGCCGGCGCCGACCCCCCCGTACTCGGCGGGGATGGCCATCCCGAGGAGCCCGAGCTGGCCCATCTTCCGCACGTTGTCGATCGGGAAGCGGGACTCCCGGTCGCACTCCTTCGCGACCGGACGGATCTCCCCCTCGGCGAACTCCCCCACCTGTGTGCGCAGGAGGCGGAGATCCTCCTCGAGCTCGAAATCCATCACCGCCACGATGGCGCGCGCCTACTCAAGCCTTAGGGGTCTCATCGGCGATAACGGCGGCGCAGCCTTCAATACCCGCGAGGCCCGAGGCTCGGAGCATGAGAGGTGTCCAGGCCGTCCTCGACCGGCTGCGCTCCGCGTACGATGTCCAGGGCGTCTGCGTCATGGACCGCCACGGTCGTGTCCTCCGCGCGGAGGTCCCGAAGTCCGTCAACATCCCCGCGTTCTCGGTGATGGTCTCGTCGATCTTCGAGGCGGCGCAGAACATCGGCGAGGAGTTCCGCAAGGCCCCTCCAAGACGCATCGAGATTCGCATGCCCGAGGGCGACGTGATCATTGCGGCCGCCGGGCCCCACCACCTGCTCGCCGTCATCCTGGGGACCTGGGACGCTCCCGCGTTCTCAAGGGAAGTGGACCGCGCAGCAAGGCAACTCCATCACGCGCTTCCGGAAGTCGGGGAGGCGGCAGGGTAAGGGGCGGCACGCGGCACGTATCCCCCTCCCCCTCCCCGGGTTCTTGGTCATAGGCCGTTAGGCCTCTCTACTTCCTGCTGCGGGTCTTGCACGCGTGGCCGCGTTCTCCTGCCGCCCCCGTTTATCCTCAACCGGCCGCCTTTCAGCGGCCGGCAAGATGGGTACTGTGAGGACCCTATAAGACCTTAACGGCTGGGTGCGAGGCACCCCAGGCGCTCCTCGTCGAGGAGCGCGAGCACGCGCCCGAACTCCCCCCGGGCGTGTGCCTCCGGGACACCCTCGAGGGAAGGCCCCGCGGGCATGTCCCGCAACGCCTTGGCGGTGAGGAAGGCGTCCAGCTCCCCGGCGGCCCAGGTCCGGAAGCCCACCGCCTCGAGCCGCCGGGCGAGAACCCGCACCGTCTCGACAATCCGCGGCCCGGCCAGTCGAGGCCCTTCCGCCGTGAAGAACCCCCGATCGCGGAGCATCCGAAGGACCTCTTTCTCCCCCCAGTCCCACTCCGTCAGGACCTGGGCACGAGACACGGGTCCCGCCTCCCCGAGCTCCTGCAGGACCACCGCGATGACCCGGCCCTTGAGGTCCACCGCGGCGCCGAGGTAGAACATCGCCACGCCCCCGGTACCGGCCCGGACGGAAAAGCCTCTCCCACAAAATGGCAGGGTTAAATAAGCAGGGGGGTTACGCCCGGACGGGAGAGCCATGGTCCGCGAAGTCGACTACAAGTCCAAGGCGATCGACCCCGACTTCCTGAGCAAGCCGGACGAGTACCCGCCGACAAGCGAGCACGTCTCGCACAAGGTGTTCGCCGAGGGCAAGGCGCGCCCGGACGCGGACGGGAAGCCGTACCCGACGACGCTCGGCGTGCACGGCGCCCACGTGGCGGTGGACTGGGACTCCTGCGTCGCGGACGGCGCCTGCATGGACGTCTGCCCGGTCGAGGTCTTCGAGTGGCTGCTCGCCCCGGGCACCTGGGGCACCGGCAAGGACAAGGTCGTGGGGAAGGACGGCGAGGAGTGGGGCAAGTACCGCACGGACAAGTGCGACCCCATCCGCGAGTCCGACTGCATCGACTGCATGGCGTGCGAGACCGCCTGCCCGGTGCTCGCGATCAAGATCACGCCGGGTTGAGCTCCTCCGCGCCAGAATGCGTATCGACCGAGCGCTAGCCTTTTACCGGCGCCGTCGTTCCCGCGCCCGGGGTAGTCACTCATGCGTGTCGCGATCGTGGGCATCGGACTCACGCCCTTCCGCCCGAGCACACCGGAGTTCAGCTGGAAGGAGCTCATGTACGACGCCGCCACGCGCGCGTACGCCGACGCGGATCTCGATCCCCGCCGTGACGTCCAGTCCTTCGTGACGTGCGCGGAGGACTACTGGGAGGGCTTCGGGATCTTCGATGAGTTCGTTCCGGACCAGCTCGGCGCCGCGATGCGCCCCACCTGCACCGTGTGCGGCGACGGCATCCAGGGACTCGCCCAGGGGGCGATGCAGATCCAGTCCGGGCTCTTCGACGTCGTGGCGGTGGAGTCGCACTCGAAGGCCTCGGACCTCCTCACGTACCCGCACATCGTCCAGCACGCCCTGGACCCGATCCTGAACAAACCGCTGCGGGGCCACCCGAACTACCTCGGGGGCCTGGAGATGGACGCGTACCTCCGGGCCAGCGGGAACACCGCGAGGGACTGCGCCGCCGTCGTCGCCAAGAACCGGACGGGCGCCCTGAAGAACCCGATCGCGGCCTACGGGGCGAAGCTCACCGCCGAGGAGGCCGAGCGCTCCCCGCCGCAGTTCGACCCGCTGAGGACCCTCGACCAAGCCGCGCTCGCGGACGCCGGGGTGGTGCTCGTGCTCGCCTCGGAGCGGAAGGCCCGGCAGTTCTCCGCGAACCCTGTGTGGCTGCGAGGGTTCGGCTGGGGGACGGACTCCCCGAACCTGGAGGCGCGCGACTGGACGACCGCCAAGTACACCGAGATCGCCGCCGCGGCGGCGTACAGGATGGCCGGGATCACGAAACCCGAGAAGGCGTTCCAGGTGGCCGAGGTCGAGGACCGCTTCTCGTACAAGGAGCTGCAGCACCTCGAGGCCGCGGGGCTTTCCAAGAAGGGCGAGACCGCCAAGCGGCTCAAGAAGGGCGATTTCGCCGTCGGCGGCGGCCTGGCGGTGAACCCGTCCGGCGGGTCGCTCGGGTGCGGCTACATCCTCGACGCGTCCGGGCTCCACCGCGTGGCCGAGGTCGCGCTCCAGCTTCGCGGCGAGGCCGGGTCGCGCCAGGTGCACCGCGCGCGGAACGGCGTGGCGGTGTCGTGGCGGGGGCTGCCGACGGCCACGGGCGGCGTCGCCGTCCTGGGGGTGGGGAAGTGAGGAAGGTCGCGTGCATCGGGGCGGGCATGACGCTGTTCCGTCGCCGCCTGAAGGAGACGCCGAAGGAACTCTGCTGGGAGGCGACGCGGATGGCGCTCGATGCCGCCAAGCTCGAGATGAAGGACATCGACGCGGTGGTCACCGGGAGCGCCCCCGACGCGTTCGACGGCGTCCACATGAAGGGCGAGTACTACGCGGACGGCTGCGGCGGGTTCCGGAAGCCGATCACGCGCGTCTTCACCGGCGGCGGGACCGGCGTGTTCTCCCCGATCGCGGCGTGGTGGCACGTCGCCTCCGGGCTCGCGGACATCGCGCTCGTCGTGAACGAGGAGAAGATGTCCTCCTGCTACCCGCACGCGCAGTCCGTCTTCGCGCACATCTGGGACCCGATCCTCGACCGCCCGCTCAACCCGAACCTGGTCTGGATCTTCGCGATGGAGATGAACCGCTACATGACGGTCCACAAGATCAAGAAGGAGGACATCGCGCGCGTGGCGGTGAAGAACAAGCGCAATGCCGTCGCGCACCCCGCGGCCCAGCTCGCGGACGCGAAGATCACCGTCGAGGACGTCCTGAACAGCGAGGTCCTGGCATGGCCGGTGCAGCGCCTCGACATCTCCCCCCCGAGCGACGGCGCGAGCGCGCTCATCCTCGCGAGCGAGGACGCGGTGAAGCGCCTCAAGGTGGAGACGCCGGTCTGGTTCAGCGGCGTCGGATGGTGCATCGACTCCACGATGTGGACCGACCGGGACCTCTACTTCCCGCGGTACCTCGCGCAGGCCTCGCAGATGGCCTACAAGCAGGCGAAGATCGACAACCCGCGCAAGCAGATCGACTTCGCGGAGCCGTACGACCCCTTCGACTACAAGGAGCTCCACCACATGGAGGGTCTCCTCCTCTGCGGCAAGGGGGAGGCCGCGAAGCTGACGCGGGAAGGCGTGACCGAGCGCGACGGCGACCTCCCCACCTGCCCGAGCGGCGGGCTCCTCGGGGTCGGCAACCCCATCGCCGCCACGATGGGCACGAAGGTCGGCGAGCTCTACTGGCAGCTTTCCGGCCAGGCGGGGAAGCGGCAGATCCCCAAGGAGATCCACACCGGGGTGACGAACGCGTGGGGCGACCTCATGCAGTTCAGCAGCGTGGTGGTGATGCGCGCATGAAGGCCCACAAGAGCCCCAGACCGAAGGGCGTTGCCTTCGCCGGGGAAGCGCTCAGCCAGGGCCAGATCGACCGGGGCACCGCGCTCCAGACCCGGTTCCGCCCCCAGGCGAAGTACTCCTGGGCGGCAGGCCAAGCGATGTCGCGTTTCCTCGACGAGCTCAAGGCGGGCCGGCTCATCGCCAGGAAGTGCTACCGCTGCGAGCGCACGCTGTTCCCGCCACGGATGTTCTGCGAGGAGTGCTACCGGCCCACGGACGAATGGGTGTACATCAAGGACACCGGGACCATCGAGACGTTCTCCATCTCCTACATCGACAAGGACGCGAAGCGCATCACGGAGCCGATCTTCGTCGGCGTCGTGAGCGTCGACGGCGCCTCGCCCCTCATGGGGATGATGCACTACTTCGGCGAGACGACGAAGGAGGAGATCCGCATCGGGATGAAGGTGAAGGCGGTGTGGAAGCCCGCCGAGGAGCGCACCGGCTCCGTCCTGGACATCCGCTACTGGAAACCGATTCGGGAGGCGCGGCGATGACCTTCCTGGAGAAGACCGCGGACCCGAAGAAGCTGCGCGCCTGGGAGGGCGCGGTCGAGGCGGACTACATCTACACCGCCGGGATCGGCGGGGAGAAGCTCCTCAAGGCCGTGAAGAAGGACCGCACCCTCGTCACCGCCGTGTGCACCTCCTGCGAGAGGACGTTCTTCCCGCCCCGGATGTACTGCGAGCACTGCCTGAGCCAGATCCGGAGGTGGGGCAAGGCCCCGGGGAAGGCGACGGTGGCGGCGGTGAGCCTCGCGCGCATCGACGAGGACGGCAGGGAATTGCCGGAGCCCCAGGTCTGGGGCCTCCTGCGCTTCGAGGGCATCGACGGCGGGCTGGTCCATCGGCTGCTCGTACCGCCGAAACAGGCCGTGCCGGGGATGACGGTGCGCCCACAGTTCAAGGACGCGAAGAAACGCACCGGGGAGATCACGGACATCCTCGGCTTCGTTCCGACAAGGTGACTAGGACTCCGTGACCCTGCACCCGTCAGCGAAGAGAGACGGGCTGTGCGGTGACCCCATCGGGCTCGATGATGACCGCGGTCCCGTACGCCAGGATCTCGGACATCACGCCCCCGATCTCCGAGGAGTCGAAGCGGGCGCTGATGATCCCGTTGGCCCCCAAGCTCTGGGCGTGCATGATCAGCCGGCCCATCGCCTCCCGCCGCGCCTGTTCCAGCATTTCCGTGTACTCGGTGATCTCTCCGCCGGAAAGCGTGCGCAGGCTCGCCGCCATGTTGCCGCCGAGCCCGCGGGAGCGCACGGTCAGTCCCCACACGAACCCGATTGTCCGCACGATGCGGTGCGAGGGGACGTAGTCGGAACTGACGACGACGACTCCCGGAGGGGCCGGCATGGGTTGCATGCCCCTGGGAGAACCCCCACGAGCATAAGGCTACCGTTGCAGTATCACGGGGTCGAACCACCTGGGAAGGCTTAAGGGCGGGCTGGACCAGGCACGGAGGGATGATTCCGAACCCGGCCCCGGTCGCAGCCACACAAGCGCCCGACATGGTGCTGCTTTCGAGCGAGGCGCGGTTTCACCGCGGGTTCACGAACTGGGCTTATGACGAGCGGGTCCGCATGCGGCTCCTCCCGCTGCAGATCGTCCTCCAGGGCGTGCAGGGGCAGGTCGTCGTCCCCCGCGACCGCGTCCTGGGGATCCAGCTCGCCCGGGCACGGTGGTCCGGGTGGTACCTCTTCTCTGGCATCGTCCTCCTGGCCCTCGCCCCGGTGATGTTTGCGCTGAGGAGCCCCGCATTCCTCTTTCAGATCCCAATGGGGCTGATGTTCCTATTGATGTACCGCAACTTCCTCTGGGTCGAGATCGCCTTCGCCGACCCCATGGGGGTCCCGCGGCGGTTGTACTTGGCGGATGGCGGGATGCTCGGGTGGTCTGGCCTCCTCGGCGGGACGAGGCGGCTACATGACCTGCTGCTGACGCCCCCGTGGCCCGTCCCATTGCGAAACGCCTGAGAGCGTACCAGCCCCCGTGGCCACCGTCGTCTGACAGGGCACGTGTTACCGACATGTCGGACGAGGGTTCCTACCTCCCCCCGACAATCCGCGATGGTGACTGGGTCGCGCCTTCACGCCATCTCGGAGTCGCTGGGGTTCCGGATGCCGGCTAGCCCGCTTCGATCGGCGCAGCACTGCTGGCGGTGGGCCTTGGCGGCCATCGCGTTCTACGCGACCATTCCGGCCCTGTTCTGGCTCGGACCGTCCACCGGGTGGCCCCTTCGCGGTGCGGAGTTCCTCTCCGGTCCGGTCGGGTGTTGCCTCGCGACCCTCGTTACCCTCGTCCATTGGGTGAGACGAGACATCGCGAGCAAGGCCCTGCGCGACCGTCCCCTGCGCTCGACCTCGGCCCGTTTTCTGCCAGGTCTCCTCCTGATCTTCGCAGCGGTCCCCGTTGGAGCTCTGAGTGGCAACGGAGCGCTCGGGGGTTTCCTGCTGGTTTCCGGGAACATGTATTGGCTCCTGGCCATCCCGGTAGAGCTCGCGGGCCGCGTTTGGGCCTCCCGTCTCGGTCTGAGCCCACCGAAACCACCGTGGGAGCCGGTCCTGAATCGCATCGCGCACCTCTCCGTTCTCAACGTCTTCCTGGGGATCGGCCCCATGCTGATGTTGTCCGCTCCGCTCCGGTCCTTGACCGTCCTGGATCTGCTGGCCACCGAGGGGCTCGGCACATGGTTCTTCGGGTACGGTTCGGCGGCCCTGTTGCTCTGCCTGACAGCGGGGCGCTGGCCCAGGTCCCCCAGCAGGGTGAGGTGGCCCGCCTCGCGCTGGATACAGCGAGGGATCTCCGATACGGAGCGCTTGGGGCTTGCGCTCCTCGCGATGCTCCACATCTCCGCCGCCTTGGGGCTCCTGTGGGTGGGCTACTTCATCCTCCTCTGGCTCCTGTGACCCAATGGAGAGGCACGGCGGCGAAAGGCACTTGAGCCGCCTGCGGCTTGCGCCCTCGATGGTGACCTCCACGGGGACAGGCTCGAAGGGGTTCGCAAGACAACTTCGGCGGTGGGAAGAGACCACCCTCAAGGACTCCCTGAAGAAGCAGCCGGAGCGGCGCAGGTCCTTCATCACGACATCATCGCGCCCGGTGAACCGCCTCTACACGGCCCTGGACCGGGACCCCGACGCCACGCGCGTCGGAGAACCCGGCGAGTACCCGTTCACCCGCGGCATCCACCCGACGATGTACCGCGGGCGGCTGTGGACGATGCGGATGTTCGCCGGCTTCGGGAGCGCCGAGGACACGAACGCCCGGTTCAAGTACCTCATCGGCCACGGCGAGACGGGGCTGTCCGTCGCCTTCGACATGGCCACGCTCTACGGCTACGACACGGACGACGCGGAGGCGGCGGGGGAGTTCGGCACCTGCGGCGTGGCGGTCTCCTCGCTCAAGGACATGGAGATCCTGTTCAACGGCATCGACCCGGGCACCGTCTCCACGTCGATGACGATCAACTCGCCCGCCTCTGTCCTCTGGGCGATGTACCTCGCGATGGCGGAGAAGAAGGGCGTCCCCGCCAAGGACCTGCGCGGGACGATCCAGAACGACATCCTGAAGGAGTACCAGGCGCAGAAGGAGTGGATCTTCCCGCCGGAGCCCTCGATGCGGCTCGTCGTGGACACCTTCGAGTACGGCACGAGGAAGGTGCCGCAGTGGAACACCGTGTCCATCAGCGGCTACCACATCCGGGAGGCTGGCGCGACGGCGGCGCAGGAGCTCGCCTTCACGCTCAACAACGGCTTCGAGTACGTGCGCTGGGCGCTGGACCGCGGTCTGAAGATCGACGAGTTCGCGCCGCGGCTCTCCTTCTTTTTCAACTCCCACAACGACCTCTTCGAGGAGATCGCGAAGTTCCGCGCGGCGCGGCGCATCTGGGCGCGGGAGATGCGGGAGACGTTCGGCGCCAAGAGCCCGCGGTCGTGGTGGTGCCGGTTCCACACGCAGACCGCCGGCGTGTCCCTCACGAAGCAGCAGCCCGAGGTGAACATCGTCCGCACCGCCCTCCAGGCGCTCGCCGGGGTCCTCGGCGGGACGCAGTCCCTCCACACGAACTCCTACGACGAGGCCTACCAGGTGCCGAACGAGAAGGCGGTGCGCATCGCGCTGCGCACGCAGCAGGTCCTCGCCCACGAGACGGGGGTCGCCAACACGATCGACCCCTTCGGCGGCTCGTACTACCTGGAGGCGCTGACGGACGCGATGGAGGACGAGGCGTACCAATACTTCTCCCGGATCAAAGCCCAGGGCGGGACCATTCCCGCCATCAAGAAGGGCTGGTTCCAGCAGGAAATCGCGAACTCCGCGTACCGCTACCAGAGGGAGGTCGAGGACGGGGAGCGCGTCATCGTCGGGGTGAACGACTTCGTCGTTGAGGACGAGGAGCACGAGGTAGAGCCGCTCCGGGTGACGAAGGAGGCCTACAACCGCCAGATCGCCCGGCTGAGGAAGATCCGGTCGTCGCGGGACAAGGCGAAGTGGAAGAAGGCGCTGGCGGGGTTGGAGCAGGCCGCGAAGGGCGAGGCGAACACGATGCCCCACATCCTCGCGTCCGTGAAGGCGGAGGCGACGCTCGGGGAGATCTGCGGCGTCCTTCGTGGAGTGTTCGGGACATGGGAGGAGCCCACCCTGTACTAACGCGTGGACGGACGGGTAGGGTTCAACTATTACAAGTAATATTCTTGCGCCATGAAGGTCGTGAGCGTCAAAGTCGACGAGGGGACTAAGGCCCGCATGGAGGAGCTCGACGACATCAACTGGTCCGAAGTCATCCGCCGCAGCATCCGGGAGCGGATCGCGTTGGAGGACAGCCTTCGCAAGCCTCTCGATAGGCGAAAGGCGCTGCGGGCCTCCGCCAGCATGGATGCGCTGCGCGGGAGGACCTCCGGGCGTTGGGGCGGGGTGGCGGAGATCCGGAAGTGGCGGGACCTGAGACGGTAGTGGTCGACGCCTCCGTGGCGGTCAAGTGTTTCAACGAAGAGCAGCACTCCAGGTCAGCCCGTCAAGTTCGCATCGACCACATCGCAGGGGATGTCCGGATCGCGGCTCCGTCCCTGATCATCTGGGAAGTGTGCAACGGCCTGATGTACAATCCTGACTTCGGTGTAGAGGCGGTCCGGCAGGTAGCAGAGGACCTGAGGGACCTTGCCCTCACGCTCCTGGAACCAGACCCCGCTTTGCTGGCGGACGGCATCACCCTGGCGTTTCAGCGCGGAATGACCGTCTACGACGCCTCCGACGCCGGAGCAGCCGGCTTCCTGGGCACGTTCACGTACTCGGCGGATGAGAAGGCGATGCGCAAGACGCCCAAGAACCTCGTCCGCCACATTAGCACCTGTCCCGAGGCGCGAGAGAGCCGGAGCATCGGCGAACAAACGCTTAAACCGTGAACCTCTTGCCCTGGCGATGCCCCGGAAGATCCGCGTCCTCATCGCGAAGCCCGGGCTCGACGGGCACGATCGCGGCGCCAAGGTCATCGCTCGCGCCCTCCGCGACGCGGGCATGGAGGTCATCTACACCGGGCTGCGGCAGACGCCGGAGGACATCGTCGAGGCCGCCATCCAGGAGGACGTCGACGCGATCGGGCTGAGCATCCTCAGCGGGGCGCACATGGTCCTCCTTCCGAAGGTCGTCCAGCTCCTCAAGAAGCGGAAGGCCGGCGACATCGTCGTGGCCGGCGGCGGCATCATCCCGCCAGAGGACATCCCGAAGCTGAAGAAGGCGGGGATCAAGCAGGTCTTCGGCCCGGGCACGACGCTCAAGGACATCGTCGCGTTCTTCACGGCCGCCGCGGGGAAGTGACGTGGACCTCGCCGCGCGCGTCGTCAAGGGCGACAAGCAGGCGGCGGCGAAGCTCATCTCCCTTATCGAGGACCGCGACCCGTCCGCGGACAAGCTCGTCGCGAAGCTCTACCGTCGCACGGGAAAGGCGCACCTCGTCGGGATCACGGGCCCTCCGGGCGCGGGGAAGTCGACGCTCGTGAACCGCCTCGTCGTCCACCTGCGGAAACGGGGACGCAAGGTCGGCGTACTCGCGGTGGACCCGTCCTCCCCGTTCACCGGCGGCGCCGTGCTCGGGGACCGCGTGCGGATGAACGAGATCTCCAGGGACAAGGGCGTGTACATCCGGTCCATGGCGACCCGCGGGCACCTCGGCGGCATCGCGCTCGCGACGTACGACGCGGCGAAGGTCCTCGAGGCGCTCGGGATGGACATCGTCATCGTCGAGACGGTGGGAGCCGGGCAGTCCGAGGTGGAGATCGCGAACCTCGCGCACACCGTCGTCGTCGTGGAGATGCCGGCGGCGGGGGACTCCGTGCAGACGCTCAAGGCGGGGATCCTGGAGATCGGCGACGTCTACGTCGTGAACAAGGCGGACCTCGAGGGGGCCGCGGCGGTGGCGGCGAACATCACCGCCATGATCGAGGGACGCGACGGGTGGAAGCCCAGCGTCCTCCTCGCGAGCGCGGCCACCGGCAAGGGGATTCTGGAGATCGCCGAGGCGGTGGACCGCCACCGGAAGTACCTGCAGGCCAGCGGGCACCTCGAGGTGAAGGAGAGGCGGCGCGCAGAGGCCGAGCTCTCGGACGCCCTCTCCGCCCTCGTGCGGAGCGAAGTGCGCGGGCGCGGGGACCGCGCGTGGGACGCCGCCGTGGCGGCGGTGCAGGAGAGACGGAGCGATCCCAGGGCGGCCGCGCGGAGGCTGCTCGGAGATTGGCGGTAGCTCAGTGTGAGGCCGCCCGAGCCCTCATGAGGAGGGGGATGGCGGTCAAGGTCGCAATGGCGGTCAAGCCCAAGCAGAGGGAACCTCCGAGAAGCAGCTCCCGGTAGTCGGGGGAGGACGGGTCGCGCGGCCAGTCGACAAGGATCAACAGCAACTGGAACGCCCAGAAGGAAGCGATGAGGACGGTGGTTAGTCCGAAGCGGGGAGTATACCTCAGATTGCCCCGCAGGTCGCGGTAAGTCCCTGTGATGACCAGCGGGACGAGCGCAACGGCATCGATTCCTAGGGGAGGAATCATCCACGCAAAGGTCACGGGAAAGGCCGCGAGGTCCTCCCGGGTGAGGAACCACGCGAAGAACGCAACGAAGGCCAGGGTGCCAACAACCATGAGAGCATGGAGCAGGACCTCGCGGCGGCGGGGGAACGGGATCGGCGGAGCGGAACCGCCGGAATAATCACCTCGTCCGACCCGTTCGCGGATCCGAGGGAGGAGCCCGTCAAGCCCGCGCAGGGCCTTCGGAACGGCCACGAGGAAGGAGCTGTTCTCCGGGGTGAAGGCATAGTGATCGAGGTTCAGGAGAAGGCTGGGCGGCTCATCGACATGGCGGACATCACCGTAGGGGAGCAGGAAGATCTCCCCTCCGTAGGTCGTGCCTTCGAGACCGTTCTCGTAGATCCGTAGGGGGCGGAACCGGCGCGACGCCGTCATGAGGTATGCTCCGAGGGCCCCGATAAGCCCGCCCATCACGACCAACATCATGCCCGCGCCGACGAGCGCGGGCGCGCCCCTTGCGAGAGTGATCAACCCGCCACCCACCGGAGCCAGGAGACCGGCGTAGAGAAGCTTCCGACCCCCAAGACGGTAGGCTTCCCTCCTCCGGGCAAGTTCGTCAGGACCCTCCTCCAGCCATAGGGCTCCGGGGCGAGTCACCGCCGGAATCCGAGGGTCCGCAAGGAGGTCGCGGACCGGACCCACGAGGGTCGTGGTCGTCGATCCTCGGACCGCGGTGTGGATCCACGCTGTGTCCCGTGCGGTCTCGAGGTGGCGCATCCAGACTGGGCGGTCCGGCTGATACCGTTGAGCCCAGAGAGGCCCCATCGCGCCGCGGAGGGCTCGGGCGATGAGGGGCACGTCGTCAGGAATGGTGACGTCCCCTCTCTGGAGAAGAAGGACAAGCCCGCTGGACGTCTCCACCTGAAGACCCTGGTACAGAGGGAGATCCGCGAACAGCGAGTCCTTGCCGGCGAGCGGGTTCAGGAGGAGGAGAGGAACGATGGCCGTTATCTCCTCGAAAGGGACGAACCGGTACCTCGCGTGCCGACCCAACAGCCACCAGCCCTTGATGCCATTAGGATACACGCGCACACGGTTTTGAGAAGTCGACGACCGGGAGAAAAGCGCAGCGCCTACAGACCGCGTCTGTGGGCGGAGAGCCCTGCGCCGCTCGTACATCCCCTGGAGCAAGCGCTCTTGTTCAGGGGTGAGGGGGAGCCAACCGTAGCTCCTCCCCGAGTAGAGGAGGTGATGAACCAGCACCGCGCTCAAGAGGACGAGCATCCCCACGGAGACGAGAGCGAAGATCCACCACTCCAAGGCGCCTGGCCCCCTAGGCAGCCAAGTAGTCGCGGACACCCAATAAACGTGCCCCTCGTCGTGTCCTCACTCCCGCCATACGCAGACCTCGGCCTGGAGGGCGCGGGCCTGCTCCAGGAAGTGACGGAGCTTCTCGAGCGCACGCGTGGCCGCCAACGGGCTGACCTCCACCTCGGAGAACAGGGGGAACTCCCGTGTGATGTCCTGCTTCCACACCCGGAGGAACCGTGCGGCCTCGCCCGAGCGCCCGAGCCCGTCGACCGACCTCGTGAAGCCTGGGAGCCCCTCCAACGTCTCCACCACTTCCTCCTTGGGGATCGTGGCGGTGTCGTCCTCGGGCCCCTCGACGAGGATCCGGAGGGTGATGGAAAGGAACTCGCCGGGATCGCAGGGGACCAGCAGGGCACCCAGCGAGGCGCGTTCGGCGTCATCGAGGACGAGATGCGCGAGGGCGGACGTGCGGGGAGCACCGACCTGGACGGCGACGGACTGGAGGGGCATGCCTGCGGCATCAGGGGACGCGGCTTCAACCCCGCGGTGGCACGGGCGCGACCCGGATAGGTTGATGGATGAAGGCACTCTTACGGTTCGGGGATCGCCGCGGCCACCCTCCTCGAGGCCATCATCTCTCTCGTCACCTCCGTCGCCGGTGCGTTCGTTCTGGCTCGCGTCATGACCTACCTCAGGGGACGGCACCACCGTCAGGGTCGGCGCGATCCTTCGGGTACGACCTTGTTGGAGTACGGCCCCAGGTACCGGAGGTTCATCCTCGGCGTGGCGGTGTTCTGGCTGGCCTTCATCGCCCTCTTGACCCAGGTCGCCCCAGCGCCCAATTGAGCTGATCTCCCGGGCGTCGCGATGGCCACTCATGCCGGTGGCCTCCCGGTGGGGTACGGCGCGATTGAATTGTTCGTCTCTCACCGCGTCGGACCGGACGGCATCGAGAGGCGGTCGCCATGGACCGGCTCGATCTTCGCCCGGTGGAGCGAGGTCGAACTGATCACGTTCTCAGGCAGGGGCGAGTGGTACAAGGTCCGAACGGTCCGCGGCGTGATCCGGGCCTCTGTCCATCTGGATGGCATCGGGGAGTTCGAGCGGTTAGCCCGCCGTCATGTCCCAAGAGAACGGCGACCAGGTCTACTGTGACCCCCGTGGAACGGACGCGGCGGGATTCGAACCCGCGACTGCCGGCTTAGGAGTCCGGTGCCATATCCGAGCTAGGCCACGCGTCCATGGGAAAGGGGGTCACAGCTCCTCGGGAGCCTTCTCCTCTTTCTTCGGACGCCTCCGAGGCTGGGACTTCGGCTTCTCGGCCTCCGAAGGCTCGTGCGGCGGCTCGGGGGCCGGCTCCTGCGGAGCCTCGGTGGGCGACTCCGCCGGCGGTCCGGCGGGCGACTCCGCGGCGGGCATGGTCGCCTCCATGGTGGACGTGGCGTCGGCCTTCTCGGCCTGGAGGCCGCGGTCCTCGTAGCGCTCGATGAAGCGCACCGTCTTCATGCCTGCCGCCTGCCGGAGGTCGGCGACGACGCGGAACTTCGCGGGGAACCACTTCTCGTCGGTCTTGCACAGGTCGGCGACCTGGATCGTCACGGCGTCCTTCTCGATCTCGACCTGGAACTGCTCGGGGAGGCCATAGTCCATGTCCAGCACTGCGCGGACCTTCTCTTCCGGGGTGTGCGCGCGCTTCACCACGGTGTAGACGTACTTCAGGGAGCGCCCGGCGAGCGGGTGGTTGTAGTCGACGCGGACGCGCCCGGCGGTGACCGCGGTCACGGTCCCCCGCCGCCGGTCGACGACGACCTCCATGCCCGGGTGGGGGTCGATGTCCTTCTTCTGGAACTCCCGCAACGGTTGGATCTGCACGAGCTTGGGATCGCGCGCGCCCGCGGCCTTGTCCGGCGTGAGGAGGACCTCGCGCCCCTCCCCGATCGGCGCGTCGATGAGGGCGTCGTCGAAGCCCTTCATGAGGCGTTCCGACCCGATGATCACCGGGACCGGCCCGTACACCTTCTTCTCGTCGTGGACGTTCTCCTTCTTCGCGACCTCGTCGCGCGTCGTGTCGTGGAGGCGGAAGGAGCCGTCGGGCTGGGAGACCCAGATCTCGTAGTCGAGGTAAGCGATGTCGCCCTTGGCGAGGTTCTCCGACATGGGGAATGCCTCGAAGTGCGAGGCCTCCTTAAAGGTTTGTCCGGCTACGACTTGATGTTGAGCGCCTCGGTGATGCGCTTGTAGCGGTTGCGGATCGTGACCTCGGTGACGCCGGCGACCTCGGCGACCTCCTTCTGCGTGCACCGCTTGTTGCACACCATGGCGGCGATGTAGATGGTGGCGGCGGCGACGCCGCTCGGGGCGACGCCGGTGGCGAGCTCCTGCTCCTCGACCTTGTCCAGGATGTCCTTCGCCTTGCGGAGGACGTCCATGTCCAGGCCGAGGCGATTGCAGAAGCGGGCGACGTAGTCCCCCGGCGACTGCGGCATCAGTTTGAGGCCGATCTCGCGCACCAGGGTGCGGTACGTGCGCCCGATGCTCTTCCGGTCCACCGCCGACTTGACGGCGATCTCGTCGAGCGTGCGCGGCACCGCGCACTGGCGGCAGGCGGCGTACAGCGTGGCGGCGACGACCTCGTCGATCGAACGTCCGCGCACGAGGTTCTTCGTGCTCGCCTTGCGATAGAGGACCGCCGCGCTCTCGCGCACGTGGCGGGGCAGGCCCATCTTCGAGGCCATCGTGTTGATCTCGGTCAGCCCCTGGGCGAGCGAGCGCTCCCCGGACTTGCTCGTGCGGATCCGGTGCTGCCACTTCCGCAGGCGGTAGATCTGCGCGCGCGACTTGTGGGGGATCTGCTTCCCGAACGCGTCCTTGTTGCGCCAGCCGATGGAGGTGCTCAGGCCCTTGTCGTGGGCCATGATGCTGCTCGGCGGCCCGGCCCGCTCCCGGCTGTCGCGCTGCTCCGTGTCGAAGGCGCGCCAGTCCGGCCCTCCGTCGATCAGCTCGTCGTCCAGGACGAGTCCGCAGGACTCGCAGACGACTTCGGCGCGTTCGTAGTCGCGGACCAGGTGCTCTGCCCTGCACTCCGGGCACTGAGTGACAATTTCGACCTCGCGCACATCCTCGACCCCGCAGCGTTCGCCGCAGGTGTTCCGCAATATAAGAGAATTTCCTTAGTCGGGCGACCCCGGAGCCCAATGCTTCCTGTGGAAACCCTCAGGTGACCACCAGGTCCGGGCCGACCGCGACCGTCTCCCCCTTCCGGAGCAGGCGCCAGCGTGCCTCGATGCCCTGGAGGACCTCGGAGGACACCAGGACCAGGTCCCGGGACTCGGCCACGTGGAGCGTGTAGTAGAGCAGGCAGTTGCCGGCATCGCGGTGCGCCAACAGGCCTCCGGCCCCGGCGACGACGGCGGTGAGGGCAGACAGGCGCCTGGGGTACCTCTCGCGGCACTGCGTCCGGACCGCCTGGAGGGCGTCCGTGAACGCCCGCCGCTCCCACCGACCCGCCATCTCCTTCAGGACCTCGTCGCAGGCCCACCGGGCGTCCGTGCCGCCCCTCTGGAGGCCGAACTTCTCGATCCAGCCGTCCTGGGCAAAGTAGGTCACCCCGCCGCCCGTTTCCCGCCGGAACGGGAGCGAGTGCTCTTCCCCCACGAGCCGGTCGTCGAGGACGCGGCGGACGTGGGCCAGGAGGACGCAACCGCCCCCGAGGCGGCGGACGTCCTCCGCAGCCCGGGCGAACCCCGGGTCATCCGCTCCGGAGGCGGGTCCGCGGCGGTAGACCTCCCCGGCGGGGGAGAACGCGGCGACGCCCCACCCGTCGGGATGCCCCACCTTGGCGGCGACGGGGCCGCACTCGAAGTCGGAGGGCACCTTCCCTACCGCAGCGAGGCGCCCGAAGACTTGGAGAAGAGACGGCGGGATGGGACCGCGGCTCACGGCCCCGAGAATCCGGCACATCGGGCTCGGCAGGGCATGGTCCCAGGGCTACTTCGGCCTTCCGGCGCGAAGGTAGAAATACGCTCCGCCCTTCCGCGCGATTGATGCGGTACCTCCTCGCCCTGCCGGGCATCCTCCTGGCCGTCGCCGGGGCGGCCCTCGGAGGGGGCCCCTCCGGAGATCCCGCCCACGAGACCGGGGTGCCTCATGTGGAGTCCATCGAGCCCACCGGCCAGGACGTGGAAGTCGAGGTCGAGCGCATCGTTGTCGAGTTCAGCGAGGCGATGAACACCTCCCTCGACGACGTCGCGCAGCTCCGCCACGGCGAGGAGGTCGTCGCGGACCATGGGACGTGGAACGCCGCCGGGACCAACCTCACCCTGGAGCTCGCGGAGCATCTCGAGTACAACACGACCTACACCGTCTTCGTGAACACCACCGCCACGAACGCGACGGGGACGCTGCTCGACGGGGACGGGGACGGTATCCAGGAGGGGGCCGACGATGTCCACGAGGCCACGTTCCACACGGCACGCCCGCCCCCAATCCCGACGCAGCCGGCCCCGCTCAACCCCTGGATCGTCCTCGGAATCGTCCTGGTGACGCTCCTCGTCATCTACGCCGCGGTCCGACTCCGGCCGGACTGACCCTTCGAACTCCGTCCGGCAAGGCTCAAGGGGGGTGCGGGCAGCCTTTATAAGGGATGAGTCACGTTTGGACCCTACCCTGGGGGAGATTCTCCATCCCACGCCGTCGCCTCGCGGCGATCCTGCTCGCCGCACTACTGGGGGGGCCTTGGCTGGCCCTGCCGCCCGCGCAGGCGGAGCCCTACGAGGTCCCCGACCATCGCGTGGATGACGCCCTCACGGACGCGGTGAACGAGGTCGACCCGTCCGTGGACTCCGATGGCGCCGGTGGGGTCTACGTGGCCTACGTGACCGCGACCGCGGGCGATCCCGGGGACATCTGGTTCGCCCGGTCCCTGGACGGCGGGGCGACGTTCCCGTTCCGCACGCGCATCGACGACGACCCCGGGAGCCTCCGGCAGGCGAACCCGGACATCGCGGTGGACGCGGCCGGCACCCTGTACGCCGCCTGGGAGAGCTACAGTGCCGCGGGGGACGACGCGGAGATCCGCTTCTCGCGCTCGCTCGACGGGGGGGCGACCTGGGGCGACGGGATCCGGAACAACAACGACCGCGCGCTGAACGACGACTTCTCCGGGTTCCAGCTCGAGCCGGATCTGGAGACCTTCGGCGCGGGGACGGTGTACGCGGCCTGGAGCGACGAGCGCAGGGTGCACCCCGACATCTTCTTCACCGCCTCCGCAGACTCCGGGACGACCTGGGGCACGGGCCTGCCGCTCCCCAACGTCCGCGTGACGGACGATCCGGGGAACGCCCCGCAGCAGCAGCCCGCCATGGCCGTGAACGAGACCGGCTCGATCTTCGTCGCGAACCGCGACCGGCGGCAGGGCGACGAGGACATCTTCGTGGCGCACTCCCTAGACGGCGGGGCGACCTGGAGCCAGAACGTCCGCGTCAACGACGACCGAGGCCGGAACGCCCAGGGGCAGCCCGCGATCGCCGCGTACTGGTCCACGGTCTACGTGCTCTGGGTCGACCAGCGGGCCGGGGTCGACCAGGTCTTCAGCTCGCGGTCCTACGACGGGGGGACCACCTGGGGGGACGCGATCGACAACAACGACAACGACATCCGCGTGGACGACGGCACCGGCCCCGTCCTCGACCCCGCGGTGGCTGTCCGCCTCGGCACGATCCACGCCGTCTGGCGGGACAGCCGCCGGGGGACGCCGGACATCTTCTCGAGCGAGTCCACCGACGGCGGGCAGACCTGGGGCGACGGGCTGCCGAACGACAACGACCCGCGCGTGAACGACGACCCGGCCTGGAGCGTGGCCGACCAGATCCTCCCGGACCTCGCCGTCACCGGTACGGCGACCTGCGCCGTGTTCCAGGACAACCGCGACGCCAACCACGATGTCCGGCTCACGTGCCGCGGCAACGGCGCCTGGGGGAACGGCCGGATCGACAGCCGCGACGTCGTCGTCGCCGGGTGGGGGACCCCGAACCCCCTCGACCGGGGGCGGCCCGACGTGGCCACGCACGCGGGGGCGATCCACGCGGTCTGGGAGGACCGCCGGGACGGGTCGCTCGGGGTCTATCACTCCGTTTCCACCGACGGCGGGCAGACGTGGGGCAACGGGCTGCTCGACGGGGACGACCACCGCGTGGACGACGCGCGCCTCGGGAACCAGGACCACGCCTCCCTCGCCATCAGCCTGACCGGGACGGTCGGCGTCGCATGGCGGGACTCGCGCTTCCTCATCGACACGGACATCCGGTTCTCGGCCAGCCTCGACGACGGCCTGACGTGGGGGAACGGGGAGATCGACAACGGCGACGTGCGGGTCAATGACGATCCCGGTGTCGCCGCCCAGGACTGGCCGTCACTGGGGGTGCTGCCCAACGGCACGTTCGTCATGGCATGGGAGGACCGGCGCTCCGGCAACCCGGACATTTTCTTCGCCTACTCCCTTGACAACGGGGCCACCTGGAGCAGGAACGTCCGGGTGGATGACGACCCGGCCTCGGGGTGGCAGCTTCGGCCCTCCGTGCACGCCTCGTCCGATGGCACGGTCCACATCGCCTACGCCGACAACCGGCTCGGCGACTACGACATCCGCTTCACTGCGTGCGTGCTCAGCCGGTTCGGAGCCGTCTGCGGCGATGGGGTGACGGGCAACGACGCCGTGGTCAGCGACGACCTGTCCGGGTCCGACCAGCTCGCCCCCGTCGTCACGGCGGCCCTCGGGCGTATCGCGGTCGCCTGGGAGGACCGGCGCACGGGGGACTGGGACGTGCGGGCGAGCACCTCCCTCGACGGGATGGCCTGGGGCGACGGCCTCCCGGGGAACGACCCCGTGGTCCCGGGGAACGTGAGCGGCGACCAGCGCGGGGCCTCCCTCGCTGGGGACGCGACCGCCCTCTACGCCGGGTGGACGGACAGCGGCGCCGGCGACGTGTGGTCCGCCCTCTCGCGGGACGCCACGGCGTGGGCCGACGAGTCGAAACCGAACGTCCCCGCCAGCGGGGCGGCCGCGCAGGCGAACGCCCGCGTCGACCTCACCGCCACACACCTCCTGGCGATGTGGGAGGACGGGAGGAGTGGGATGCCCGAGATCTGGTTCGCCCGCGCGCCCCGCGCCTCCGCCCCCCCGCCCGCGACGCTCGCCCTCATCGTCCTCAACCCCTCCGGGCCCGTCCCCCTCGTTCCGAACCAGACGATGGCGTTCACCGCCCTCGGCTACGACTCGGACTTCTCCCAGAACCTGACGTGGACCCCCACCTGGGCCACCACGGATCCGGGACGGGGAAGCCTCAACGTCACGGGGGGGGACGCGAACTCCGGCTACACCGCCCTGTACGCCGCCCTCTTGGAGGGGCAGGACAACGTCACGGCCGCCAACGGCACGGTCCTCGGGGCCGCGGCGATCTCCACCGTCGCACGGCCCCTCCCGTTGGACCGGATCGAGCTCGACCCCGCCTCGGCCTCGGTCCTCCCCCTCGGCACCGTCCCGTTCACGGCCCGAGGCTACGACGCCGCGGGCTTCCTGAACACCTCGTGGGGGCCAGAGTGGGTCGCTCCCGCCCTGGGCACGCTCGGGGGCTACTCGGGAAACGCCTCGGCCGGCCACGTCGCCGTCTACACGGCGGGCTGTCCCATGGGCGCGGACCCCGTCACGGTGTCGAACGGCACCGTGTCCGCGACCGTGGACCTCACGATCGTCCCCGGTCCCATCGCCGAGATCCGCCTCAGCCCGTGGCCGGGGCCCGTCCCCGTCGTGGTGAACGCCCTCGCGAGCTTCCGCGCCCTCGGGTACGACGCGTGCGGCAACCTGAACACCTCCTGGTCCCAGCCGCTCTGGTCCACGGGACCGCTCGGCGTCCTTGTGACCTCCGGCGGGAACCCGATCACGGGGTACCTCGCCACCTTCCGCGCGGGGACCCAGCTGGGGAGCACGTGGATCCGGGCCCTGACCGCCAGCGTCCAGAACTCCACGTTCATCGAGATCGTCCCCGGGGCCGTCGCCCGCATCGAACTGACCCCCTGGCCCGGCCCCGTCGCCATCGGGGAGGGGACCACCCAGAACTTCCTGGCCTTGGCCTACGACGTCCAGGGCAACCGGAACACGAGCTGGACCCCGACGTGGACCACGGGCCCCCTCGGGCGCGTGATCGTCAGCGGGGGGACCGGGGCGACCGGGTACTTCGCCATCTACCGCGCGGACACGGTGGCGGGGGACGACTTCATCGAGGTCGCGGGCGGAGGGAGGACGAACCGGACCACCCTCCGCATCGTCGGCGGCCCCATCGAGCGCCTCGAGCTGACCCCCTGGCCCGGACCCACGGTCCTATCGACGGGGAGCGAGCAGGTGTACACGGCGCGCGCCTACGACGGCTACGGGAACCTGAACGTCTCGTGGAGCCCCTCATGGGGGACCACGGACGGCCGCGGGATCCTCCTGGACTACGCCGGGAACCCGACGTCCGGGTTCACCATCCGCTACCAGGCGGGCCCCGCGACAGGGGACGACAACATCACCGTCTCCGCCGGCGGGCTCACGAACTCCAGCGCGATCCGGAGCGTCCCGCTGTGGTCCGACCCCCTCGTGCGGATCGAGCTCACCCCATGGCCGGCGACCCAGACGGTCCCCCTCTTCACCGCCATCCCCTTCACCGCCCTCGGCTACGACCTGTCGGGGGCCCAGAACCTGACGTGGGTGCCCACCTGGGAGACCGGCCCCTTCGGCGCCATCGCGGGCACCGGCGGGGACGCGACCCTCGGGTACACCGCCACGTTCGATGCCGGCGCCGCCGCGGGGGCGACATGGATGCGGGTGCACGCCGCCGGCGTCGAGAAGGTCACGCCGGTCACCGTCAAACCCGCCCCGCTCGTCCGTCTCGAGATCACGCCGCCCCCCGTGGCGCGCGTGCACCTCCTGAACTCCCTCCTCCTCACGGCCCGGGGCTACGACGAGTACGGGAACCTCAACCTGTCCTGGTACCCGACCTGGAACATCTCCGGGGGGCACGGCGTGCTCGGGAACTTCGCGGGGAACGCCTTGGTCGGGTACACCGCCATCTTCCGCGCGGGGACGACGATCGGCTTCGACACGGTGAGCGTCGCCTACGAGGCGATCCGGAACGCCACGGTCATCGACGTGCTCCCGGGGCCGCTCACGCGCATCGCCATCGGCCCCTGGCCCGGGCCGATCCTCCTGAACCCCGGCTCCCGGCAGACCTACACCGCCCGGGGGTACGACGCGTACGGCCACGTGAACGAGACCTGGGTGGCGACCTGGGGCAGCTCGACCGGACGGGGCAGTGTGGTGCCGACGGGCGGAACGCCCTCCAGCGGCTTCACCGCGGAGTTCGTCGCGGGACCGGCCGAGGGCCTGGAGAACATCACGGTCGGGGCCGAGGGGCTTTCGAACCAGTCCGCCGTGTACATCCTCCTCACCGCCGCCCTGGCCCTCGTCGAGCTCGTGCCGCATCCTGTGGCGGTGGTGAACCTCGGGGAGACCCTGGCGTTCCACGCGCGCGCGTTCGACGACCTCGGCCGGCTCAACTCGACCTGGCAGGCGTACTGGTCGCTCTCCACGACCGCGTTCGGCGACCTCTCCTCCGTGTCGAGCCCGTTCACCGGGCTGTTCCAGGCCGTCTTCAACGCGACCGCCCTGGGGGAGGCGACGCTGACCGTGTCCTCCGGGGCCGGGGTCTCGAACACGACGACGGTCCGTGTGGTGGACCTGTCCGCCCCCGCCACGCGCGTGATGCCGCTCGCCGGGCTGACGAACGACGATGCCGTGACCCTCGAGGTGAACGTGACCGAGGCCGGCGGCAGCGGTTTGGACCACCTGGAGATCTGGGTGCGGCAGGGGACCGGGCCCTGGGCCAAGTTCGGCGACTTCCCGGAAGGGCCCGTGCCCCATCCGTTCGGCCTGGACGGGCGCTACGAGTTCTACTCCGTCGGTGTCGACGTCGCCGGGAACCGCGAGGCGCCGCCCGCCTCGGCGGACGCGTGGACGGTGCGGGACACCCAGGCGCCGACGCTGGTCCGCCGGATCCCGGAGGGGACCGTGGATCCCCGGGGCTTCCACGTCGAGGTCACCTTCAGCGAGCCGGTCCAGCGGGGTTCCGTGCAGCTCCTCGTCCACGCCGGGGGGCGGACCTGGACGGCGATGGGGGAGGGCCTCGCGTGGCAGGGGAACACCCTGGTGTGGAGCCCGGACACCGAGCTCCCGCCCGGGGCCGCGGTGACGATCCGCGTCATGAACGCGACGGATCCGGCGGGAAACGTGATGGCCCCGGACGAGTGGCAGGCCGCGACCGCGGGCGCCGGTCTCCTCCCCGGCACCGTGGCCGCCTGGAGCGCCTTGTCGCTCCTGGTCGTCGCAACGCTGCTGATCCTCCTCCTTCTCGCCAAACGCCGCCGGCGGCGCGACGAAGAGCCTCTCCCGGTGGATGCCCCGGCGCCGACCCCGGTCGATCCGGGCGAGGATCCTCCGGCCGAGTTCCCGCCGCCGCCGAACTGGGAGCCACCGCCTCCCGACGAAGGAAACCTAAAATAGAGTCCCCTGGTAGCCCGCGGCGCTCGCGGTGATCTCGTGACGGAACTGGCCTGCCGTGGCTATGAGCGTGGCGCGGGGGAGAAGGCGTTCACGGGCGAGGACGCGACGGAGCACGCGCCGCGCGACCGCGACTTCAAGATGAAGCACCTGCGCCTCCGGATCCGCCTCGACGAGAGGGCGCGGTCGGTGAGCGGCGTGTCCGAGCTCACCCTCGCCCCGATCAACGCGGGCGTCCGCCGACTCACGCTCGACGCCGTCGAGCTGGACGTGTCCAGGATCACGGTCGACCGGCGCCCCGCGACCTTCGAGTGCGCGGAAGGGCAGATCCGCGTCACCCTGCCGAGGGCGTACCGGCCCGGGCAGGACCTGACCGTGGCGGTGTCGTACCGTGGGAAGCCGAGGGGCGGGCTGTTCTTCATCCAGCCGACGAAGCTCCGGCCGGGGAAGGCGTGGCAGGTCTGGACGCAGGGGGAGCCCGAGGACAACCGCCACTGGTTCCCCAGCTACGAGGCGCCCAACGACAAGATGACCTCGGAGGTCCTCGTCACGGTGCCCGCCAAGTACTCCGTCATCTCCAACGGCGTCCTCGTCTCGGAGAAACGAGCGGCGGGGACGCGGACGTTCCATTGGCGGCAGGACGTGCCCCATGTGACCTACCTCGTGACCTTCGTCGCCGGAGAGTTCGACCACGCCGAGGAGACGGCCGACGGGGTCCCCCTGCACTACTTCGTGCGCAAGGGGCAGGCCGCGCTGATCCCGCTGTGCTTCAGCCGCACCAAGGAGATGCTGCGCTTCTTCTCGCGGGTGACCGGCGTGAAGTACCCGTACCCGAACTACAAGCAGGTGTGCGTGGAGGACTTCACGTTCGGCGGGATGGAGAACACCTCGCTCACGGTCCTGACGGAGCTCGCCCTTCACCGGGAGAGCGCGCGCCCGAACTACCAGTCCGAGGGCCTCCTCGCCCACGAGCTCGCCCACCAGTGGTTCGGGGACCTCGTGACGATGAAGGCCTGGCCCCACCTCTGGCTCAACGAGGGCTTCGCCTCCTACTTCGACCCGCTGTGGCACGAGGACGCCTTCGGTCGGGACGAGTTCCAGATGAAGATGCACACGGAGATGCAGGGCTATCTCGAGGAGGACGCGAAGAGCTACCGGAGGGCCATCGTCACGACGCGCCTCCACAGCCCGGAGGACATGTTCGACGCGCACACGTACAACAAGGGCGCCTGCGTCCTCCACCTGATCCGCCACGTCCTCGGCGACGACCTGTGGTGGAAGGCGATCCGGCACTGGACCGCGAAGCACGCCCAGCAGGTCGTGGAGACGAACGACCTCAAGGTGGCCATCGAAGAGGCGACGGGGCGTGCGCTCGACACGCTGTTCAAGCAATGGCTGTACGGCGCCGGCCACCCGGAGTTCGAGGTCTCCTGGACCCACGACGAGCGGGCGGGCGCCGTGGCGGTCACGGTGAGGCAGAAACAGGAGGTGAAGGACCTCACCCCGCTGTTCACCCTGCCGGTCGACCTCGAGGTGCTCTGGGACGGCGGGGCGCGGCGACAGCGGTTCCAGATCACCAAGGCGGAGCACACCTTCACGATCCCCGTGCCCGGGCGCCCGAGGGCGGTCGTGCTCGACCCGGAGAACTGGATCGTGAAGAAGCTCACCTTCGAGAAGAAGAAGGAGGAGCTCCTGTTCCAGCTGCGGAACGCCGGGAACGTCGTTCCCCGCATCCAGGCGTGCGAGGGGCTCTCCAAGGTGCTCTCGGACGACGCCGTCGTGGGGGCGGTCTCCACCGCGATGGCGAAGGACGCGTTCTGGGGCGTCCGGCGCGCGGCCGCGAAGGCGCTCGGAGACATCGGGACCCCGGCCGCACGGGATCGCCTCCTCACCGCCGGGCTGAAGGAGAAGGACCCCCGTGTCCGGCGCGCGGCGGTCGAGGCGCTCGCGAACTTCCGGCGGGACGCCGAGGTCTACGCGGCGGTGTCCCGGGTCTTCCGCGACGACACGGCGGACTACGTCGTCGCGGGCGCCGCGTCGACCCTGTCGAAGCTGCAGGTGCCCGGCGCGCAGGACATCCTCGTCAAGGCCGTCGGGAAGAGGACGAGCCATGCGGAGATCGTGGACCGGACCCTCCTCGGCGCCCTCCCCGAGTTCAAGGACGAGAAGGCGATCGACGCCCTTCTCCCGTACCTCACCGCCGACCGGTCCCCGCTCCTCCGCGAGGCCGCGGCGATGGCGCTGGCGAAGCTGGGGGACCTCTTCGAGATGCGGAGGGACGACGCGCGCAAGGCGCTCACTCCGATGCTCCGCGACGGCGACTTCCGCGTGCGCCGGGCGACCGCCCAGGCACTCGCGGCCCTCGGCGACCCCGCCGCGCTGGAGGACCTCGGCCGGGTGGAGCGGTTCGACCCGCACGGGATGATCCGCCGCGCCGCCCGGAGGGCGATCAAGGGCATCTCGGACAAGCGCGCGCAGGACGCCAAGAAGTCCGACACGCAGAAGGACCTCGAGGGCGTCCGCGAGGAGAACCGCAAGCTCCAGCAGCGGCTCGCGAAGCTGGAGGCCCAGGTGGAGGGCCTCCGCGGGAAGAAGAAGGGACGATGAGGCCCTGCGTCGTCGTCGGCACACGGCCGGAGATCATCAAGGCCGCGCCCCTGGTGGAGGCGTTGCGGTCCCGCGGGGAGTGCCTCTTCCTCCACTCGGGCCAGCACTACGACCGCGAGATGTCCGGCGTCTTCCTCGAGCAGCTCCGGCTGCCGGCCCCCTCGAAGTACCTCGACGTCGGGTCGGGGAGCCGGGCGCAGCAGACGCTGGCGGTGTGCTCGCGGGTCGCGGCGGCGGTGAAGCCCGCGCGCTGCGACGCCGTGTTCGCGGTCGGGGACACGAACACCGTGCTCGGGGCCCTCCTGGGCGCGGTCAAGGCGCACGTCCCCGCCGTCCATGTCGAGGCGGGGCTCCGCAGCTACGACCCGCGCATGGTCGAGGAGGACAACCGCCGGACCGCGGACCACCTCTCCACGCTCCTGTTCGCCCCCACGCGGTTCAACGAGGAGACCCTCCGCGCCGAGCGCGTCCGCGGGACGATCCGCGTCGTCGGGAACACCGCCATCGATGCCGTGTCGCGGCATCTGCCGCTCGCGGAGAAGGCGTCGACCGTGCTCGACCGCGTCCCCCCGGGGGAGTTCGTCCTCGCGACGTTCCACCGCGCGGAGAACGTCGACGACCCCGCCGTGCTCGCGTCCTTCGTCAAGGTCGTCACGGAATGCCCGCTGCCGGTCGTCTTCCCGGTCCATCCGCGCACCCGGGAACGCCTGAAGGCGACGGGGCTGATGGCCCTCCTCGAGAGCTCACCCCGCGTCACACTGCTCCCGCCGGCGGACTACTTTGACGCCCTTGTCCTCCTGAGGGGCTGCGCCTTCGCCCTGACGGACAGCGGGGGGCTCCAGGAGGAGGCGACGGCGCCCCCGATGCGGAAGAAGGTTTTCGTGATGCGCGTCTCGACCGAGCGGCAGGAGGCCGTCGAGGCCGGCTTCGTCGAGGTCGTCGGCACCGACGGCGATGCGGTCCTCAGCCGCCTCCGCGGCTTCGATCGGGCACGGTGGTCGCCCGCAGAGGCGAGCCCCTATGGGGACGGAAGGACCGGGGAGCGGATCGCGATCATCGCCACGAAGCTCCTCGATTAGGGCCCAAGGCGCTCGGCCAGCTCCTCCTCGGAGAGCGTGGACGAGACCGACTTGAGGCGGGCCCGCTCCCCGCCCAGCAGGCGGAGCCTGGCCGCCGGGACGCGCAGCCGGCCCGCCAGGTACCGCAGCAGCTCGCGGTTGGCGGCCCCGCGCTCGGGGACCGCGGCGACATCGACGGCCCACGCCTTGCGCCAGCGGTCATACCCTGTGACACGCGTCTCCGGCCTGCCCGTCGTCACGAAGACGCGGAGCACCGCCACGCCCTACACCGGCGGGGCGATCCGCGGCGTCTTCAGCCAACGCGGCCGGTCGCGGCGGACCATGTGGACGATCGCACGCAGGTAGCAGGGGACCCAGTGGAACGCGAAGACTCCGAACAGGAAGGCGTCGCGGAGCTTCCGGAGGCCGCGGTAGTCGCGGTACGGGAGCATGCCGTACAGGACGATGGGCAGGAACCCGGCGGTGAGGAACAGGGTCGCCATTGGCGGCACGTAGTTCACCAGGGCGATCAGACCGACCGCGGCGAACAGCGTCAGCATCCAGGTGAGGAACACCAGCGGCGAGCTGAGGAAGATGAGGAGGTGGAGCAGCATGTCCAGGCGCTTGCCCAGGCGCGTCCCCTTGTGCGTGAACAGCCGCCCGCGCAGGACGTAGTCCGTGAACACCTGGAGGTAGCCCCACGCCCACCGCGTGCGCTGGCGGTAGAGATCGCGGATGCGCTCGACGCCCTCCTGCTCCACGCCGGCGTCGGCGACGAACTCGAAGTCCCAGTTCTGGAGGATGACGCGCGTGTTCAGCTCCAGGTCCTCGGTGAGGGAGTCCTCCTTCCAGTACATCGCAGGCTCTCCGGGGGGGGCGGCGCGGATGAGGGCCTCCGCGCGGATGAACTGCCCGTTCCCGCCGAACCCGGCGGACTTGAACAGGACGACGCGGATCATCTGCATCGCCCGCGTGAACCCGGTGAACTCGACGTCCTGGATGCGCGCGAGGGTGGACCGGTGCCGGTTGTAGATGCGCACCGCCGACTGCACGCCGCCGACCTCCGGGCGCAGGAAGTGGAACGAGGCCCGGCGCAGGAGCGGCCGGTCCGCGAGGCAGTCCGCATCGAAGATCCCCACGACCCAGTCGGCCCGCCCCCGGAACCGGGAGTTCGCGCGCAGGTGCCCGAACGCGCGGTTGAGGGCGGCGGACTTCCCCCGCCGCGCCTCCTCCGTGGGCACATGGATCACCTGAAGGCGCTCGCCGTAGCGGGGACGGAGCCCGTCGAGGATCTCTCCGGTGCGGTCCGTGCTCCCGTCGTCCACGACGACGATCTCGAAACGCTCTGCGGGGTAGTCCAGGGCGAACAGGGAGTGCACGGTCTGGGCGATGACCGACTCCTCGTTGCTCGCCGGGACGATCAGGCTGAAGGTGTTCGCCTCCGCCTTCCCCACACGGGCGGGGCGGAGCAGCATGCGGATGAGCCCGGCTAGGTAGACGAGCCCGAACGCTCCGAAGAACACGGTGATGAGGGTGACATCGATGTTCATGCGATGAGGCGCCGGAGCCTCGGGACCGCCATAAGCCTTTCTCCGGCGCGCAGGGTTAAGAGCCGCGCGGAGTTCGCGCGGGCGTGCCCTTTGAATTGGACCGGAAGGCGCGCATCGGGAAGCATCTCCTGGGCAGGGTCTTCCGCGGTCTCGAGGACTCACTCTCCATGAGGGCGCTCTTCCCGAGCGTGACGAACCGCCGGGGTTTCCTCGGCGCAGCGCGCATTCAGGTGTCCCCGCAGGACCTCTACGCCTACGTCGACGATGAGGACGGGACGGTGGTGATCGGGGAGAACCACCTCCGGAAGTCGGAGGAGCGCGTCCTCTACCTGGACATCCTCCACGAGCTCGTCCATGTGAAGCAGTTCCAGGAGGGGCGCGAGCTCTTCGACCGGCGCTTCGCCTACGTGGACCGGCCGACGGAGCTGGAGGCGTACTCCCTGGGCGTCCAAGAGGCGCGCCGCCTGGGGATGTCGGAGGCGGAGATCTACGAGTACCTCACGGTGCCCTGGGTGTCCGACCTGGACATGGGTCGGCTCGCGACCCGGCTCGGGGTGCGACCGGGGCGCGAGAAGAAGCGTTGACGTTTCGGGCAACACGACCCGTGCCAATATGGCCCGCGCTACGCTAGGGTGAGAGAGGTGTGCCGTGCCCCTCCCCATTCCGCGGTGGTTCCGCCGCGCCGCCCCGGTCGCCGCCGTCGTCCTCCTGGGGATGGTCCTCCGTGAGATCCCGAACCTCACCACCGCGGCGTGGGGCAACGACTTCGGGATCTACCTCGGGCTCACCGAGAGGATGGCCGAGACAGGGGACCTGTTCCCGCCGTACGACGGCTGGGGCACCTCGTACCAGTACTTCCCGGCGCTGTACGGGCTCACCGCCGGACTGCACGCGCTGACGGGGGCGGAGGTCGCGGTCCACCTGGGGCGGGTCGCGGGAGTGGTGGGCGGCCTCACGATCCTCTTCGCATACCTCGTCGGCCGTGAGCTCTTCGGGTCCCGCCGCATCGCGCTGCTCGCCGCGCTGATCCTGGCCATCGACCCGATCCATGTGTACCAGACGTCCCACCCGGCCCCGCTCGTGATGGGGCATCTCGCCCTCGGCCTGGCGCTGTGGCTCTTCCTCCGGTGGCGGCGCGGAGGTCCATGGTTGCCGCTGCTCCCCGCGGTGCTTCTCCTCCTCGTGTCGCATCACCTGAGCACCTACTTCTTCATCCTGGCTGTCGCCGGCATCGCCTTCGGTTCGCTCTTCGCACGGCGCTCCCCCCGCAAGGCGTTCGCCCGGGATGTCGCGTTCCTCGGCGGCGTCCTGACGGCGGCGTTCGCGTACTGGGTCTTCATTGCCACCCCGGTGTCGTCCCACGTCCGCTCGGTCACCGGGCTTCCCACCGCCCTCGTCCTCGGGATCCTGCTGGCGGGGTTGGTCGCCCTGCATCGGCTGGCCCCGCGGCTGGCTCCGCTCCTCGCCCGTCTCCGGCTCCCCCCGCAGCTGAGCGCGCGACGGGCCTTCCTGGGCGTGCTCGGGGTCGGGTTCGCCGCCATGGCCGCGAACGTCCTCCTCCGGCCGTTTGGCGCCGCCTCCGCGCTCCCGCTCCTCGGGCTGCTCGTCCTCCTCCCGCCGCTCCTCCTCTACGCGGTGGCGGCGGCCGGTGCCGCGACCGCCGCGCGCGACCGGCGTTGGGCCCCGCTGCTCGGCGTCTTGGCGGTGTACCTCGGCTCCCTCGCCTTCGGCTTCGCCACGCAGAACGCGATCATCCTCTCCTACCGCCATCTGGAGTACCTCTCCCTCCCGGTGGCCCTCTTCGCGGCGAAGGTGGTGTCACGGGGCCTCCTCCGGGCCCGGGAGTTCGCGGACACGCTGACCCGCTCCGCCCGGCTCGCGCGGCCCCGCCCCGCCGGCGGGGTGTTCGCGGCGGGTCTCGTCGCCCTCCTCCTGGCCAACGTGGCCACAGGGTACGCGCTGACCAATGGCGCCGTCGGGCCTGACGAGCGCATCCCCGATGTGACGCTGGACCTCATCGACTGGATGGCGGCTCACATCCCGCGGGAAGGGACCGTGGCCGCCGACCACCGGATCTCCCAGGTCCTCTGGGCCCGCGGGTTCACCGCGACGAACGACGGGGCGGTCGTCGTCTTCACCGAGGCGGAGTGGTACCGCATCGTCGACGAGCTGCGTCCCTTCGAGCCTCGGGTGGACTACGTCGTCATCGACCACATCATGGTCGAGTCGGGGGTCCAGTCCGGCACAGACCTGGAGACGCCGAAGATGACGGGGGACACGTACGGGAAGTTCACGCTGCCGCCATGGCGGTTCGTCCACCGCGTCGAGAGCGAGGACGGATCCCGCTGGGCGGAGCTCTATCGGATCGATTGGGAGTGGGCGGACCGCCACGCCTGGCAGGAGACCTACCTCCCGTAGGACCCCCGAGGCGCTAAATAGGCCTCCGCCGTTCCCGCCGCGATGATCCGCGGCGAGGACTTCTTCCAGGTCGACATGCGGGTGGGCAAGGTGACCTCCGTGGAGGAGTTCCCCGCGGCGCTGAACCCCTCCTACACCCTGGAAATCGACTTCGGCCCGCTCGGGATGAAGCGGTCCAGCGCCGCCATCCGCCCGTGGTACAAGCCGGAGGACCTGCTCGGGCGCCTCGTGGTGGCGGTGGTGAACCTCCCGCCGAAGCAGATCGCGACGTTCAAGTCGGACGTGCTCGTGCTCGGGGCGGTCCAGCCGGATGGGCGCGTCGTGCTCCTGAAGCCGGACCGCCCGAGCGAACTGGGGGCCAAGGTCGCATGAGCGAGGCGCGCTCGGTGGCGGTCATCGTCGACGCGGGACGGCTCCTCGTCGTCGAGCAGCACGAGCCCCAGGTGAAGGGGATGGCCTTCGTCTTCCCCGGGAGCATCCCGAAGCCCGGGGAGATCCTCGTGGATGCGCTCGCGCGCGTAGTGAAGGAGCACATCGGGCTCAGCGTCTCCGTGAACCGCCTCCTCTATGTCGGCGAGGTCCTCTGGCACCAGGGCGGCCAGAACCGCCAGGAGATCGGGATGTACTTCCTGTGCCGGATCAAGGGCGGCGTGGAGACGGACCCCGAGGGGAACGTCCACGCCCGCGACCCGAAGATGCGCGCGCGGCTGATGGACATGGAGATGATCGACGCGCAGCGCCTCTACCCCCCCTTCCTGCGGAAGGAGCTGCTGCGGGACTACCGCGGCGGCTTCAAGGAAGGGGTGAAGCACTTCGTCGACGACCTGCGGCCGAAGTGACTCACCCGGGAGCCCTGCGAGGGCTCCGTTTCCGGTGGCCAAGCCAAAGCACGAGGAGAGCGAACGCGCTCAAGACCGTCCCCACGAAGAACATCGGGTAGAACAGGAGCCCAAGAAGCCCCGCCAGGGCGAGCTCCTCGACCGAGTCGTCGCGAAGGCCGTGGACGCCCACCGCGATGACGACCACGCTCAGAATAGCGAGCAGCGGGTTCACGGCAATGAAGATCGTCTGCGAGGGGCCGACCATGACCATGCAGATGCCGCCGCAGGCCGTGGCAAAACCCATGGGCCCGACCAACGCTGCCGGAAGGAGCAGCCCGAACGCGACCTTGAGCGCCGCTGGTGGGGGAGGCCGGACGGCGGCCTGCTCCTGCCGTCGGTAGAGTTCCTCGAGTCCAGAGGAGGCAGCCACGAAGCGAGGACCGGGAGAGCGCGGAAAGCCCTTTCGGCCTGAGTCTCATCGAAGCGAACCAGCGATGCTACAACGGGAACTGTTCGCGGAGGCTCTTGTCCAGCCCGCGCGCGACGTCCCCCACCGGGCCGGAGGCCTCGACCAGCCGGCACGGCACGCCCGCGAACTCGCACTTGCGGACGAGGTCCTTGTCCCGCGTCAGGATCAGGAGCCCCTCCTTCCGTGCTTCGTTGACGAGGACGAGGTCCTGCGTCGAGGCGGTGCGCCGTGTCGTCGTCCACCCGAGGAGCTTGAGGGAGTCCGCAAGGCCGTACAACTGTTGGTCCAGGAGGAGCGTCGGCCTCGGGTGGGCCGGTTCAGATGAGACCAACTTCCTTCCCTCCCTTCTCGAATGCGCTGAGCGCCTCGTCGAGGTCCGCGCGTGTCAGCCCGGCGGTGATCATCGACCGGATGCGGGCCCTGTCCCGCGCCACCATGGGGAACACGATGGGGAAGGCGAACACGCCCATCCCGTAAAGGAGGTCCGAGAACTTCTTGGCGGTGTGGGACTCGCCGCACATCACCGGGGTGATCGGCGTCACCGAGTTCCCGATGTCGAACCCGAGGCTCGCGAGCTGCTTCTTCCAGTAGTGGGTGTTCTCCCACAGCTGCTTGACATGCTGCGGCTCCGTCTCCATGACCTCGAGCGCGGCGATGCACGCCGCCGCCACTCCGGCGGGGTGGGAGGCGGACAGGAGCCAGGACCGCGACTTGTTCAGGGCGAAGTTCCGCAGGTCGTTCGAGCCGGCGGCGAACCCGCCGACGACGCCGAGGCCCTTGGAGAACGTGCCCATCTCCACGTCGATCTTGCCCTCGATGTGGAAGTGCTCCCCGACGCCGCGCCCGTGCTCGCCGAGGACGGCCTCGCCGTGGGAGTCGTCGATGTAGACCATGGCGCCATACTCCCCGGCGATCCGCACGATCTGGTCGGCAGGGGCCACGTCCCCGTCCATGCTGAACACGCCGTCGGAGATGATCAGGATGCGCCGGTACTTCTCGGAGTTCGCGAGCACGCGCTCGAGGTCCGCCATGTCGCTGTGCTTGTAGATGCCGCGCTCGGCCTTGGAGAGGCGGCTCCCGTCGATGATGCTGCCGTGGTTGAGCTCGTCGCTGAGGATGAAGTCGCCCTCGCCGGCGAGCTGGGGGATGAGCCCGGCGTTCACCGCGTAGCCGGACTGGTAGAAGAGGGAGGCTTCCGTCTTCTTGAACCAGGCGATGCGCTTCTCCAGCTCGTCGTGCACCGCCATGTTTCCCGCAATGGGACGCACGCTCCCGCTCCCCGCGCCGTACCGCGTCGTCGCGTCCAGCGCGGCCTTGACCACCTTGGGGTGCGTGGCGAGGTTGAGGTAGTTGTTCGAGCAGAGCATGATGACCTTCTTCCCGTCGACGAGGCACCGGGGGTCCGATCCGGAGGTAAGCGTCCGGAGACGCCAATCGAAGCCCTTCGTCACGAGGTCCTGGTACTCCTCCTTCATGAAGGCGGTCGGGTTGCGGGAATGCTTCTTCGTCTGCATCATCTCACCTCACGGGATCAGGACGACCTTGCCGCAGTCGCCCTTGCGCATGAGCTCCATGGCTTCGTTGATTTTGGACAGAGGGAACCTGTGCGTGACGGCGGGCATGAGGTTGAGGTTCTTGTTCTTGAAGAGCCCCTGCATCCGGTACCAGTCCTGGTACATCCGGCGGCCGTGAATGCCGTGCATCCGCGCCCCCTTCGTGATGAGCTTGTTGATGTTGTAGTTCACGGGCTTCGGAAAGATCCCGAGGAGCTGGATGTTCCCCGCCTCGCGGACGACGTCCACCGCTTGGTTCAGCGCCTTCTCCGACCCGGACATCTCCAGGACCTCGTCGACGCCCTGGTTGTCCGTCGCCGCCATCACCGCCGCCACCGGGTCTTCCTCGCTGGAGACGATGACCTTGTCTGCGCCGAGCTTCTTCGCGAGGGCCGCGCGGTACTTGTTCTTGTGGCCAATGGCGATGACCTGTTTCGCCCCGATGGCCTTGCAGAGCGCCACCGCCATCAGGCCGATGGGGCCGAGGCCGAAGATCGCCACGTCCTTCCCGGGGACATCGCCATTGAAGACCGTGTACACCGCGTTCCCGAACGGATCCTGGATCGTCGCGTACTCCAGGGGGAGGTCCTTGGCGTTCTTGATGATGTTCGTCTCCGGCACCGCCATGTACTCCGAGAAGCTCCCGGGGCGGTCGATGCCGAGGATCGTGACGTTGCGGCAGACGTGGGCGTTGCCGGAGCGGCACTGGTAGCAGTGGCCGCACGCGATGTGGCCCTCCCCGCTGACGTAGTCCCCGACCTTGCTGAACCGGCACGACTTCCCGATCTCGACGACCTCGGCGGCCCACTCGTGCCCCTGGATGAGCGGGGTCTTGATGCGGCCCTTGGACCAGTCGTCCCACTCGTAGATGTGCATGTCCGTGCCGCAGATCGACGCGATCTTCATCTTCACGATGACCTCGTCATCCTTGGGCTTCGGGACCTCGACCTGCTGGAGCTCGATGCTGCCGAAGGCGGGCTTCGTCTTCACCGCCGCCGTCATCTTCCCCTTCATGCGATCCTCCCCCATGCGATGGCGGCGATGGCATAGAGCTTCGCTATATATGGGTGCGCACGGATGGACCGCCGCGCACGTTTAATTACGCGCCGCTGGATGGGACGACCCATGCGCGTCGGCCTCCTCGCCCAAGACGAGCCGCGGCACCGCGCCCGACTCGACGTGGCTGTGGAGGCGCTCCGCCGCCGCCGGGGCGACGTGGCGGTGAAGACGGGGAAGGAGGCGCTCGCGGCCGAGCTCCTCATCATCTTCGGCGAGGACCACGTCCTCCTCGACCGCCTCGCCCACCTGAAGGAGCCGGTCCCGCTCCTCGGGGTCGGCGACGGCTTCCTCGCGGAGACGGACGGCGAGGACCTCGCGGAGACCATGGGCCACCTCGTCAGCGGGGAGTACTGGGTGGAGAAGCGGGCGCGGCTGGAGTGCGTCCTGGACGGCGAGCGGCTCTCCCCCGCGCTCAACGAGGTCACGGTGTGCACCTCCCGCGGGGCGGGGTTCCTCCGCTACACCCTCACCGTCGACGACGAGGTCGTCTGGCGAGACGGCGGGGACGGCGTCGTCGTCGCCACGCCCACGGGGTCCACGGGCTACGGGCTCTCGGCCGGCGGCCCGATCGTCGTCGAGAACGCGAACGCCCTCGTCGTCGTCCCCGTCTGCTCCGCGGACCACAACCGCCCGCTCGTCCTCAACGAGGCGAGCGTCGTCGCGATCTCCGAGGTGAACTCCACGCTCGGGTGCGACGCGGTGATTGACGGGCGCGAGCGCATCCCGATCAAGGGCCACACGCTCCGCGTGCGCCGCTCGGACAAGCCCGCGCAGTTCGTGCGGTTCGGGAAGGCGAAGTACCTCCGCGTCTTCGGGAAGCTCAAGGAGCGCTCCGCGGGCCTCGTGCTCCCGCCGGCGGCGCCGCCCTCAGCGAAGTTCCTCTTCAAGCTCCTCTCCTTCGAAGGCCCGATGAACCAGAAGGAGCTCATCGCGGAGTCGGGCCTCCCGGAACGGACGGTGCGGAACGCGCTCTCCTATCTGATCGAGCAGGGGGTCGTGACGCGCTCCACCACGCTGCGCGACACGCGGCGGGCCATCTACCGGCTCCGGAACGAGTGAGGGCTCGCGGTCGCGGCCCTGAGTCCTCTCTCATGGCACCTTCTTCCTGAGTGACCAGAGAGACCATATTTCATTTATATAGTAGTATGTGCTATGATGATGATGATGGAAGAGTCCATACTCATCTCCCTCCGAACCGCTCTCCTCAGCCGGGTGCCGCTCCCGGCCCTGCCCGAGGTGGTCTGGCGGAGGACCGGGGCGCTGAACACGTGGGGGACGAACGCCATCGAGGGCAACACGCTCACCCGAAAGGAGACCGAGCAGTTGTTGCTGGACGGCGAGAGCGTCGGGCGGCGCCCGGTCCGCGATGTCCTCGAGACCCTTCAGCACCAGGCCGTGTTCCTGAGCCTCCTCAGGCGGGTGGGCGCACCGCTGACGCGCGAGACCGCCCTCGAGTTCCACGCCGGCGTCTTCCGCGGCGTCAAGGAGGACGCCGGCCATTGGCGCGCCGTGAACGTCGAGATCCGCGGCACCGACTACCGGCCGCCCCGGGTCGAAGAGGTCGAGCTCCGGATGCGACTTTGGGAACGGGAGTACGAGTCGCGCGACATCCGCGGGGAGGCCGTCTTCCCCTTGGCGGCGTGGATGCATCACGAGTTCGAGGCCGTTCACCCCTTCTCCGACGGGAATGGGCGGGCAGGCCGGCTGCTCCTGAACCTCCACTTTCTCCGGCACTCCTGGCCCCCGCTCCACATCCTCCCGCCGGATCGCGTACGCTATCTAACGGCCATGGACGCGGGCCATGGCGGCGACCTGAAGCCTCTCGAGGAGCTCCTGCAGGCGGCGATGGCACGCTCCCTTCTCGACCTCCTGGATCAGGTCGGGACCAAGGCGGATGCGCTCCTGGGCCTCAAAGCGCTCGCCCGGAGCGGGTCGTACTCCGCCAAGTACCTCGCGTTGCGCGCGGCCGGAGAACGGCTCCCCGCGATCAAGGCGCGAGGGGGGTGGCGGACCAGCCGGCGCGCGCTGACGCTCTATCAGGAGCACATCGGAAGAGCCTGATCTCCCACTCCCCGACATCCTTTCCCGCCAACTTCCCGTCGGCCACGAGGTCCACGCCGAGGTGCGTCTTGTCCAGCCTAAGCCCCTAGGCGGTTGTGGTCCCGACTCCTGTGGGGCGCTTTCGGGATCCGGGAGCCCAGGGCTTTAAGCCTTTCCCGAGCCTCTTCTCCTCCATGTCATCCAAACCGCTCGCCGTGTTCAACATCGACCTCCACAAGGGGGAGGACGGGTACTACGTCGCGGTCTGCCGGGAAATCCCGGGCTGCGTCTCCCAGGGGAAGACACTGAAGGAGGCCACGGACAACGCGGTCGAAGCCCTCTTCGGCTGCCTCCAGACGCTGGCGGAGACTCTGCCTCGCCCCAAGGCTCGCCACGGACGGTCCGTCGTGCGGAGCCGGCAGGTCGCGCTGACGGCGATTCCCGCCTGACGGACCAGCGGTGATCTGTCCTGACGGCCCTTCCCGTGACCTCGGGGGAGAAGGCCGTCAAGGTGTTCTGCCGCAAGGGCTGGCAGCTCCAGGCAGACCGGCAGCCACGTAGTTCTCAAGAAGCCCGGGCAGCGGCTGGTCCTCAGTGTGCCCCAGCACGACACGCTGGACCGGGGGACGCTTCGGCACCTCATCCGGGCTGCCGGAATGACCGTCGACGAGTTCGCGGAACTCCTGGGGGACCTCTGACACAGTGCGAGGGAGCAACCCGATGTTCACCCGAACCCCGAGCCGACTCGCTCCCGTCAGATCGGATGCAGCCGCCGCGCCCGGTACCCGACGAGCGCGAAGAGAACCTCCTTGGCGGTGAACACCGCGTCCGGCGAGGTTTCCCCCGTGTCCGCCCGTGTCCACGCGGAGCAGAGGCGTCCACGCCAGCCTAGCGGGGGTGGAGACGACAAGGACATTGGCCACGCCGACCCGCCGCAGCACGGCAGGGGAGACTCTCTACACAACCGCAGGCGGGTGTAGGCGACGTTGCCGCGCCCCAAGACCCTCCCACCGGGAACCCTCGCCGCCCAATCCAGGGACCCACGGTGAGGAGCGGGTGACCTAGTACGTCTCCACCAGGACCCCGGGCATCCGGGCGAAGTGCTTCACGTTCCGGGTGAGCACGGGCTCCGCCACCGCCAACGCGATTCCCGCGATCATCGCGTCCTCGGGGTCCACGGGGGTCTTGGCCCGGATCAGAGCGGCATCGATCTCCCCCGCATGGCGGGCCGCCGCAGCGTCAAAAGGTGCCGTGGCGTAGGCCGCCAGGAGCGCGAGCACCCGCGCCCGCTCGGCCTGGCCCTGTTTCGCGAGATGCACCCCGCGCCACAGCTCGAAGAGGGCCGGGGTCGGGATCCGCACCACGGCTCCCGCGGCGTCGAGCGCCTTGGCCTTGGCCACCGCGGCGGCATCCCGACGGGTCAGGTCGATGAGGAAGGTCGTGTCCAGGATCACGGGCGGACCATCTTCTCCCGTCGGGTCCGGGACCGGGCCCGACCTTCCTGGACGGAACGGCGAAGGACGGCGGCCTCCGCGGGGGAGAACAGCGTGGCCAGCTCGGCCAGAGGAGGCCTGCTGGCGAGGCGGTCCAAGAGCTCGGTGAAACTCTCGCCCTCGCCCTTCAGAGCCCGAAGCCGATCATAGACGTCGTCGGACACCGCGATGGTCCGGGTCCCCATGCTCTCCGCATACATATCGACATACATGTAGTTAACTGTGGGGGGAGGGACCTGTCGCCGAGCCCCGGGACCTCACCCTGCCGCGGAGTCGAGGGACGCGGCGGCGATCGGGTGCAGCCGCCGTGCCCGATACCCCACAAGGACGAACATGTACTCCTTGGCGGTGAACTCCGCGTCCAGCGAGGCCTCCCCTGTGTCCACGCGGAGAACTGGCGTCCGCGCCAACTTGGCGGGGGTGGAGACGACGAGGACGTTGCCCACACCGACCCGCCGCAGCACCGCGGGGGAGATCTGCAGGTTCCCGCGACCCAGGATGAACCCCTGCTGCCCGATCGGGCTCACGACGATGGCGGCCTCTTTGGCGGTGGAGAGCGCCGCCAGGATCTCCCGCTCGCCAACGTCCCTGAACAGGAGCTTTCCGCCCCGAACGAGGTCGACCCCCAGGTGCGTCTTTGGGATCCCGAGCGCCTTCCCGACGTGCTCCAGCGTCCCCCCCGGACCCAGGATGTACAGACGCTCCGTGTTGGCCCCCATCTCCTCCTTCAGGTGCGCCGCGATCTCGTCGCGCACGGAATCCTCGCTCACCTCCTCGAAGAGCATCTTCCCCGCCTGGATGAACGTGGGATCCTGCAGCGTCGCCGCCTCCCCGTAGAGCTTCATCGCCCACGCTCCGCCGCGGTACTTCTCCTCGTCGAGGTCGATCACCTCGCCGCGGCCGACGCGCACCTCGCCGTCCACGTAGTCCATGACGGCGTCCGCCGCCGCCTTCGGGGTCACCGCGAACACCGCCGAGTGCATCTTCACGCCGCACGGCACGCCGAGGATCGGCACCTTGTCCCGCACGACGTCGAACACGTCGCGCGCCGTCCCGTCACCGCCACAGAACACGATGAGCTCTATGCCCTCGGCCATGAACGCCGCCACCGCCTTCCGCGTGTCCGCCGCGCTGGTCTCCGTGGGCGGGGAGAAGACCATGCGGTGCCGCAGCTGGGTACCAGAGAAGGCCTCCACCCCCATGGGGTCCCCGCAGCAGAGGAACTCGAGGGCAGAAATCCGTTCCGCGACGCGCGCGAGGCGGTCCAGGTGTGTCAGCATCTCCTGCGCGCGGACGGGTGCCCAGGGCACCGCGCCCCGGCTCGCCGCCTCGGACGCGACGCCGTCCGTCCCCTTCAGCGCAACGCGACCGCCCATCCCCGCCACGGGGTTCACGAGGAAACCGATCCGCACGCCCTCGCCATCGCGACCCAGGGAATAAGGTTCGCACGGGGCCGATGACCACCCGCGCTTCCGATGCTCGCGTCGCCATGAATAGGCTCAAAGTGACAGTATGCTTATATACTACATACGTTAAATGAGGCTTGGAATAGGCTCATGAAGATCCCAACGCTCACCGAATACCACCAGCAGACGGAGGCCGAGGTCCACCGCCTCGACGAGACCTTCCCGAGCGGAGCCTTCAACCAACGGGTCCGCCACACGCTCTACAAGTTCGCGCTCATCAGGAACTCCTGGGGGACCACGAACCTCGACGCGGGGCCGATCGAGCTCGCGCGGGTCGTGGAGCTCTACGAGGCGTACGAAGCCGGGATCACGCCGCCCGGCCGAGTCCTCCCGACCGAGATCGAGGTGCTGAACTACTTCCGACTGGTCGACGGGTTGCCCGCGACGCGGTTCGAGGTCGGCCTGGAGACGGTCCGAGACGTTCATCGCGACTACTTCCGGGGCGTACCCCTGCAGGACCGGGCGGTGCCGGGCCGGTGGAAGGAGGCGGACAACGTCGTCGCCGGCCCCTTCGGCGTGCTCCGCACGACGCCGACCGCGCGGGTCGAGGCGGATCTGGATGCGCTCCTCGAATGGTTGAACGGAGCGGCGTGGGAGCTACCCCCGCTCGCCCGTGGCGCCCTCTTCTTCCACGAGTTCCAGCGCATCCACCCGTTCGGGGATGGGAACGGACGCGTGGGCCGCCTGCTCACCCTGCTCGTCCTGCGGAGCGGTGGCCTCCCGGCGATCGTCTACTGCCCCATCGACGACGCCATCAACGAGGACCGTGAGGAGTACTACCGCGCCCTGCACGCAGCAGACCAAGGGAACCTGGAGTACTGGGTGGGCTACTTCACCGCCACCGTGGCCGACGGCTACCGCCGGAGCCACATCCTGGGCGAGCGGCTCCAGGGAATCCCGAACTCCGTCCCGGAAGAGTCGCAGCGACTCCTGGAATGGGCGTACATCCACCGAATCAGGACCTTCAAGGTCGCTGACGTGCGGAAGTTCCTTGGAGGCCTGAGCAAGGCCACGATCACCCGGCGCCTCAGGGAGCTGGAGAATCTCGCCCTGATCTCAGGGTCCGGGCGGGGGGCCGGACGAGTGTACGCCGTCGCCTCAATTCATGAGACCCGCAAGCGCGCTTCGGTGACGGGGGAGGTCTAGCTGGCGGAAGCTGTGTGACCCGCGCCCCCCCCCCCCCCCTTAGATGACAAGGATCCGGTCCGAGGCGGGGACGAACTCGACCAAGGCGACCTTCAGGTCCACCCGGCCCTCAATCCTGTCCAACAGGGCATCCACCGAGGAATCTGTGTCGACCAGCTTCCCGTCATGGACAGCGACGAACCGGTCGAGGTACTCCTCCTGGAGGACGGTGAAGTTCTCGGCGAACCACTGGAGGTTCTTGGCACCAGACTCGAGGGCAGCCCTTTCGTCTTCCGGCATGAGGGTCCTACGCGAGTCCATCGCGCGCACACCTAAAAGTCTCTTCGCTTGATTCCACATGACCGCCAATCCGGGGAAGCTCAGGCCAGAAGGATCTCAACGCGCGACACATCCTCGTGCCGTGCCAACTGGACGTAGAGAGCTTTCGCCCTAAGAAGCGACTCCCTCCCACGCGGCCCCGTGACCTCGCCGAGGCTCTCCAGCGCGCGCGCCTGCCCGAGGGCGTCCCCGGCGGTCTCCGCCCACCGCGCCGCCTCCTCGTAGCGCTCCTCCGCCGCCCTCGCGTCCTCGCGCTTCTCCTCGATGCGCCCCCAGGTGAGATAAACCGCCACGAGACCGCGCACCTCCCCCGCCGAGCGCAGCACCTTCGCCGCCTCCTTCAGGGCCGCGTCCGCGTCGTCGAGGTGGCCGCGGGCCTCCGCGTCCAGCGCCCTCTCGAGGATCTCCCGGCCCACCCGCGACGGACGGCCGAGGGCCCAGACGACCCGGATCGCCTCGTCGCGGTGCGCGGTCGCCTCCTTCCTCCCGAGGACCCGGCACAGCGTGGCGGCGAGGCTCTCGGCCTCCAGGTCGACCTCCTGGGGCCGTGACGTGCCGAGGAACCGCGGGGCCGGCCGGCGTGCCGCGTCGCGCGCGAACCGCAGGGCGGTCTCCAGTTCGCCCGTGGACTGAAGGAGCCGTGCGAACCGCAGCAATGCCTCCCGTGCCGGCCGCCCCGTGGCGGTGTCGAGAGCCTGCGCGGACAGCTCCCCCGCCACCTGGAGCGCGCGCTTCCGGTTCCCCCGGAGGAACTCCGCCTCTGCGATCCCGCCCCGGGCAAGGGTCGCCCCGACGGCGTCCCCGGCGGTGACGGCCGAACGCTCGGCACCCTGGAACCGCGTCGCCGCGCCGACGAGGTCCCCCGCCTCGAAGTCGGCCAGCGCGAGATGGTACTCCGCGGCCGCGCGAAGACGGTCGGACTTGAGCGCCTTCGCCGCCGCCAGCGCCGCGTCGAGGACCTTGCGGGCCGCCGGGCCATCGCCCCGCTGGCGGTGGAGGGCGCCCAGGCTCAGCAGTTCCGTCGTCTCCCCCTCGCGGTCCTTCGCCTCGCGGAACAGGCACAGGGCCTTCTCATGCTCGGCCAGGGACGCCGACAGCCCCGCGGCGCCGGGGGGCAGCCCGGCGATCCGCTGCTGGAGGAGCGCGAGGGTCGCCTTGTCCGTCCCTGACCGCTCTTCCAGGGCCGCGGCCTCCCGGTAGGCCTCCAGGGCCCCGCCGGAGTCGCCGAGGCGCTCGCGCGCGAGCCCGCGACAATAGAGGAGGTCGGCCCACTGCCCGGACGGGACGCGTTCCTTCGGGAGCCCCTCGAGAAGACGCGAGCCCTCGGTCGGATCCTCTTCGAGAAGGGCGGGGACGATATCCACCGCCAGGGTCGTGGCCTCCGGCCACGCCTCCGCCTCGATGAGATGATGGAGCGCCTCCGCCGGGGAGG
>Ga0209342_10000436_pt1 | contig 47916 bp, 34 predicted proteins | sample RifCSP16_2_FD_184023 | JGI IMG/M metagenome (GOLD analysis project Ga0209342, IMG submission 184023) | Soil microbial communities from Rifle, Colorado - Rifle CSP2_sed 16_2 (SPAdes) (version 2) | ecosystem: Environmental > Terrestrial > Deep subsurface > Rock core/Sediment | place: Rifle...
GGGCGATCCCCGACCCCGGCGCGCCGGGCACGTTCGTCGCCTCGCGCCTGAGCCACGGGCTCGCCGCCTCGGCCCGCCACCGGGCGCTGCGCGAGTACTACCGGCGCTGGCTCGCGCTCCGGCGCGAGCACCCGGCGCTCGGCGCGCGCGGCAAGGCCCTGGCGCGCGCCGACCTCGACCCGGCCGGCGCCGTCCTCACGCTCGCGCGGCGTGCGCCGTCGGGCGAGGCGGTGCGGCTCGTCGCGAACCTCACGGCCGCGCCGCGGCCGTGGGCGCCGCCCCCCGGGGGCTGGCGGCTCCTGCTCGACAGCGAGGACCCGCGCTGGGGCGGGGCGGGCGGCGCGGCGCCGCTCGCCCCCTGGCAGGCGTTGCTCTGGGAGCGGGCGAGGTGATAGCGTCGGGCACCGTGCGCGGCGCCGACCTGCTCGACCAGATCCTCGCCCTCGATCCCGGCGCCCGCGGGATCCACGCCTTCGCCCGTCCCGGCGCGGCCGTCGCGGCGGCGCGCGCGCTCCGCGGCGCCCGGCGCGTGCTCGTCGCGACCGGCTTCACGGTCGCGCCCGGCATGCCCGAGACCGACGGCCCGCCCGGCGCCGCGGTGCTCGGGCGCGCGCTCCGGCGCCTCGGCGCCCGCGTGCGCTGGGTGACGGACCGCGCGAGCGCGCCGCTCGTCGCCGCCGCCCTCGACGTCCTCGACGAGCCGCCCGACGTCGTCGTCTACCCGGAGGGCGGCGGCGCGGCGGCGGCGCTCCTGGCGGCGGCGCGGCCGACGCACCTCGTCGCGATCGAGCGCCCGGGCCGGGCGCGCTCGGGCGACTACCTGTCGGCGCGCGGCGAGAGCGTCGCCGCGCTCAACGCCCCGGTGGACGAGCTGTTCGTCCGGGGCGCGGGGCGGCGCCCCACCCGGCCGGTGACGATCGGCATCGGCGACGGCGGCAACGAGATCGGCATGGGCAACGTGCGCGCGCGGCTCGTGCGGCTCGACCCCCTCCACGCGCGGATCGCCTCGGTGGTCCGGGTGGACCACCTCGTCGTCGCCGGCGTGTCGAACTGGGGCGGCTACGGCGTCGCCGCCGCGCTCGCGCGCCTGAGCGGGCGGGACCTCCTGCACACGCCCGCGCTCGAGGGCCGGCTGATCGCCGCGTGCGTCGCCGCGGGCGGCCACGACGGGGTCACGCGCCGGCGCGAGCCCACCGTGGACGCGCTCCCGCGCGCCGCCCACGCGGCCGTCGTCGAGCTGCTCCGACTCGCCGCGCGTTCCGGTATGATGGGGGGGCCATGACGATCCTCGAGGAGTACCGCGCCCGGCACCCGAAGTCGGCCGCGCTCTGGGAGCGGGCGCGCACGGCGATCCCCGGCGGCATCACCCACGACATCCGCCACCTCGCGCCCTTCCCCGTCTACGTCGAGCGCGCGCGCGGCACGCGCAAGTGGGACGCCGACGGCCACGAGTACATCGACTACTGGATGGGCCACGGCGCGCTCTTCCTGGGCCACTGCCACCCCGCGGTCGTGCAGGCCGTGCAGGAGCAGGTCGCGCGCGGCACGCACCTCGGCGCCTGCCACGCGCTGGAGATCCGCTGGGCCGAGCTGGTGAACCAGCTCGTGCCGTGCGCGGAGCTCACGCGCTTCACGATGTCGGGCACCGAGGCGACGCACCTGGCGATGCGCGTCGCGCGCGCGTTCACGGGCCGGCCGAAGATCGTGAAGCTCGCGGGCCACTTCCACGGCTGGCACGACGGGGCCGCGGTCGGCGTCAACCCGCCCTACGACGTGCCGATGTCGGCCGGCATCCCGGGCGCGACGCTCGACCAGGTGCTGATCTGCCCGCCGAACGACGTCAAGGCGGCCGAGGGCCTGCTCGCGCGCGGCGACGTCGCCGCGGTGATCCTCGAGCCCGCGGGTGGCCAGGCCGGCACGACGCCGACGCTCCCCGGCTACCTGCAAGAGCTGCGCGCGCTCACGACGCGCCACGGGGTGGTGCTGATCTTCGACGAGGTGATCACCGGCTTCCGCTACGCGCCCGGCGGCGCCCAGGCCTACTTCGGCGTGACGCCGGACCTCACCACGCTCGCCAAGATCGTCGCCGGCGGCCTGCCCGGCGGCGCGCTCTGCGGCCGGCGCGAGCCGATGGCGCTGCTCGCCTTCCGCGGCGACGCCGCCTGGGACCGGAGCCAGCGCGTCGCGCACGCGGGCACGTTCAACGCCAACCCGCTCTCGGCCGCGGCCGCGATCGCCACGCTCGAGCTGTGCGCGGACGCCTCGCTCCAGGCGCGCGCGAACAAGCTCGGCGACGAGCTGCGGCGCGGGCTCGCCGCCGCGATGAGGCGCGCGGGCGTGCCGGGCACCTGCTACGGCGAGGCGTCCATCTCCCACGTCTCGTTCGAGGGCCAGCCCGGGCTGGCCGGCTTCGACCGCCCGCGCAAGGGCGACGCCTACCACCTGCTGCGCTGCGCGCTGCTCAACAACGGCGTGGACTGCTCGATGAACCACGGCTGGGTCTCCGCGGTCCACACCGAGGAGGACATCGCGCGCACGCTCGCGGGCTACGAGCGCGCGTTCCGCGCGCTGGCGGCCGACGGCGTGTTCGGCGGGCGATGAGCCGGGGCCGCGCGGCCGCGCTGGCGCTCGCGGTCTGGGTCCTCGCGGGCGGCTGCGTCTACTACCCCAAGGTCACCGACATCGGCGGCGTGCGCCTGCTGCCGACCAAGGGCCGGGTCGTGCGCGAGGGCGGCGGCGCCGTCTTCTACGCGGACATCGACAGCACGGGCAAGTACGGCGACGTGCTGCTGCGCGCGGAGACGCCGATCGCCCGCCGCGCCCAGCTCGTGGACGCCGCGGGCGCGCCGCTCGAGCGCCTCCCGGTGCCCGGCGCCACGCTCGTGCGCCTGACCCCCGGCGCCCCGCGCGTCGTCCTCGCCGAGCTCACGCGCGCGCTCACGCCGGGCGAGGTCGTCATCGTCACGCTCGTCTTCCAGAAGGCGGGGGCCATCGGCGTCATCGCGCCCGTCGAGTAGACGCGCCGCACTCCCTCTGTTATCCTCTGCCGTCTGGTGGGCAGGTAGCTCAGTTGGTAGAGCACAGGACTGAAAATCCTGGTGTCGGCGGTTCAATCCCGTCCCTGCCCACCATTTCTCTTCTCAGCTTTCCGATCAGTTGCGGCGCGCGGAGTTTGAGCGCCGACCCTCCGGCGGCCTCCGACTTTGTCAGAACTTTGTCAGAACTCGCGAGCGGCCCCTCGAAGTAGACGCGCCTGAGCGCCTCGCGCTGGGCGTCGTGGAGGGCGGCGAGCTTCGCCGCGGCCTCCCGGAGCATCGCCTCGTCGGCGATCGCGTACCGCCGGTAGATCGCCTCGGTCTTGTGCCCCACGAGCTTCATCGCCGCCGAGCGCGGCACGCCGGCGCGCTCGAGGTTGCGCACGGCCGTCCGCCGGAAGTCGTGCGGCAGGCGCCCGGGCACGCCGGCCCGCGCGGCGGCGGTCAGCCAGGCGCGGCGGAAGTGCCGGACCGGGATCCCGTCGCGATGGAAGACCCAGGGGATGATCTGCCCGGTCGCGACCTGGAGGGCCTCGGTGAGCGCCCGCTGGCCCTCGAGGACGGCGCGGAGCTCGGGGATCAGGGGGAACATCCGGCCCTCGCGGTTCTTCGTCTCGCCGGGCTCGAGGCGCAGCCAGCCCGCGAGGAAGTCGACGTGCTTCCACTGGCGCGTGAGGATCTCGGACCGCACGCGCCAGCCGGTCAGGTAGGCGACCAGGAACGCGGGGCGGAGCGGCGCCGGCAGGTGGCGCAGGAGCGCCCCGAACTGCTCAGGCTCGAAGAACCCGGTGCGGACGTTGTCCTCGGCGAGCATCGCGATGTGGGGCCGCCGGTCTACCTTGCCCGCCTTCTCGCCAAGCCGGAGCATCCGCTTGAGCACCGCGAGCTCGCGGTTGATGGTCGCGTTCGCCGCGCCGGCGCGCTGCCGGGCCGCCACGTACGCGGTGATCCGGTCGCTGGTGAGCTCGATCGCGCGGGCGGGCCCGAAGAACGCCGCAAGATGCGCCGCCGCGTCCTCCATCCGATCGAGCGAGCGGCGCCCGTTCGCCCGGTAGTCGTCCCTGATCATCGCGGCGAGCTCGTCGAGCGTCGTCCGCTCGACGTCTGGCCCCACCAGCCGCCCCCGCCCGATCTCGCCGAGCCGGCGGCGGAGCAGCTTGACCGCGTCGGCGCGGTGGCGCGAGCCCGAGGACTCGCGGTGGACGCGGCCGCGGAACGAGTACTGGACCCACCAGACGGCCGACGTCTTCCGCGCGTGGGTGGTGCGATCGGTGTACGCGGGCCGATACACCGAGCCCAGACCGCGCGCTCGCTGGGGTCGCTTCGTCGGTTCAGGCATGCGCCACACTTCGGGTCATGCGCCGCGCGGCGCCCGCGAGGGCGGCCGCGGGCAGGAAGTGATGGACGACGTTACCGCCGGCGCACGCGGCTGTCACGTTCTTTTCACGGCGAGCCAGCGGCGGAGCCCCGCTTCCGAGACCCGGAGCGCCTTCCGCGAGAGCTTGCGCACGAAAGGGAGGCGCTGGTGGCCGTAGAGCCAGCGCGGGGTCACGCCGAGGATCGGCGCCGCCTCCTCGACGGTCAGGAGGCGATCGGCCTCGGCTGGCTCGGCGGGCTCCCGGGGGCTGGCGCTCGCAACCAGGCGCGCTGCGAGAGCGGTCTGGAGGGCGCCGAGCTGGCAGAGGAGCGCGGGAATGCCGTCCACGCCGACGTCCGCGACGCGCGCCGGGTCGGCGACAAGGCGCTCGAGGTCGCTCTGGCTGAAGGCAGAGGGACGCGCCGTCATGACGCCCCGTCGACCGGAAGATGCGGGAGCGAACCTCGTGAAACTACGCGAGCTGTCCGCTACGCGCCTGGCTCCGGAGCGTGGAGGCCGGACCGGTGTTGCGATTGGGTTGCGATTTCGTGGAAGTCTCTCAGGAGAGGGTGGCGAGATCCCGACGCGTTCGTCCGGCCCTCGCCACGGCCACGTGTTCGCCGGCGAGCAGTATCAGGGGAACCAGCCAGGCATCAAGGCGCGCTGGGAGCGGGAGCGGCGTGGGCACGGCGGGCAGAGGCATGGCGCGGAGATCGGACGCAACGCGCGTGCCAGGCGGGGGTCGGCCGCGGATTCTGAGCCCTGAGGCGGAGTCCCAGGCGAGTAAGGGCGCGCCCGGCGCGCCGGGCGCCGTTCGCATTGCGGTTCGGTTGCGATAAGCCTTGCTGGCTCCTGGGTACACTCGAGAAATGGGGGCAACGGAATCGTTGTGCTTCGCTGATGTCAGCACACTTGACCACAGTCTGGATACAGCCTATAGTTCGTGCGCTCAGTCTCGATCTCCGGAGGCGCATATGCGACTGAGGTGACCTTACGCTTGCCATTCCAGGTGCTCGTCAAGCGTACTAACTAGTTCGATAGCTCAATAAACAGGAAGCCGCAAGATCTCCTGGCATGGTGGTCTTTCCAGAGGGTAACGCGATGTTGAGCAGATGGCCCGGTGCTTCCCGCGTGATTTTCGGCAAGGTGGCGATGATGATCGTGCTGCTGCCTGCCCTTCTAGTAGGGCTTGAGACCACCGGGCGGGCATATGCAGAGTCATGGTTCGAAAATGCACTTGGCGTCCGCGCTCTTTCCCCAAGCGGCATGCTCAGTAGCCTGGTTGCAGATCCCGGAGATTCGACATCGCTTGGCAACAGGATACCCGTCGTTCTAATCCATGGATGGAATCCTTTAGGGGTCCAGTCGCTTGCTGATCGCTGGAACGGCTTTGCCGTAAGCTTCTACAGCGACGCGCGCTTTCGCAACACCCAGGGCCGGTTGGACAAATTCAAACTATATAGGCTGCATTGGAACAGCAACACGGACAGCATCCGCGAGCTCGGTCGACAGCTGACCGATTTGATCGACAAGCTCGATCAGGTCGATCCTGAGTTCAACGGAAAACCTCTCCTGATCATCGCCCACAGCGCTGGGGGCCTGATCGCTCGCTCCTATATGCAGGAGCACTGGTCAACACTGTCGTCCTCCGAGTCTCCGTATGGGGGAAAGCCCGGGGGGGCTCGCGTGGTGCGATTGATCACCTTGGCCACGCCTCACCACGGATCAGTCGTCGCCAACGGCCCTTACAGGGACGCTTGGATAGCAGCGTACGATAGGAAACACGCAGCAGGAATCCCCCAGTTCACGTGGCTAATGTTTGCTGATTTGCTCGAGTTTAAACTACCTTCATTCGACACGCCAAACCGGTCAGACTTGCACTGGGACGACAGCGGGCGTCTCTTCGACTACGAGAACGCCGTGGCGGATCCGTACCGTAGAGATAGAAATGATTGGTTGCAGGGGTTGAATTGTGTTGCCCCTTACGACTCTGGTCACAACTGTGTGGAGACCAATTATGCGGACAAGATCGTCGCTTACGGAAGCGCGTACAGCCCCCCTCGGTGGGGCGATGATGCGACCGGAGCTGCCTTTGCTTGCAAACCCTACGAATTCTACACCTCGGAAGCAGACCTTCTGTCGAAGTCCACCTACTGCATGGCTCAGAACTTGATGGAACAAGTCTTCGGTTTGACCGGAGACGGAATAGTGCCATTGTACAGCGCGTTGTACACGAACCCTCCACCCGGCAAGCCAGAGCCCCTGAGGCGGAGAATGCCCGATTATGACCATAGCGAGATGATTGAGGGCAAGAAATGGGCGAGTCCGCAGTCAGAATGGCTCTTCTCCAACATTCGAGACGATCTGTACAGCTCTTGGCCCGACTCCCCGCAAGCCATTCTGAGCATGCAATCTGGCGGGAAGACTGGCATGTCGAGACTGGTTCTGACTGTTCCCCGGGGAACGACGGTGCCAGTGACCTTCTCTTCGTCCGGGAGCACCGCAGTCAATGGGGTCATTGCGGCGTATGACTGGCGTATCAACAATGTGCAGGAGTCAACCGCGTCGGCGTTCCCGCGCTCGCTGGGCCCTGGAACCTACGAGGTCTACCTCACGGTCACCGACACGGTGGGGCAGGAGGGGCCTGCCAGCGGTCAGCTCGTGATTCAGGAAGAGGCTTCTCCGGTCGAACGCCCCCAGGTCATTACGCTCCTTGCCTCCAAGGTGTCTAACAGTTCAGCAGTCTTGAATGGTCAAGTGTTGCCGCGGGCGCCGTCCGCGAGCGCGTGGTTCGAGTACGGAACGACGGCGGCCTACGGGCAGAGTACGGCTGCGTCGACGATCGCCGGCAACGTCTCGGCGTACGTGTCCCAAGCTATCGCGAACCTGACACCCGGCATTACGTATCATTTTCGCCTCGTCGCGCAGAATCAGGCCGGGGTAACCGGAGGGGCGGATCAGACCTTCACGACAAACGCCGACACGACGCCGCCCTCCATCACGATCACTGCGCCCACTGACAGCTATGCCACGAGTGACCAAGCGATCGCCCTTGCAGGAACCGCGACCGACGACCGATTGCTGGTTCTCGTCACATGGGTCAACGATCGTGGCGGGGGCGGTATGGCGAATGGCACGACCAGCTGGAGCGTGCCCGCGGTGCCCCTGAGCCTGGGCCTGAACGTGATCACCGTGACAGCCTGGGATGGGGCGGGCAACTATCGCACGGACACTATTGGGGTGACTTCTACGCCTCCTGACACGACGTCTCCTGACACGATCATCCGTTCCGGACCGTCGGGCACCTGGACGGCGTCCGACTTCAGCTTCTCGTGGACCGGCGGCGACGACGTGACCCCAGTCGGCAGTTTGACGTACACGACCTTCCTCGTCGGCTATGATTCCAGCAGCACGGCCTACTCGACCTCGACGAGCCGTTCCTTTACCAGCATCCCGAACGGAACTTACACGTTCTGGGTGCGGGCCACGGACGAGGCCAGCAACATCGACTACAGCGCAGCGACCAGGACATTCGTCGTCGATGTTCCCGACACGACCTCCCCGACAGTCACATCGCTGATATTCTCTGGCGGCGGGAATAACAACGATCTTTTCCGCACTGGCCGGACATATCCGATCGTGCTGGAGGCGACCGACAATATAGGAGCGGTGCGCGCTAACCTCTACTCCTCGCTCACGGGTAGTGAGCCTTGGGTCCCCATCGCGACCGGCGTGCCCGTCCACGCGGGACAGAATGTCTACGATTGGGTCATTTCCGCCGGCTTTGTGACGACGTCCGGTGCTGTTCGGGCCGTTGTCTGGGATGCGGCCGGCAACAGCGGCGAGGGGGTCTTCTCCCCCTTCACCGTCCTGGACGGCACGCCGCCCTCCGTTCGCGTTCTCAGCCCCAACGGCAGCGAGGACTGGGCCCTGGGATCCACGCAGACCCCCACATGGACCGTCTCGGCCGTCTATCCGCTGACGGAGATCCGCGTCTATAGCTCCCTGGAGGGCGTCATCGCGTTGATCGCCTCGCTTCCGGGCACAGCGAGGTCGTTCGCTTGGACCTTGCCCGCGCAGCTCTCGAGCGAACGGACGCTGATCCGAGTCGTTGCAGTGGACGACAAGGGAAACGAGGGCGAGGACTGGAGCGACAGCTTCTTTAGGGTCTCGAATCCCGACGCTCCTCCTGTACCACCATGGCACGTGCCGGCACTAGCCACGGAGATGCCTCCGGCGCCTCATGCCTCGGCCGACCAGGCTATCTGGGGCCCCGAGGCCGCCGCCAACCAGACGGGGACACTCCATCTGGCTGCCGTCTACGAGGAATCGGATCGGCGTGATGGAGCGAACTACTACACGCAACAACAAATTGTCTACAGAGCCCGGACCGCTGGGTCGTGGGGGCCGCAGAGACAGATCACCTCCTACCCTGTTGATGTGGACTCCGATGGGTCCGACGGCTGGTCTTCGGTACATCGCATCTCCGACCTTCGGGTCGCCATCGACGGGAGCGGTCTGCCACATGTTGTATGGATCAGGGCAAGAGTAACTGTCGCCTATCCCGATTACGATGACGACGTCTTCTATTCGTACTTCGACGGAACATCCTGGAGCCCCCCCGCCAACCTCTCTGCCTCGGTGACGACGTCATCGGGGAGCTCGACCCGGTACCCAGGGATCGCTGTGGATTCGCTCGGGCGCGTCCACGTCGTCTGGACGGAGCGCATCTTCCCGGGAACCGGGAGGATCAGTTATCACGCCATCAAGACCGGCAACACCTGGAATGCTCTGACGGCCATCGCAAACATCCCGGCGTACGAGTTCCTCGACATGGTGGCCGACGGAACCGGCAACGTCCACGCCGTGACGACAGAAGATGCCGGTGAGGTGTATCACGGCTTGTTCGATGGCACTGGATGGACCTGGCAGGTCGTGACATCGCAGCCGTCGACCGTGAACCAGAATATGCGGATTGCGGTGGATCCCAGCGGAACGCTGCACCTCGCGTGGCTGCGGATGGTTTGGGACACCGCGTTGGGTGCGTACGACCACTCGATCTTCTATAGCTCCAACGCCGGGAGCGGGTGGAGCCCTCTCGAGAGTGTGCAGGTTCCCCAGTACGGGCCGATACCCGTCGTGGCCATCGGCATGAACTCGCTCGGGCACCCGATCGTTGGCTGGATTGCACAGTCACTCGTGCCGCCGGGCGGAATACCTTTCGTCTACGTAAGCCAGCGCACCGAGGTCGGGTGGTCGCCAGCCGAACGGATCTCTGATCGCACGACGCTCGTCGGATCGGGTTCGCCGTTGGCCATCGTTTTCACGGCTGGTCAGACCCACGTTGCATGGGCAGGAAGCGGTGGGACCATCTGGAACTGGGCTGATTACTCGCAGTCACAACTCGTAACACCGACGCAGCTCAACTTCGGTGAGGTCTACATCGGGCAGTCAGCCGAAGAAGCATTCCTGCTCGAGAACCCGACTGAGGGGCGCCTTCAGTTAAGCGTCTCGGCCCAGGAGCCGTTCGAGGTGCTTGGGACTGGATCGTATGACCTGGGCCCAGGCGCCAGAGAGCTCGTCGCGATCCGTTTCACGCCGACGCAGTCGGGGGAGGTCACGGGGACCGTCGTGTTCTCGTCTCCTCTTGGGAGTCTACAGCGCATCGTGGGCGGAAGCGGAGCGATACCGTCGCCGGCGAATGCGCCGACAAACCTGGGCCAGGTCCGGGCTGACAGAGTAACGGCCATCGGCATCGGCGCCACGACGCCGGAGAGCACCGTGGTGTTCAAGGCGACGGTGAGTGATCCCACCGGGGACGAGGTCAAGCTGCAGATCGAGATGCGGCGTCTCGGGGAATTCCTGGGCGCCTTCACCTCGAACTTCACTCACGAGAGCGCCTTCGCTGCGAGCGGGGGCGTGGCTCAGATCACCGTCTCGGGGCTCGCCAACGACATCTACCACTGGCGGGCCCGGACGGTCGACAGCACGGGCCAGGCCAGCGCGTGGGTATCTTTTGGGGGCAATCTCGACTCCGAACTAGATTTCAGGGTGGACGGGACGCCGGCCGTTCCCGCGGGTCTGGGGCAATTCCGGATGGACAGGGTGACGGCCATCGGCGTTGGCGCCACGACGCCGGAGAGCACCGTGGTGTTCAAAGCGACGGTGAGCGATTCCACGGGGGACCAGGTCAAGCTGCAGATCGAGATGCGGCGTCTCGGGGAATTCCTGGGCGCCTTCACCTCGAACTTCACTCACGAGAGCGCCTTCGTTGGGAGCGGGGGCGTCGCTCAGATCACCGTCTCGGGGCTCGCCAACGACATCTACCACTGGCGGGCCCGGACGGTCGACAGCACGGGCCAGGCCAGCGCGTGGGTATCCTTCGGCGGCAATCTCGACGCCGGGATGGATTTCGGGGTGGCGGAGATCCTGCCCACCGTCACAATCACCGCGACCGACCCGACGGCCACTGAGAGCGGCCCGACCACCGGCACCCTGGCCGTTTTTCGCACAGACGTCACGACCAGCCCGCTGACGGTCTTCTACTCGGTTTCGGGTAGCGCCACCTCCTCTAACGACTACGCGCCGCTTCCTGGTGCCATTGTCATTCCCGCCGGGACGTCCTCCGCTGTGGTCACCATCAGCCCAATAGACGATGTCGACGTCGAGGTCGATGAGACCGTTACGGTCTCTCTTACCTCCGCAGGCACCTACCTCCTCGGCACTCCCGCCACCGCGACCGTGACAATCCTCAGCAAGGATTTCTCAGACACGCCGCTTGCGAGATTGGGTACGCTCGTTCAAGCACGCCACATCATCGAACTGCGCGCCGCCGTGGACGCGATACGCGGGCGACTCGCAGCCGGTGAACCACTAGGCTGGTCCGACCCGAACCTGGCTGGTGAGTCGATCAAGGCGATTCACATCGAGCAGTTGCGCGTGGCGGTCGAGCAATTGCTCGGACCGATTGTGTGGAGGGACCCAGTTCTTGTGCCGAGAGTCACCCAAGTCCGTCGAGAGCACATCCAGGAGATCCGCGACGCTGTTCATCTACTCCAACAACTTCTTCCCTAGGCTGCGGCTGGGGCCGATGTCAGAACCCTTCATGGGACACGACCCACGTGACACCGCAGGCTCACCTACATCGCAGCGCCCGGCTGAACCCGTGAAACGCCCGATGGCACAGGGCCCGGCTTACAGCTCAGACTTGGCAGCCTCGCCCATCCCAACGGGAATCGCAACTTCCACAGCCCTGAATCGCAACTAATCGCAACGCGCGGCTGACGCCGGCCCGCGATCGCGCGCGCACGCGCGACGGCGGGACCAGCGCCGACGCAGCAGCCACGCGCGTTTCCGCTGCACCACGCAGCACCCACGCCCGCCTGGCAACCGTCTTGCTCCTGCTCGCCGGCCATGAAGCTGATCTTCGACTCGCTCGACGCCCTGCTGGCCGAAGCGAAGGAGCGCAAGGTGGACACGGTGCGCGTGGCGCGCGCGGTGCACCTGGAGACGGCGCGGCCGGGCGCGGGCGTCCCGCACCTGACGAGCCGCGTGATCGTGACCGCGGCGCTCGACGAGCGGCTCTGGGCCGAGTTCCGCCTCTGGGTGGGGCGCGCGCCTGCGGAGGTGGGCGAGCGCGGGTTCCACCTGTCGGAGTGGCTCAAGAAGAAGTCTGACGCGCAGCTCGCCGAGGTCACCAAGCGCATCGACGACGCGGGCCTCCTGATCCGCGAGGGCCTGCTGGCCCACGACGGCTCCTGGGTGGACAGCTTCCGTGCCTGACGCCGGCGCGCTCGTCCCCGCCGCTCGCGCCGCCACGCCCGACGCCCGCACGCGCGGGCCCGCGCAGTGCACCCCGACCCGCCGCCCGGCGCCGACCCGCCGGGCGGCCCATGGAGGTCGCGCATGAGGCCTTCGCGCTCCCCGAAGGTGAGGCAGATCCTGGCGCTCCGCGGGCGGGCGGCGACGCTCCGCGCGGAGTACGAGGAGGCGATGGCGTGTCACGAGCCCACGCGCCACCGCGCGGCGCGGATGGAGCAGGAGGCGCGCGCGCTCAAGGGCACGCTGACGGACTGCGAGCTCGGCGAGCTGCGCCGGGCGTGGAGCGGGGTCTGACGGGCGATGGGCTTCCGGATCGACCTCGACTTCCACCACGGCCTGGCGACTACGACGGTGGAGCAGGAGGCGGACGGGCGCCTGGGGCTGTCGGTCCAGCGCGGGGAGGAGCGGGCGGTCGTGTACCTGTCGGTCCCGAGCCTCGAGGCGCTCTGGTACGCGGTGGCGGTGGCGCTCGCGCGCCTGAAGCGATGCCGAACGGTACCAGCGCCCCGCCGGAGCCGCCGCGGCTCAACGGCGGGCCGAACGGCTGGGGCCGGCTGCTGGGGCTGATCGGCGTCCCCGGGGCGATCGCCTTCTACCTGGTCTGGTGGCTCACCGAGGGGCTCGGCACGCGCCTGGACCGGATGATCCAGCTCCTCGAGCAGATCGCCCGCGCCGTGAAGGCCCACGGGGTCTGAGATGACGGCCTCGTGGCACGACGCGGTCGCCGGCTTCAAGCGGCGGCTCCTGACGGAGGCGCTGGTCGGCGCCGGCGGCAACCGGACCCATGCCGCCGAGGCGCTCGGGCTGCAGCGCACGCATCTGCTCCGGCTGATCCGCGAGCTCGGCGTGGTTGTCCCGCGCGGCCCGCGCCCGGCGCCAGCGCGGAAGAGGCGGAGCGCGGCGTGACGCCTGCCGCCCCGGCGCCGGCGCGGCGGGTGGGCGAGTGGCACCTCGTGCGCCTGGCGCGCGACGGCCGGCTCGCCGAGCCGCGCCAGCTCGAGCGGATCCTGGCCCTCGCGCCCGCGGCGACGGACGGCTTCCTCTTCTGCCCGGGCGGGGTCGAGGACGAGGAGGAGACGCGGCGCGCGGCCGCGCGCTTCTTCGCGCTGCTCGAGGTCGCGCTGGCCCCGCTCCGCGAGCGCGTCGCGCCGCTCCTCATCGCCCTCCACTGGCGATCGCGCCCCGTCGCGCTCGCGCCGGCGTCGCGCGCGCTCCTGGCCCAGCTCGCCGACGCCGAGGTTCCGGCAGGGCCGGAGGAAGACGCCGCGCTCGACGCCCTGCGACGGCGGATCCTCAAGCCCGACGCCGGCGGCGGGCGCGCGGGCTCGCCGGCCCAGGCGCTCGCGTGCTGGGTGGCAAAGCGGCGCGCGGCGCAGGTCGGCGAGCGTCTCGGCCGCGAGCACCTCGCGGCGCTGACCCACGCGACGCGCACGCACCTCGTCGGCCACACACTCGGCGCCACGCTCGCCGCGGCCGCCGTGCTGGGCGGCGCCCGGCCGGCGAGCCTGATGCTCCTGCTCCCCGCGCTCTCGGCGTTCGCCTTCGCCCGCGAGGTCCCGGGCACGACACGCCCCGGCGTCTACCACCGCATCCTCGCCGAGGGGCGGGTGAGGGGACGGGTCACCGTCCTGCACTCGCGACAGGGCCTCGCGACGAGCGCCTTCCACACGAGCGAGGGCGGGCGCGAGAGCACGCCACGACTCGGGCGAGCCGGCCGCGCCCACGACGTCGTCGCGACAACCGCGATGAACACCGCCGGCGCCCGCGGCGTCGGCGCTCCCGATCTGGCGCTCCTCGAGGCCCAGCAGGTCGGCCTGCCCCTGCGCCCGCTGGTCAACGTCGCCGGCGACGGCGTCCTCGGTGCCCGCGCGGCGCCCGTTCACGGCCACCGCGAGGTCGCGATCCTCGTCCTGCTCGCCGCGGGGCTCCTCGAGCCCGGGCCCGAGGGCCTGCGCCCCGCGCGCGCAAGCGGGGAGGGAACCCACGCATGACCACGAGGAGGGATCGATGACGCGTTCGCCTCTGCTCGCTGTCGCGATGCTGAGCGCCGCGCTGCTCAGCGCCGGCTGTGTGGGCCCGACCGAGCTCGTCCGCGCGCTCGGCCAGGACCCGGCCTCCGTCTGCGTGAGCGTGACGACGATCTACGGCAAGGGCGCCGCGTGCCGCGTCGGGAGCGCCGTCGAGGTGAAGGCGGGCGACGGCGCGGTCTCCGTCAGCGCGAAGTGAGAGGCCGCGAGGGGTGGGGCGCGGACGGTGAGGCGTGTGCCCGACGCCGGCGATGACCATCCACCCCGACGCCCTCGCGGACCTCCGGCGCTCGGGGCTCGGCGACGAGACGATCGCCGCCGCCGGCCTCCACACCCCGCCGCGCGAGGACCTCGAGCGCTGGGTGAGCCCGCGCCTGGCCCAGAAGGTCGATCACGTCCTGGTCTTCCCGTACCCGGGGGCCGAGCCCTTCTACCGCGTGAAGCTCTTCCCGGCGCTCCCCGACGGCCAGGGCCACACGATCCGCTACTACCAGCCCGCGGGCTCGGCGGCGCGTCTCTACCTGCCGCCGCGGGCGCGGGCCGCGCTCGCCGACCCGACGGTCCCGCTCTTCATCACCGAGGGCGAGAAGAAGGCGCTCCGGGCCGACCAGGCGGGGCTCGCGTGCGTCGGCCTGGGCGGCCTCTGGAACTGGCGCCACGCGGGGGTACCCGTCGCCGACCTGGACCGGATCGACTGGTTCGAGCGCGAGACCGTGCTCGCCCCCGACGCCGACGTCTGGACGCGCGCCGAGCTGCTGCAGCCGGTGTTCGCCCTCGGCAAGGAGCTGGAGGCGCGCGGCGCGAAGGTGAGCGTGCTCAAGCTCCCCGCGAATGCGAACGTGAGCGAGAGCGCGAGCGAGAGCGCGGGCGGCGGCGCCGGCGGCGCCAAGGTTGGCCTCGACGACTACCTCTCCTCCGAGCCCGCCGAGCAGCTCGCGAAGCTCCCGCGCCTGGATCTCCGCCACGCCCTCTTCGCGCGCACCGCCGCGTGGTGGCGCGAGTGGACGAAGCGCGCGGCGGCGCCGCCGGCGGCGCGCGCGCCCACGGTGCTCGAGCTGCTCCAGCGCCCCGAGGCCGTGCGCGTGCTCCACCCGGCGCAGGACGTGGCCGACGGCGTCCTCTGGTACGGCCTACCCGTGGACGGGGCGCTGGTCCTGATCACCTCGGAGCGCCAGGCCCACCGCGCTGACCGCCTTCCCGAGGGGATCGCGCTCCGCCACGCCGACCCGGGCCCTTCGAGCGTGAGCCGCGACGCCGCCGTGCGCTGGCTCACCGCGGGCGAGGCGGGCTCGGTCGCCCAGGCCCTCGACGGCCTCGCCGCGTTCATCGCGCGCTACGTCGTCCTGCGCGACCGGCGCGCCGCCCTCTGGGTCGGCGCCTGGGCGCTCGCCACCTGGTGCCACCGGGCCTTCCGCGTGTTCCCGTACCTCTGGGTGCGCTCGGCCGAGAAGCGCTGCGGCAAGAGCCGACTGCTGGGGCTCCTGGCGCGCGTGGGCTTCAACGCCTCGCCCGTGACCGCCCACCCGACCGAGGCCCAGCTCTACCGGGGGGCGGCGCGGACGGGCGGCGTCCAGCTCTTCGACGAGGTCGAGAGCCTCCGGGGCGACCGGGACCGGTTCGACGCCCTGATCACCGTGCTGAACGTCGGCTTTGAGCGGGGCGGCGTCGTCACGCGCCTGGAGAAGCGGGGCGAGCGCTTCGTCGAAACACCCTACGAGGTCTACGCCCCGCGGGTGCTCGCCGGCATCGCCGGGCTCAAGGACACGCTCGAGGACCGGGCGCTGCCGCTGGTCATGCTGCGCCGGCGGAGCACCGAGCCCGTCGCGCGTCTCGGGCGCGCCACCGACGCCGAGGCCCAGGCCCTGCGCGATCAGTGCGCGCTCGCGTGCCTGACCCACATCGGCGCCGTCCTGCGGGAGTACGAGCGGGCGCCCGGCGTCCTCGAGCGGGAGGGGATCGACGACCGGGCGGTGGACCTCTGGTCGCCGCTCGTCGCCGTCGCCGCAGTCGCCGACGCCCAGGACGCGGGCGGGCGCGCCCGGGCGCTGCTGGAGGTCGCCCGCGAGCAGGGGAGCGCGCGGGAGGCCGACGCCGAGACAGGGCACGTGGCGCGGCTGCTGGAGGCGCTCGAGGCGATCCGGGCCGAGCAGGGGGAGATGCTGGCGCCGGGGGAGCTGCTCTCGGCCCTCCAGGCCCGGCCGGGGTGGGAGTGGGTGAGGACCGGTCGCCGGCTCGCCGGCCTCCTGAGCCCGCTCGGCATCGTGCGGCGCCAGCTCTGGAACGGGGGCCAGCGCCGCTGGTGTTACCTCCTGGACACGGGGCAGATCGCGGACCTGCGGGCCCGGTACGGCGCCGGCGGCGCCCTTGCCGAAGACGGCCCCGGAGCTGTGTCAGGCAGCCCTCACTCGCCAGAAACCGGTGCAATCCGGTGATGTGGTGAGGATCCGCATAAACAGCGGGGTCTCACCACTTCTGCATCGAGCGAGAACGCTCAGTGCTAAAGCGGTGAGGACCCGCATAAACAGCGGGGCCTCACCACATCACCGGTTCTCACCGGGTTTCTGCAACGTAAAAGCAGGGAGCCGAGGCGCCCCATCGCTGACCGCCTGACGCCCCGGATCGAGAAGCTGGTCGACCGGCTGGCGCGAGGGCGCCGGAGAGGACGGACACCACCTAACCACCGAATCCCTCTATAGTTGGCCGCCCTGACCTGGCCGGGTCGGTGCCATAATGTCGAGACACATGGCCAAGCCGGAAGAGCGCAGGCGCCGCGCTTGGGTGAAGGGGATACCCGGTGCCCTCGCCGAGAAGCGGGAAAGCGCCCGGGCCACGTCTGAGGACGAGGACCGCCGTCAACGCATCCTCTCCCTTCGATCAAAGGACCGCCTGATGGTCGCCCATCCTGCCCAGCGGGCGTTTGACGGAACAGTGCACGAGCAGGACCCATCTACTCGGTTCGGTTTCCGCTACGGGGAGCGCGGTACGCATGGAAGCCGCAGCATCATGCTGGCGGACCTGCGCCAACTCCTCGCCTTGACCGCGGTTGGCAGCGCATACGAGGACTACCGCGTGGCCGTCATGGAAGAGAACGTCCTCGGGAAGGCGACGGCTTCTACACGTCTCTGGGCGTGGAAGAAGCTGCGCGAGCTGTACGGTCTCGATGCGCGCCTGGCCGTGTTCCGCTGCTTCCGGCAGCTCTGGGAATCCGACTCGCACGGTCGGCCGCTGCTCGCCATCCTGTGTGCATGCGCCCACGACCCTCTCTTGAGGATGAGTGCTGCGGTGATCCTAGATGCGCCAATCGAAGCGGTCGTGACCGCTGAGGACTTCCGCGACGCCATCGGTGTGACGGCGCCCGACCGGTTCTCGGCGAAGACCCTGAGATCCACCGGTAGCAACTTGTTTGCTTCCTGGGCCCAGTCCGGTCACCTTGTCGGAGGCAACGTGCGCCGGCGCGCCCGTCCGGTCGTCTCGCCGGAGGCGACCGCCTACGCGCTCGTTCTTGGCAGGCTTACCGGCTCACGCGGCCCGCTCCTGTTCTCGACGTTCTGGGCGGCGCTTCTGGATGCGCCGCGAGAGACGCTGTTGGACCTGGCCGCCGTGGCATCCCAGCGAGGCTGGATCGACTTTCGTCGCGCAGGATCAGTCGTGGACGTAGGATTCTCGAAGCTTCTCACCTCTGAGGAAGAGGAAGCGCTCCGTGAATCGGATTGAATCGCTCCGGGCCAACTACGCCCGCTACGTCTCCCTTCCCTGGGACGGCGCGCTACCGGGGCCGCAGCGTATCTGGTTCGCGGTCTACCACCCGCCCGACGAGCGCCGGCTCCGCCTGCTACTGCCGAGCTTCGAGATCGCGACCAAGGAAGCCGGACACGGCTGGCGCCTCTGCGATCTGACGGATGCCTTTGCCCGCTGGATGGCTCGGCAGGAGTACCGTGAGACCTATTTCGAGTCGCCCGAGGACCTGCAGTCTCCGCATCCGGACTTCGAGCGGTTTGTGGCGGACCTGGTACGCGGTGGGGTCGTGGCGGCGGATGAGGCGACTGTCGTCGCCGTCACCGGCGTTGCCTCGCTCTTCGGGTTCATGAAGGTGTCGCGGCTGATGGAGATGGTCGAAAACTCCATCCGCGGCCGGCTCCTGGTCTTCTTCCCGGGGGAGCACGAGGACAATAACTACCGCCTGCTCGATGCACGGGACGGCTGGAATTACCATGCGGTTCCGATCACGGCGGCCGGAGGGTTGGGGAGCGCATGAAGAACCGGGAGATTTTCCTCAAGGACCCGCTCGAGAACCGCCTGGTCAACCAGGGCGTCGCCGAGGTCGTGGACCCGGGCTCGGAGCAGGAGCTCCGCACGTTGCGCCACGAACTGGAAACCTTCGTGTGCGAGGGGCAATACGCCAAGGGCCTCGAGCGCATCCTCTCCGCCTATCTCACCAACCTGAACCGCGAAGAGCAGCCGGCGGTCTGGGTGAGCGGCTTCTACGGGAGCGGCAAGTCGCATCTCGTCAAGATGCTGCGCTTCCTCTGGGCGGACTTCCGTTTCCCGGACGGCGCGACCGCGCGCGGCATCGCGCATCTCCCCGAGGAGATCGAGACCCAGCTTCGGGAGCTCTCCACCCAGGGGAAGCGGCTCGGCGGCCTCCACGCCGGCGGCGGCAAGCTCGGTGCCGGCGCCGGCGAGAGCGTGCGCTTGGCGCTCCTCGGGATCGTCTTCCGCTCTGCGGGCCTGCCTCAGGATTACGCCGCCGCCCGCTTCGTGCTCTTCCTCAAGAAGAATGGATTCCTCGATCCTGTGAAGAATGCGGTTGAGAAGGCGGGGCGCCGCTTTGAGAGCGAGCTCAACGACCTCTATGTCTCACCTGTCCTTGCGAAAGCCCTCCTCGCGGCGGATCCCAGCTTTGCCGACAGTGAAAAGGCCGTGCGCGCGCAGATCAAGGCGCAGTTCCCGCGGCCGGCCGACGTCTCCGACGCCGATATGGCTGTCGCCATCACGGAAGCGCTCGGAAACGGTGGCAAGGTGCCCGGCACGCTGATCGTCCTCGACGAGGTACAGCAGTACATCGGCGAGAGCACCGACCGCGCCTACCGCGTCCAGGAGGTGGCGGAAGCTTGTTCGAAGCGGTTCGGGGCGCGCATCCTCTTCGTTGCTACGGGCCAGACCGCCATCACGGGCACGCCCCAGCTCCAGAAACTCCAGGCGCGCTTCAAGCTCCCGGTCGAGCTGTCAGACGCCGACGTGGACACGGTTGTCCGCAAGATCGTCCTCGCCAAGAAGCCAGACAAGGAGCCCGCGGTCCGCAAGCTCCTGGAGGAGTGCAGCGGCGAGATATCCCGCCACCTGAGCGGGACCAGGCTCGCGCCGCGCCCGGAAGACCGCGACGTCCTCGTGCCCGACTATCCGCTCCTCCCGGTCCGCCGCCGCTTCTGGGAGCTAGCGATGCGGGCCGTTGATCCCACCGGCACGAAGGCCGAACTCCGCAACCAGCTTACCAACGTCTTCGAGGCCGTTCGGGCCACTGCCGACAAGACGCTCGGCACCGTCGTTCCTGCCGACTTTCTCTACGACCAGAACAAGACGCAAATGGTCCAGGCGGGAGCGTTGCTGCGCGAGATCCAGGAGGTGATCGCGCGCCTCGACGATGGGAGCGAGACGGGTCGCCTCAAGTCCCGCCTGTGTGCACTTTGCTTCCTGATCGGGAAGCTTCCACGCGATGCCGGCAGCGACGCCGGCCTGCGCGCGACCCCCGACACGCTGGCGGATCTCCTCACCGAGGATCTGGTCGCCGGGAGCACCGAGCTGCGCCACAACATCCCCCCGTTGCTCGAGGAGCTGCTCGAGGCCGGCACGCTCATGCGCGTGGGCGACGAGTACCGCCTCCAGACTCGCGAGAGCGCCGCCTGGGAGGGCGAGTACCGAAACCGCCTCTCCCGTATCCAGAACGACGACGCGGCGCTGGCGAGCGAGCGGGTGGAGCTCCTGCGGGCGCGGGTGGGCGAGGCGCTCAAGGGCCTGAAGCTCCCCCATGGTCAGTCTAAGGAGCAGCGCAAGATCCAGCTCCACTTCAGCCAGGATGCCCCGCCCGCGGACGGCCCCGACGTGCCCGCCTGGGTCCGCGACGGCTGGAACCACGACGAGAAGTCGGTTCTCGCCGACGCCCGAGCCGCGGGCGCCGAGAGCCCGCTCGTCACCGTCTACCTCCCGCGACGCGCCGCGGATGATCTCAAGAAGCACCTGGCGAGCGCCAAGGCCGCGCGCGAGACGCTCCATGCGAAGGGCCACGCGACCACGCCGGAGGGCATCGAAGCCCGCGCCGGCATGGAGACGCGGCTGCGGGCCGCCGAGCAGCAACGCGACGGACTCCTCGATGAGGTCCTGTCGGGCGCGCGCGTCATCTTGGCCGGCGGCGGCGAGAAGACCGGGGCAAGCCTTGCCGACAAGGTCCGGGAAGCCGGCGAGGATGCCCTCCAGCGCCTCTACCCGCGCTTCGCAGATGCCGACGACGCGCGCTGGGGCAAGGTGGTCGAACGCGCCCGAGGCGGCGCGGCCGACGCGCTCGAGGCCGTGGGCCACACCGGGAATCCCGAGGATCACAGAGTGTGCAAGGACATCCTTGCCTTCGTCGCAGGAGGCAAGAAGGGGCGCGAGATCCGCAAGCACTTCACGGCCCCGCCCTACGGATGGCCTCAGGACGCCACTGACGGAGCCCTGATCGTCCTGGTCGGCAGCGGCCACCTGCGCGCCGCGCAGGACGGCAAGGTCCTCACCCAGAAGCAGCTCGACCAGAAGAACCTCGGTGTGGCCGATTTCCGCCTCGAAAGCGCCACGGTCACCGTCCAGCAGCGCCTCGCGCTGCGCAAGCTCTTCCAGGAGGCGGGAGTCCCAGCCGCGCCCAATGAGGAAGCCAACGCGGCCCGCAGCTTCCTCGAACGGATGAAGGACTTGGCGAAGAGTGCCGGGGGCGAGCCGCCGCTCCCGGCGCCGCCGAACCCGCCGCTCCTCGGCGAGCTCTCCAGTCTCGCCGGCAATGAACAGCTCGTCGCGATCTACGAGGCCCGCGAGGAGCTCTCCGGATGGAGAGCGGAGTGGAGCAAGCGCGAGGGCCTCATCGCCAAGCGGCTCCCGCGCTGGCAGGCGCTCGACAAGCTCGCCGCGCAGGCGCGCGCGCTGCCCGTCGCCGGCGAGCTCGCCCCCCAAATCGAGGCCGTGCGCGCGAACCGCGCGCTCCTGAACGACCCCGACCCGGTGGCGCCGCTCGTGAGCAGGCTCACTCAGGCCTTGCGCGAAGCCTTGCAGCAGGCGCGGGAGGCCTACGCGACGCTGCACCAGGCCGAGAAGGAGCGCCTCGGATCGAGTGAGATCTGGAAGCGCCTCACGCCCGAGCAGCAGGCCGAGATCCTGAATCACCAGGGCGTCGCCGGCGTGCCCGAGATTCGCGTCGGCACGGAGCTGGAGCTGCTGGAGTCGCTCGCGGAGATCTCGCTCGAGTCCTGGGCCACCCGGCGCGACGCTCTCCCGCAGCGCTTTACCAGGGCGCTCGAGGAGGCGGCCAAGCTGCTGGAGCCCAAGGCCGTGCGCCTGTCGCTGCCCTCGGCCACGATCCGCAGCGAGGAGGAGCTGCGCGCGTGGCTCGACCAGGTGGAGGCGAAGCTCCGCGAGCAGCTCGGTCGGGGTCCGGTGATCGTCTAGGGAGGGGGGCAAGCGTGAGCGAACTCAAGACCTGCTTCAAGCGCGTGGACTACGACCTCTCCGGACTGCTCCACTATATCGACATCGGCGACATCGGCCTGCCGGACATCCAGCGGCCCTTTGTGTGGGCGAACACGAAGGTTCGAGACCTCTTCGACTCGATGTATCGCGGCTTCCCGGTCGGCTACTTGCTGTTCTGGGAGAACGCGCAGACCAACGGCGGCAGGCCCATCGGTACGGACGCGAAGCGGCACACCGTCCCGTCGCGGCTCATCGTCGACGGCCAGCAGCGATTGACGTCGCTCTACGCGGTCTTCCGGGACCGGAAGGTTCTCGACGACGACTACCGCGAACGCCACATCGAGATCGCCTTCCGACCGCGAGACGGCGTCTTCGAGGTGGCGAGCGCAGCGGTGCGCCAGGACCCGGAGTGGATCGCAAACATCTCCGAGCTCTGGGCCTCGGGCAAGTCAAGCTACCAGATGGTGAAGGGGTTCCTTGATCGTCTCCGCGCGAAGGTTGCCCTCAGCGACGAGGAAGAGGAGGCGATCAGCCACAAGCTCGACCGCCTGTTCGACCTCCAGAAGTATCCCTTTACTGCCCTCGAGATCGCGCCCAGCGTCGATGAGGAGCAAGTTGCCGACATCTTCGTCCGCATTAACAGCGAAGGCGTCAAGCTCAACCAGGCCGATTTCATCCTGACCCTGCTATCGGTCTTCTGGGACGAAGGCCGCGCGGACCTCGAGCGCTTCTGTCGGGCGGCGCGGCAGCCCGTGGCACCGGGCGGCAAGCCCTCACCGTTCAATCACTTCCTGGAACCGGACCCGGACCAGCTCCTCCGCGTGTCGGTGGCTGTCGGCTTTGGGCGGGGCCGCTTGAAGAGCGTGTACCAGGTCCTCCGCGGCAAGGACCTGGAGACTGGCGAGTTCTCGGCGGCGCGGCGTGATCAGCAGTTTCAGATCCTGAAAGATACGCAGGCCCGGGTGCTCGACCTCACCTACTGGCACCAGTTCTTGAGCGCGCTCGTCGGCGCCGGTTTTCGCAGCAAGCAGGTGATTTCCTCGCAGAACGCTCTCCTGTATGCGTATTCGTTCTACCTGCGCGGGAAGACCCGCTTCGGCGTGGCGGAGCACGTGCTCCAGAAAGCGATCGGCCGCTGGTTCTTCTTCGCAAGCCTGACCGGCCGCTACACGAGCTCGCCCGAAACCATCATGGATGGCGACCTGAATCGCTTGAAGGGGATCGCCGACGGCCCGAGCTTCGTGAAGCTCCTCTCTGACTTGAGCGCTCAGGATCTCACGCACGACTACTGGACCGTCTCGCTGCCGGCGAACCTCGAGAGCTCGGCCGCGCGGAGTCCGGAGCAGTTCGCCTACATCGCCGCGCAGAACCGGCTCGGTGCGCCAGTGCTCTTCTCTCACAAGAAGATCGCCGATCTGCTGGACCCTACCCTTAAAGCGAAGAAGTCGGCGCTGGAGCGCCACCACCTCTTTCCACGCCGTTGGCTGGAAAAGCAGGGAATCACGGAGCAGCGGCTGATCAACCAGTTGGCGAACTTCGCGCTGCTGGAATGGCCCGACAACATCGATATTGCCGATTCGCCGCCGTCCCAGTACGTGCCAGAGATCCGGTCGCGCTTCTCCCCGGAGGCCTGGCGCGAGATGCACGACCTGCACGCCCTCCCCGAAGGCTGGGAGGAGATGGTCTACCAGGACTTCCTGGTCGAACGCCGTAAGCGCATGGCCGCTATCATCCGGCGCGGATTCGAGACGCTGGGGTAACGCCATGGCCTCGCTTCCCGACACCCTGAGACGCCGGCTGGAGAAGACGGTGGTCGAGGCCCGCGAGGTGGCCGAGGCCGGCGCTCGCGCGGCCGTCAAGCGTCTGGCCGTGGGCCGCCCCGAGCCCTTCGCCGAGATGGCCCCGGCGGAGCGCGAGCTGCGCGTCCAGCTCCGCGCCCACGCCAGCCAGCTCGGGGACCCGCGCAAGGCGAACAGCGAGCAGGGGATTCAGCGACTCGTTGTCGAGTGCGCCTACGAGCACTGGCACCGGATGCTCTTCGCCCGTTTCCTCGCCGAGAACCGGCTTCTGACCCACCCCGAGCATGGCGTGCCGGTGACGCTTGCCGAGTGCGAGGAGCTCGCCACCCAGGCCGGTGAGAAGGATGGCTGGCGCCTCGCCGGCCGCTTCGCTGCGCGGATGCTACCGGCGATTTTCCGCCCCGACGACCCGTTTCTCTCCGTCCGCCTCGCGCCCGAGCACCAGCAGGCGCTGGAGGCGCTCCTCGCCGGGCTTTCGGCCGAAGTCTTCACCGCCGACGACAGCCTCGGCTGGGTCTACCAGTTCTGGCAGACGAAGCGGAAAGACGAAGTTAACGAGAGTGGGAAGAAGATCGGCGCCGATGAGCTTCCTGCCGTGACGCAGCTCTTCACCGAGCCCTACATGGTGCGGTTCCTCCTCCACAATACGCTCGGCGCGTGGTGGGCGGGCAAGGTGCTAGCTGCGCGGCCCGAGCTCGCTCACACCGCGTCGAGCGAAGCGGATCTGCGGCGCGCCTGCGCGCTCCCTGGCTGCGAGTGGACCTATCTGCGCTTCGTCCGCGCCGAGGAAGGCGGCCCGTGGCGCCCGGCGGCGGGAACCTTTGAAGGCTGGCCCGAGCGCGCTGCCAACATCACCGTGCTCGACCCCTGCTGCGGCTCGGGGCACTTCCTGGTGGAGGCATTCCGCATCCTTGTGTCCATGCGCATGGCTGAGGAGGGGTTTCCGGCGCGCGAGGTGTGCGACGCTGTGCTGTGCGACAACCTCTTCGGCCTCGAGATCGACGAACGCTGCACCCAGATCGCGGCCTTCAACCTGGCCGTCGCGGCGTGGAGCTATCCAGGGGCGGATGGCTACCGGCCGCTGCCGGAGCTGCACATCGCGTGCTCGGGGCTCGCGGTGGGCGCGAAGGAAGAGGAGTGGCTCAAGCTCGCGGGCAAGGACGACCGCCTGCGCGAGGGGATGCGGCGGCTTTACCAGCTCTTCAAGGATGCGCCAACGCTCGGGAGCCTGATCGATCCGCGGAGGGAGTTCGAAGCGCGGCCGGGCGAGCTCGAGTTCGACAAGGGCAGGTTTGATGAACTGCGCCCATTGCTCGAACAAGCGCTCGGGCGAGAACAGGTGAAGCGCGACGCTCAGGCTACCGAAGCAGGGATCGCTGCTCAGGGAATGGCCAAAGCGGCAGCGCTGCTGGCGCAATCCTACACGCTGGTCACTACCAACGTGCCCTACCTCGGCCGAGGCAAGCAGGACGATGCGCTCAAACTGCACCTGGGGACGCACTACAAGGAAGGCAAGGCCGACCTCGCTACCGCCTTCATGTTGCGCTGCCTCGGCTTCTGCGCGAAGGACGCCTCGACCGCCCTGGTTGCCCCGCAAAACTCCCTGTTTTTGGACTCGTATGACGACCTCCGAAAGCGCCTGCTGACCACAACGCGCCTCAACGTGGTGGCCCGGCTCGGGTCAAACGCGTTCCGCGACATGAATTGGTGGGCGGCGATCACCATGCTCATAGGTGTCAGCGTAGCTCCACCTCTGGCTTCCGACGTGTTCGCTGGTATCGATGTCGGTGATGACAAAAATCAAGATCAGAAGGCGTATCTTCTCGGAACTCGCCTGCTACGATCCGTCCATCAGATGGCGCAGCTCAAGAATTATGGCCACGCGATCACATTCAACGACGCTGTTTCCGCTCAGTCGCTCGCCGCCTTCGCGAGAAGCATTGAAGGACTCTCGACGGGAGACGGAGACCGGCATTTGCGGAAGCACTGGGAACTTGACCGACTGTGTGACCGCGATGCCTGGGACTACTTCCAGGTCACCCCCGACGACACGGCCGAATTCGACGGATACTCCGAAGTGATCTGGTGGGAAGGGGGCGGCGGCGAGTTGTGCCGTTCGGAGAGCGCGCGTATCCAGGGCCAGCCGGCGTGGACGCATGACGGGGTGCTTGTAAGTAAGATGAATCGGCTGAAAGCGAGCCGCTATGTAGGAGTAAAGCACGACAAGATGGCGGCGGCTATCGTCCCGCAGAGCCCGGGGTATTTGGCACCGATCTGGGCGCTCTGTTCTTCAGCCGAGTATCACGCACTCGTGCGAGAGGTGTCCCAGAAGGTCGATGTGGCGACCGCGACCCTCGTGCAAATCCCTTTCGATGTCACCCACTGGCAGACGGTCGCGGCGGAAAGGTATCCGAATGGCCTGCCCGAGCCGGAAAGCGATGACCCGACGCAGTGGCTGTTCCACGGGCGGCCGGAGGCATCCACCGCACCGTTGCAGGTCGCGGTCGCGCGGCTGCTCGGCTACCGCTGGCCCCCGGAGCTGGACGAGAAGATGCGCCTAAGCCAGCGGGCGCGGGAGCGGGTCCGGCGCTGCGACGAGCTGCTAAAGCTCGCCGCCGCCGACGGCATCGTCTGCATCCCGCCCGTCCGAGGCGAGCAGCCGGCGGCGGACCGACTGCAGCGGCTCCTCGCGGACGCATTCAGCACGGCGTGGACCCCGGCGACCCTGTCCGCGCTCCTCGACCGGGCGGGATTCTCCGGCAAGACGCTCGAGGAGTGGCTGAGCGACGGCTTCTTCGAGCAGCACTGCCAGCTCTTCCACCAGCGGCCCTTCGTCTGGCACATCTGGGATGGACGACGGCGCGACGGCTTCGCCGCGCTCGTCAACTACCACAAGCTCGACCGCAAGCTCCTCGAACGCCTCGCGTACGCCGTGCTGGGCGACTGGATCGCGCGCCAGCGCCAGGGCGCGAAGGCTGGCGAGCGAGGCGCCGACGATCGTCTCGTCGCGGCCGAGGCGCTCCAGCAAAAGCTCGCGCTCATCCTTGAAGGCGAGCCGCCGCACGACATCTTCGTGCGCTGGAAGCCGCTCCACGAGCAGCCCATCGGCTGGGAGCCGGACCTGAACGACGGCGTCCGCATGAACATCCGCCCCTTCGTCGAGGCGGGTGTCCTGCGCAAGAACCCCAAGATCCCGTGGACCAAGGACCGCGGCAAGGAACCCGAGAGCCTCCGCCCGAAGGAGCAGTTCCCCTGGTTCTGGAAGGACGGCCGGTTCACCGGCGAGCGCGTGAATGACGCCCACCCCACTAACGTCGGGAAGCGCGCGGCGCGCGAGCGGGTCGCGAGCCGACCAAAGGGGGCCGCGCGATGAAGGAAGCCAGAGATCCAGGCGCCCGGTGGCTCCGTTGCGACCTCCATGTCCACACGCCCTTTGACGGCGAGAAGAAGTTCGGCGAGGACCTCCGCGGCGCGATCGATGCGTTGAAGAAGCAGAAGCCGCAGCGCCTCGCCGAGATCGCCGAGCGCTTCGTCGCGGCGTGCCGTGCTGCAGCGGACGGCGCGGGGATCGACGTGGTCGCGCTCACTGATCACAACAGCATCGACGGCTACCGTTACCTCAAGCCACAGTTCGATGCACTGTCCCGCCAGGCGGCCGATCAAGGCCTCCCGATGCCGGCGATCCTGCCGGGAGTCGAGTTCTCCGTGGGTGGAGAGCGGCCGATCCACTTCCTCGTGATCTTCGAGGCGAACACCGATCCGGATGCCATCGACCGAGCCATCGGACACGTCTTCGGGACAAGCGACCGGTTCGATCCGAAGACGGGCACGCCGCGCGCGACCGGACAGTCCGTGGACCAGTTCGTGACCCGCCTCTTCGACTACTGTCGCCCGGCAGCCGGCGATCGGCACATGGAGTTCGTCCTCCTACCCGCGCATGCCGACGACCGCAGCGGGGTCCTGAGGGAGACTGGAGGCGGGAGCACAGCACCCGGAAGCGAAATTGCGGTCGCGACCACGCTTTGGGACGAGATGAAGCGCCACCTGCGCCAGCGTGCCATCACCCGCCGCGACTGGAACGGCTTTGAGACTGCGAAGCCCTTCGAGAAGCTGCCCCAGGCCTACAGGGAGCTCCTCTGGCGCTGGGCTGCCGCACGGCGCGGCGAGGACTGGGAGCAGCTCACGGAGGGCCAGCGGGCCCGCTATCGCGGGCAGAAGCACTGGCCGCTGGTCGAGTGCTCCGATCCCCACAACTATGAAGCGATCGGCTCCCGCTACGCCTGGCTCAAGATGGAGGTCCCCGACATCGAGGGGATCCGCCTTTCGCTGCTCGACCCCGAGTCGCGTCTCCGGCGCATGGCAGAGGGGCCGCCGGGCCAGCACTACCCGCGTATCGAACGGCTCGAGATCCGCGGCACTGACTTCTTCGATGCGACCGACATACCCCTGAACTCGTGTCTGACCACGCTGATTGGGGGCCGCGGAACCGGGAAGTCCACAGTGGTTGAGTACCTCCGGCACGTGCTCGACCGCGCGCGCCCCGAGGATTTCGCAGGCGAGGGCGGCGAGGACATTCGAAAGAACGTCGAGAGCGTCCTCACAATCAAAAGAGAGCGGGACCATGGGGAGAGTCCTGGCACGCTCCTCCCCGACTATCAGATCGAGGTGGACGTGGTCGTCGCCGGGCGTCGCTACCGGGTGCGGCGAACACGCGAGCACATCCAGGTCGAACGGAACCCGGAGACTGCGGATGCCGAAGTGGTGCCGCTGGACGTCCGGATCCTGGTGGCGCCGCGAGTGCTCTCCCAGCGCCAAATTGCTCGTATCGCGAGAGACCCGGCCTCGCAGCGGAGCGAACTCGACGCGCTCCTGGATCCCGATCGCCTTGGCGAGATCCTCCGTCAGAGGCGCGCGGCGGTCGAACGGCTGGAGCAGCTCCAGAGGGAGCGGACGCGTCTCCAGACGCGCCGCAAGGAGCTGCCCGCCAAGGACACCGCACTTCAGAAGGTTCGAGACCAGATCGACTTCCTCGAGAAGGCGGGGCGCAAGGACGTACTCTTGAGGTTCCAGGCCTTCGAGCGCGAGCGGCACTGGCTCGACGGCGCGCTGCGCGAGATCGAGACCCAGGCGGCGAGCCTGGACGAGCAGAGCGCTGCGACCCGCGGCACCGTGGAGCGACTGCCCGTGGCTCCCGAAGGTGGGCCTTCGAAGGATTGGCTCGATTCGGTCGCCCAGCGCGTACGGCAACGTATCGCTCGGACCGCGGCGCTGCTCCGTGACGAGGCGGCCGGCCTGCGCGAGCTCGCCGCCACCGTAGGCGGGGAGCGATCAGAGCGCTGGCAGCCCGAGTACGACGGTGCGCGGCAGGAGTACGACGCCCTGCGAAAGGAGATCGAGCAGCGGGGCGTCGACTTCGCGCAGCACGAAAAGCTTTTGCAGCAGCGCGCGATTCTTGAGCACGAGGTGGCCGAGCTCCGCACTATTGGCGACGAGCTCACGAAGGTCGAGCGGGCCCTTCGTAATGTTCGGAGCGAGCTGGTACAGGCCCACGAGCGCCGACTCGAGCTTCGCCGGCGTCAGGCGGGCAAGCTCGAGGAGCTCGACGCCGATGTCCGGCTCGAGGTGCTGCCCTTCCGGGATCGGCGCGACTTCGAAGCGCGCCGGGAAGAATGGCTCGCTGGAGCCGGGGTGCAGGAGCGCGACTGGGAGAAGCTGGTGGAGTACGTTTTTGGCGACGGAAGCGTGCCCGATCGGCTCATCGAGCTGGTCGATGCCCTCCGGGCGGATCTCGATACGACGGCGGAGCAGGGACGGACACTCGACGAGGGAAGCTCACGCGTAGCTTCGCTCGTGGGTGGCGGAGTGGGGGCGGGACTGACCGGCTTCTTCTATCGCGCGCTCGAGCGCCGGGATCGGATCCGGCTCGACGAGATGGAGCGCTTTCTGCCGGAGGATGCGGTCGGGGCGCGCGTGCGGACGGCAGACGGGGCTTTCAGGCCCATTGCCACCGGCTCGGTGGGTCAGCGCAGCACGGCCATCCTGAGCCTGCTGCTTTCAGCAGGCGAACAACCCCTCGTCATCGACCAGCCGGAGGACGATCTGGACAACCGCTACGTCTACGACGTAGTCGTGGATCTCCTGCGGCGCAGAAAGTTTTCGCGGCAGATTGTGATCGCCACGCACAACGCGAACATTCCGGTGAATGGGGATGCTGAATTGATCGTGGCGCTTGAGGTGCAGAATCAAATGGGCCAGATCCTGGTTGCTGGAAGCATTGATCGTGGGGAAGTCAAGGACCGCGTCAGCGAGATTATGGAAGGAAGCGCAGAGGCGTTCCGACTGCGCCGGGAGCGCTACGGCTTCTGACGGCGAGGTGAAGTGGTGTTCGAGTCGAAGAGCGACATATTGGACCAGCTTCGCGCCGGCGAGGATGCCACGGCGGAGTTCAAGGAGGTGCGCCTCGGCGATCGCTCGGTGATCTCCCCGAATGCCGAGGATTTCGCTGGCGAGTGCGTGGCCTTCGCGAATGCCGAGGGAGGTGCGGTCTTCCTCGGGGTGGATGACGCCGGTGTCGTACGCGGTCTCCCAGAAGCTCGTGTAGGAGACATCGAGCAGTGGGTGGTGAACGTGACCACACAGAACTGCGAGCCGCCGATCCGCCCCGTCATCCGCAAGGCGTTACTCCCGCGGCCCGAGGGCTCGGACGGGCTCGTGCTCGTGATCGAGGTCCGCCGTGGGCTCTACGTTCACCGCACGAGCGGTGGCCGCTACTATGTGCGGGTCGGGTCTTCGAAGCGCGATCTCGTGCCAGGCGAGCTCGCGCGGCTCTTCCAGCAGCGCGGTCGGGCATTCGTGTTCGATGAGCAGCCCGTCCCGGGTGCAATTCGGGAGGATCTTGACCAGGCAAGTCTCGATGCGTTCTTCGGTGCGCAGCCGGTGATTCCCTGGCGGCAACTGCTTCTGAATACCCGGGTGGTGGTAGTGGATGAGGATGGGAAGGAGCGGGCGTCGGTCGCCGGTCTTCTGGCCTTTGGTCGTGAGCCGCAGTCCTGCTTACCATCTGCCTACATCGAGGCCGCGGTCTATCGCGGAGACCGCCTGTCATCGGCGGACTTGGTGCATGCCGACCAGCTTCGGGGCCGAGCGGACCAGCAGATCGACGAGGCGACCGCTCTTGTCGAGCGTTTCATGCTGAAGCCGGCCCGCAAGCCCGCCGGACGCGAGGATTTCCCGCAGTACGACATTGGCGCCCTCCACGAAGCGATTGTGAACGCCGTAGCGCACCGCGATTACTCACTCGGCGGGGCAAAGATCCGGCTCTTCCTCTTTGCTGACCGCCTTGAACTTTACAGCGCCGGTTCCCTTCCGAACACGCTGACGTTGGAAAACATGGCGTTTCGGGTCTTCACCCGTAATCAACTCCTCGTGAGCTTCCTCTCGAAGATGAAGAGTCGCCGTACTGGGCGCGCGTTCCTGGAATCGCGGGGCGAAGGCGTGCGACGGATCCTTGAGGACAGCGAGCGCCACACAGGCCGTCGGCCCGAGTACCGTCTGCTCGGCGAGGAACTGCTGCTCACCATCTGGGCGAAGCGGTCGCCACACGAGGAGGCCGAGTGAGCACAGAGGTCCCCGCGCGACAGACGGTGCTTGCCGGGCTGATCGCAGCGCTGCAGCGGTCCCTCGAGTACAACGCGCAGGATCAGACCGCGCCGGCGGTCATTCTCTGGACCGACAAGGAGCGCCAGTGGGAGCCTCTGGCGCCGCGATTGCGCGGGACGCTTCCGCAGTTCTTGACCCTCGGCGCCTACGAGCCAGGCGAGCGGACCGGCCCGGCGATCTGGATCAAGTGCATGATCGAGCGGGCGCTGCCGGGGGCGGGCTGGCCCGATGACGCGGTCCCGGTGCTCTACCTCCCGGGTGTGAGCCGGCACGAGCTTCGCGCGGTCGAGGAGTGTCCGCGCGATCTCCAGGCACTGGCGGAGCTGCAGTACCGCGGCGTGTGGTTCACCCAGGAGAACACCAAGGACTGGACGGTCTCCGCTTTTCTCAGCTCGAAGCGTGGCGGTCTCGCTCTCGACGTCGTCGGCGACGGAGCGATGCGCGAAGCCATCCTGCACGCGCTCAGCAAGCTCGCCGACACGCCGTTGGCGGAGCTGCGCGGACGGCGGCTGCGCGCGGCGGATTTCCAGGCGCTCCTGCAGCCCGATCTCGTGAAGCAGCTCCTGCGCTGGCTCGACGCACCCGCGGCGACCCGCCAGGGCTGGACGGCGGAAGAATGGCAGGCGTTCCGCGGGGCCTGCCGCGAGCGGTACGGCTTCGACCCGGAGAAGGACGGCGAGCTCGCCGGGGCGGAGAAGCTTGGCGGGCGGGAGGGGAGCTGGGATCCCGTGTGGCAGCGGCTCGTGGAGGCGCCGGAAGCCTACCCAAACCTTCCGGAGCTTCTGCGTCGAGCGAAACCGCGAGATGAGAACAACCTCTTTTTCCATCGCGAGTGCTGGCCGCAGTGCAACGAGGCGGCTGAGAACGAGCTGAGGAGCGGGCTCGATCGCCTCGCGTCGCTCGCACCCGATACCGCCGCCGCGGAGATCGAGAAGCTCGAATCGTTGCACGCCGAGCGCCGCGGATGGGTGTGGGCGGAACTCGGCCTGGCGCCCCTCGCGCGGGCGCTCGAGCACCTGGCACTGCTCGCGCGCGCAACGCGCACGAAGCTCGGGGGCGAGAGCCCAACGACCATGGCGACGGCCTACGCGACCGGGGGCTGGCGGGCCGACGCCGCGGTGCTCGACGCCCTCGCCGGCGTGTCCAAGGCCGCGGACGTTGCCGTGGTGAAGGTCGCGGTTCAGGTCGTCTACACGCCCTGGCTCGAGGCGGGAGCCGAGCGCTTTCAGGACAGGGTGCGGGAGACAGCCGCGCAACCGTATAACCCGGCGCCCAAGGCAACGCCCGAGGTGGGGCCGGGCACCTGCATTGTCTTCGCCGACGGCTTGCGTCTGGATCTGGGCAAGCGACTGCGGGCGGCCCTGGAAGCGGCGGGGTTTCTCGTCGAGGAGAGCTGGCGCTGGGTTCCCCTGCCTCCCGTCACCCCTACGGCCAAGCCTGCAGCCTCGCCGGTGGCCGACCTCGTCACGGGGGAAGGGGCCGACGGGGAACAGTTTCAGCCCTCTGTCCGCGCGACGGGCCAGCCGCTCACCATCGACCGCTTTCGCAAGCTGCTGGCCGAACGCGGCTTCCAGGACCTGCACGGGGACGACCCGGGCGATCCCGCAGGGAGTGCCTGGACCGAGCACGGCGACATCGACCAGCGCGGGCACGAGGAGGGCTGGAAACTCGCGCGGCGAATCGCGGAGGAGATCGCCGGCCTCGTGGACCGCATCCGGGATCTGCTCGACGCGGGCTGGCGGGAGATCCATGTGGTGACTGACCACGGGTGGCTCCTCGTTCCGGGAGGGCTCCCCAAGGTGGACATGCCCCAGTACCTCGTCGAGAGCCGCTGGACGCGCTGCGGGACACTCAAGCCAGGGGCGAAGGTCGATCTCCCGACAGCGCCGTGGCACTGGAACCCCGAGGTGCGGATAGTCCTCGCCCCCGGAATCGGGAGCTTCCAAGCGGGCACCGAGTACTCCCATGGGAGCCTGTCCTTGCAGGAGTGCGTGGTACCGAATCTTGTGGTGCGCGCCGCCCAGCCGCGCGGCCCTGCGGCGACCGTGGAATCGGTGCGCTGGACCGGGTTGCGCTGCCGCGTCCAGGTGGTGGGCGCCAGAGCCGGATGGCAGGCGGACCTGCGCACCAAGGCCGGGGACCCCGCGAGCTCGCTCGCTAAGGACGCGCAGCCGAGGCCTGTTGGGCCGGATGGCGACGCCTCCTTAGTGGTGGATAATCCTGATCACGAGGGCAGGGCGGCAACCGTGGTCCTGCTGGATCCCGAGGGACGCGTGGCGGCCAAGCACAACACCACCGTAGGCGGTGAAGAATGAGCCTCGTACTCGACCCTATCGACCAGATCGCGGCCAGGGCCTTCGAGGGCTTCGTGGTCCGCAAGGACCTGGTGCGCAAGTTCAAGGCCCAGTACCCGGTGCCGACCTACGTCGTGGAGTTCCTGCTAGGCCGCTACTGCGCCAGCACCGACGAGGCCGAGATCCAGGAAGGCCTACAGATCGTCGAGCGCCAGCTCTCGAACCGCTCGGTGCGGGCAGGAGAGGAGGAGCTGTTCAAGGCGCGCGCGCGCGAGGATGGCTCCGTCAAGATCATCGACATCGTCCAGGCCCGGCTCGACGCGAAGACCGATTCGTATCTGGTCACGCTCCCGAGCCTGAAACTGAACGACGTTCGGATCGACCCCCGCCTGGTCAAGGACAACGAGCGCATGCTCACCGGCGGCTTCTACGCCGAAGTTGAGCTCGAGTACGACGCCGCGATCGCCCAAGAGAAGAGCGGCCGGCCCTTTGGCCTAGTCAGCCTGCGTGAGATCCAGCTCAGCAAGCGCGAAGTGCTGGAGCCCCTCTATCGCGGACGCGAGCTCTTCACTACGGAGGAGTGGAAGAAGTTCCTGATCCGCAGCATTGGACTCGAGCCCGGCGCGCTCACTCCGCGATCTCAGGAGATGGCGCTCCTGCGGATGGTTCCTTTCGTCGAGCGCAATTACAACATGGTTGAGCTCGGGCCTCGCGGTACGGGGAAGAGCCACCTCTTCCAGCAGGTCTCTCCCTATGCCCACCTCATCTCGGGTGGCAAGGCGACGGTGGCGCGGATGTTCGTCAACAACGCCACCGGTCAGCGGGGCCTCGTCTGCCAGTACGATGTCGTCTGTTTCGACGAGATCTCAGGCGTGTCCTTTGATCAGAAGGACGGCGTGAACATCATGAAGGGCTACATGGAGTCCGGGGAGTTCAGCCGGGCGAAGGAAAGTATCCGCGCCGACGGCGCGATCGTCATGGTGGGCAACTTCGAAGTCGATGTTGTACACCAGCAACGGATCGGTCATCTCTTCGGCCCTCTGCCTCCTGAGATGCGCAACGACACCGCATTCATGGACCGGATCCACAGCTACCTCGCTGGTTGGGATATCCCGAAGCTCTCACCACTCGAGCACCTCACGGATCACTTCGGCCTCGTCAGCGACTTTCTCTCCGAGTGCTGGCACCGACTGCGTACGCAGGGCCGCGGCGGCGCGCTGCAGAACCGGGTCTTCTGGGGCGGCGCGTTAAGCGGTCGCGACATAACCGCTGCGCAGAAGACGATCGCCGGCCTCCTCAAACTCGTGTGGCCAAACCCTGAAGTCACGGTCCCTGACGAGGATCTCGAGTGGGCCGTGAGATTGGCCCTCGAGAGTCGGCGTCGCGTGAAGGAGCAACAGAAGCGTATCGGCTCGGCCGAATTCCGCAATACGCATTTCAGCTATCACCTCGGGACCGAAGGCGTGGAGAAGTTCGTCGCGACTCCCGAACTACAGAGCGAGGACAAGATCGGCACGGATCCGCTTCCGCCGGGTCAGATCTGGACGATCAGCCCCGGCGGCGCCGATGAGCACGCTGGTCTGTTCCGGATCGACGTGACCGCGGGGCCTGGCTCGGGTGTCAGGATCCTGAATGCGCCCACTCCTCCTCCCTTCCGCGAGAGCGTGAAGTGTGCGGAGCAGAACCTCTACGCACGCGCCAAGGAGCTAGTCGGGGACCGGGACCCGCGCTCCCATGAGTTTTCTGTGCAGCTTCGCGCGTTCGACACGTCCAAGAGCGGGAACGCCACCGGTCTCGCCGCGCTGCTGGCGCTTTGCAGCGCTCTCCTTCAGAAGAGCATGCGAGGTGGTCTCATCGTCGTCGGCCAGCTCAACCTCGGTGGCTCCATCGACCCGATCCACAACGCGGTCAACGTGGCGGAGTTGGCGGTGGAGAAGGGGGCCACGACGCTTCTGGCTCCCATCTCGGCGCGGAGGCAACTCATGGACCTTTCGGACGACATGGCGGCGAAGCTGAGCGTCCAGTTCTATGTAGACGGGAAGGACGCTTTGCTGAAGGGCATGCTCGAGTGACCAGGGGATCCCCTCCCGGTCTGCGACGCTTGACCTGAGCAAAGAGAGGTACGGGCCAGTTCCTACGCAGGGGAGTCTCTTCAGGTCTCCGGAGAACGAGCGCCAAGTCGAGGTCGTGATTGTGGATCTCTTATCACAACGGCAGCAGCCAGCCGCTCGTGAGCTGCTGGAGACGGTCGAGGAAAAGGTTGGGCTCGAGGCGCGGTGGGACGTGATGACAGTGGTCGAGCGGCTCGCCGAGAGCCTGACCCTGACCCGTGCGAACCGCGATTACCTGAGATCGCTGATCGACGATGGGAGCATGGCGCACGCGCTCCGCGGGGAAGCGGCTCCCGATCGGGAGCGGATCTCAACGGTCGACGAACTGCTTCGCCATAGCCGAGTCTACCGGACTTCCGAGGCATTCCGGGAAATGGTCGAGTTTATGAGCTCGTTTCGCGATTACGCACCGTATAACAACATGCTCGTGCGGCTGCAAAATCCCGGCTGCGCGTTCTTCGCGACCGAGGCAGACTGGCGTACTCGGTTCAATCGGAATCTCAAGGACGACGCTCGACCGATGCTGATCCTCGCACCAATGCACCCGGTCATGCTGGTGTATGACCTCGACGAGACTGAGGGCCCGCCGCTGCCACAGGAGCTGGAGAACTTCGCGCACTTCGAAGGCGCCTGGCGAGCCGAATGGATGACGCGCCTTCTGGAGAATGGTAGGCGCTTGGGCATCCGCATCGAGTTCAAGGCACTCTCCTCTACTTTGGGTGGCTTCGCGACGCTCGCGCGTGGGACGGCCCCGTGGAAGATGCGGATCGCTGTCCATGATGGGCTCGACGAGCCGAGCCGCTTCGGCGTGCTCTGCCACGAACTTGGCCACATTTTCCTCGGGCACTTGGGGGCGGATTCCGATTTTTGGTGGCCCGGTCGCGCGAATCTTGACCGAGTCGCCGTCGAGATCGAGGCGGAAGCGGTGGCGTTTATCGTGACGAAGCGGCTGGAGCTGGAAGGCTCAAGCGCTGCATATGTGTCTCGCTATCTGACAACGGCAAAGGTCCCGGCTGCGGTTTCTATGGAGTCGATCGCGAAAGTTGCTGGGCACATTGAGCGAATGGCGCGCGAGTCGATACCGATACCGCGGCGTCGGAGGCGGCCACGAGGATAGACCAGCGCTTCGGAGGACGAGGCCGAGCAGGCTCGACGCGCGGGCCGTGACGCAACGGCAGCCGGCGCGGCCTTCGTCGTGCACGAGACCCTGTACGGCTCGGCCGCAAAGTTCGCGCGGCGGCTGGGCAAGCCGGGCCGTCCGGGCCGGCGGGTTCGCGGGTCCGCGGTGGGCCCATCGTCCCGCCGCCTGCCGGACCGCACGTTGCGGGGTCGCGGAGCTCGGCGTGTATGATCACGGCGCTGATCCTACATTGGCCCGTGGCGCGCCGGAGGTGAGGGATGGGTTACTGGTTATTCTATGCGGGACCGGAGAACTATCTCTGTGAGCGCGGAGAACGCGATTTTGCGAATGAAGAAGGCCCGTGGAGCGGTGCGGTCGGTGTTCGAGCTGGTGACGTGGCTGTGCTGTACAGGAAGTTGCTGTCCAAACTGACCGCCCAGCAGATAAGTGAGTTGACGGGTATGAGCTTGCAGTTGGCTGCAGAGATCAAGCGGCGCCAGATCGGCAGCGACATATCGCTTGTGTGGCAGATCGTCTCTGGTGATCAGGGTCCGTTTGGCAGATGGTCTCACGGCTGCACGGTCAAGCTCCTCACGACGATTGATCCGCCTATTACTCTCAAAGAGCTGAAAGCCGAAGTGAGGCTTCGGAAGTGGCAGGATCTTCGCTGGAACTTCCGGGCTCAAGGCCGAGAGGCGCTCGAGATTCCTGAGTTCGCCTGGTCGATTCTGCGGGAGATGATCGAGCAGCGACTCGGCAGGCAGATGCCGGGGCTCATTTCGGCCGGCGGGAGTTAGCTGCACGCTCTGAATCGGCGCGCTCGCCGCTGATCCCCACCCTCGGCGCCGCGGCCTTCGGCGTGCGGGAGACGCACGCCTCGGCCGCGATCCACCGCCGGAGCTGATCGAGGACGCGCGGCGGCGACACCCGACGCGCGGCGCAGACGGGCCCGCGTGATTCCCTCGCGCGGCGTCCGCGGGCCGCCGCCGTCATCCCCGCGAGCACACGGGCCAGCGAGTCCGCGTCGAGTCAACCGTTCGCCCGTCCGCAGCATTCAGAGCCTACGGCCCCTTTCACGGGTCAGTTCCTAACTTGGCAAGCGAATGAAGCCTATTTCCCTCCAGCCGAGACAAGACTTCGCGCCAGCTTCTCCGCGATGGCCGGAGAAACGCGTTTGCGTTCGGCGAGGGCGAGGACGACCTGGAGCAGCTCCGAGAAGCGCACCACGGTCGCTTTCGGCCGGTCGACCTCGAGCCGGCACAGAGGGTGCGTGAAGACGATGATCGATTCCACCCAGCGAAGGGCGGAGTCGCGGAGCTCGGGGTGGCGCTCCATCAAAGAGTACCTGACGGCGGTGGCACCGGCGTTGACCTGTTTGCTGATGCTGTTGCGGCGGTAGCCCTTCGCCCACCAGGTGTCGCCATGGCAGCGAATGTGGCCCGCGAGGCGCTTCGTCTCGATGGCCACCACACCGCAGGGGCCAATCAGCACGTGGTCGACGTTACCTCGTCGCGCGCCGAGCGTGACGTCGTTGACGAGACAGTAGTCGTCCGACAATCGGCGGAGCGCATCGGTGACGATGCGCTCGCCGAGGCGCCCATTGCGTGTATTCCGCAGACGCCGTGCGAGTTCGGGCGCGACAGCGATCGCCCCGACTGCGGTTGCGAGAGCGAGAACAGTGTTCCCGGTCACGGCCATGACCACAGGGGCCAGGAGGACGCCTGCAAGACCGGTCCAGAGGCGTTGCTCGCGCCCTGCGAGGTAACGGCCGCCGACCTGGACGACACGCATCGCAGGGAGATCTTGCCACAGCACGGCGGAGTGGAAATGCCAACACACCGACCACCGCTGCACGCGGCGCTGATCCTCACCCTCGCCGCCGCGGCCTTCGCGGTGCACGAGGCGGCACCGCTCGGCCGCGATCCACGCGCGGCGGCTGTTCGCTCGCGCGCCGCGACACCTCCCGCGCGGCGGCGACGGGCCCGCTGATCCCCCGCGCGCAGCGGCCCCGGGCCGCGTGAACCCGGCCGTGTGAGCCGGCGGGCCGCGGGCCCGCGGCGAGTCAATCGTCCCGTCCGTCCGCAGCAGTCCGAGCGTACCGCCCCTTTCGCGCCCGTCAACCCCTCCGCTTCGCTCAGGGGTGCTCCGCTGCGCTCCGCCCCTTCGGGTGACTGGCGCGAAACCGGGGGAAGGCGGGCCTGTCGCTCTTCGTCTCGCGCGGCGCCGTCACCGCGCCGCGGCGTTCCTCTCGCGGCTGCGCGCTCCGCTCCCGCGCGCGCGCCCTCTCTGGTGGGGAGGCCCGCCTTCCCCCTGGGGCGGTTCGTGGAAGTCAGCTGCGGGGCGGGCGGTCAACCCGTTCCCGAACCGCGGCCATCACGTCCAGGAGGTGGGGCATGACAGCACGTGGGTTCGTGGCCGTCGTCGGGTCGCGGGAGTTGCCGGAGGGGTGGGCGGCGCAGGTCGCGGAGGTGGTCGGGTGCTTCGTCGCGCGCGGCTGGGGCATCGGCTCGGGCGGCGCGCGGGGCGCGGACCGGTACGCGTTGGAGGCGGTGGTGGCGGCGGGGCGCCCGGCGTGCGCGCGCTCGGTGGTGTTCCTGCCGGGTACCTCCGGCGCTGCGCGCGCGCAGGCGCTCGGCGCCTTCGCGGCGCAGGGCGGCCGCGTGGTGCCGGGCGCGGGCGTGGGGCGCGCGGCGCTGCTCGGGCGCTCGCGGCGGCTCGCGCGGGCGTCGTCGGGCGTGGTCGCGTTCCTCTGGGGGCCGTCGCGCGGGTCCGTGTTCACGGTGCGCTGCGCGGTGCAGGCGGGGAAGCCGGCGGCGGTGGTGCTCGCGGGCGGCGGGGCGGCGCTGCCCGCGTTCGTCGGCGGGGCGTGGGCGCCGTGCCGCATCCGGGCGGTGGAGGCGTTCCGGTGGGTGCCGGCGGGCGGCGGGTCGGGCGGCTCTGGCGAGTCTCGCGAGCCTGGCGACGCCGGCGGCGGCGAGCCGGGGGCGCGCCGGACCGCGCTCGGGCGGATCTTCGTCGTCGATGATGGCGAGCCCGTCGGGGCGCTGCTCGAGCACGTCTCGGCGCTCTCGCAGGGCGAGCGGCTCTGGTTCGAGCAGGGCGTGCTCGCGGGCGACACGGTGCTGGTCCCGCACGAGGCGCTCTCCGACACGCCCGCGTGGCTCGGGGTGCCGCGGCTCCGGCGGCGCTTCGGGTGCACGGTACCTGAGGCGGCGGGGCTCGGCGAGCTGTTCCTGGCGCTCGAGGCGCGGCCGGACGTGGTCGCGTGGTACGAGGCGCAGGCGCGCCGGCGGGGCGTCGCGGCGGTGATCGAGGAGCTGGTGGGGCTGGTCGCGGCGCTCGCGCTCGCCGAGGAATGCCCTGAAGCGGATGCACTCACGGATGCTGAGTGCCTCGGGGAGTGGGCAGGCGGCGTCGTCACCGACGACGGGCGCGTCGCACGGCTTCCCGCGGACTTCGGCGCGGCGGGGGGCGCCCAGCTCGCGTGGCATGCCCTGGGCGCCGTGCACTCGTCACTCGTCGAGTGCCCTGGCTGCGGTGCACTGTACGCGGGCGACGACGAGGCGGCGGCGCTGCCCGTTTGCCCGGCGTGCGGGGTGGCCGACACGTGGGAGGCGCGGCAGGGGGCGGGGTTCCGCGCGCTCGTCGCCGAGATCGACGGGTGCGCGTCGCTCGGCGAGCTGGCGGCGCTCGGCAAGCGGCTGTACGCGCTGGCGCCTCCGCTGTCGCTCTCACGCGAGCAGGCGGGGGTCGCGTGGTCGCACTACCAGCTCCGCAAGGCGGCGCTCGAGGCGGCGATCACGCTCGGCGCGCAGGCGCTCGTGCTTGTCGGCGAGATCGAGCAGGCGCCTGCGCGCAGGCTGTCGGCGCTGGGCGCGTGGCTGTATCGGTTGCAGCACAGTGGCGTCGGCGCGGCGCTCAGCGCAGTGGAGTGGCGGCAAGTCTGGCAGGCCTACCAGGCGCGCAAGGCCGCGCAGACGCTCTCCTTCACGAGCCGGACGGCCTCTTCGCGCTGATCCTGCGAGAGATATAGAGGGCACACAACCCACCTCTCCGGGAAGAGGCGCACGACCACGGGTTCAGTGACCCCCTCCAGGGGCAGAGTCCAGGCGGGCGCGTTACTACCGCGGCGAAACTTCACGCCTTTGGCCTTTGACACGTCGCCATCATACCGACTGATCGGCGGGGCCTTCGCCGTGCAGGGCGAAGCGCACGGCTCGGCCCCGGCAGACCTGAGCGCATCAACCGAGAAGGCGAAGCACCTCGCCTACAGTCATGTGGGCATCGGTGCGGATCCGCTCGTGTTCCTCGGGGTTGGCCGAGCCCACGAACACCGCGACCCAGGTCGGGCCCTCGGCATCGCGCGCGCGGAATTTCTCGGCGATCATGGCGAGCCCTCGGCGCACCGGCTCCTCGTCCAGACACTGGCGAAGGGCATCTGCCACCGCGGCAGCCCCGCCGCGGTGATGGGCACAGACCGCCCAGATGTCGTAGGCGTCCTTCTCGGCGTACCGCTCACCGATCGCGATGCCCTTGAGGGCGAGGCTCCCGACGATGTCGGCGACTCTTATCCGGACGTGTGTTCGCGCCCCGTCGGGGAGCTGCGCATCGAACTCGTACCAGAACCAGTGCGTCAAGGCGACTTCGGCGCCCTCGAGAGTCCGCGCCCGGAGATCGTGCTGGACCTCGCGATGGCGGTGGGAACGTCCCTCGCCCGCCAGCGGCCGTGGTGTCATGAAGTCCACGCGGATCAAATGCGCCCGACGGCTCATCGGGGACGGGATGATCTTCTGGAATTGGAAGAGCGAGTCCTTGACTGGCTCGTAGCCGCGGCCGAGCAGCAACTCCACGATGGTCGCGTAGCAGTCGGCGTCGATGATCGCGGGATCCACGACGAAGTCGATGTCGATCGACCCGACGTGGGTAAACCCTGCTTGGAAAGCATCGCCCTGAAACGCGTCGGCCTGGAGGGCGCCCGGCTCCCCGAACGTTTCCAGGATCAGGTACGGCGCCCAGCCACCGATGAGCACGAGGGCGTCGCGGTAAGCGCCGAGTATGGTCATCAGCTCCGCGAGGCCCACGCGAGAGGCTGCTGTGACGTCATCCTCGTAATCGCGCGCGGTTCGGGGCTTCGCCATCGTCCGCTAGTACCCGAGCTTCTGGCGTCGAAGCTCCTCAGCCTGTTCCCGGCCGCGCGCAGGATAGTGCAGCAGATCCAGATACAGCTGAGTGTTGCAGACCACGGGGATATGCTCGATGACCTGGGTGCGATAGAAGACGCCGTCGTCGTTTGGCACGAGGAGATGGGTGTTCCCGCCCGTCTCCACCGGCCGCAGATCAAGGGCCTGTGCGACGCCATCGACGTCGCCGCGAACGTACGCATGCACGTCGGCGGAGCGCACAAACGGTGCCACGAGGGCGGCCCCGCTGTGGAGCGTCAGAGCGCAGGGCATGTGCTGAGACGCCGCATGTGCGCCCAACTTGGCCGCCAATTCGCGGGGATCCCTCAGGAAACTGTAGAACGTCCGCTGGCGGTGCTGGTCAATACGGTAGTTCTCAGCCCACAGGTCCAGGAGGGCTCCGGGTTTCTGGAGGCGGATCGCCCCGCGGCGCTTCTCGAGGAACACCTTCTCCTCGAGCGCGTTGACGACGAGGTGCGCGGTCCGGAGGCTGATCGCGGCCTCTGCGGCAAGGCGCGCTAGCGTCCACTCCTGCTCGGGTTGCTCGAGCAGGGCGCGGAGGATGCGGGACGACTTGGGGGAGAAGAGGCGCCGGAGCCGCGCCTTGGTGCGGGGTGGGCGTTCACCGCTTCGCCGGTCCACGAGGACCCCGTTGAAGTTGAGGAAGGCGTTGCCCGTCAGATCGAGGTAGCCGACGCGGGCCTCGCGGCATAGGTGCTGTCCCCCGGGCCCGATGTATGGCGCGGCGACGACGGGATAGCTCCGGGGTGACTGTTGGGACGCCAGCTTGAGGACAGTGATCGCCTGAGCGAGGTACCGCGGCTCGCCGACGGACTTGCACTCGACGAGCAGGCGGCGCACGGTCCTGCCTGATCGGACGGTGAACGTGAGGTCCCAGGTCGCCTGCCTTCCGGTGCGTTGTTCGGAGACTCGGAAGGTGGGCAGCAGTTCGCGCAGGACGCCCAGGACGCCGGCTTCGAGATCGGAGGCTTTTGGGAGTTTTACTTTTGAGGCCATTTTTACCGTACGGGTAAAATATCGTCTGGAGTGCTCGTAGTCAACTGGTTCGAGAGAGGCCCTAGCCCGGTCCTGCACCGCCGGGAAGCGCGAAACCACTTCCATCGTAAAATGACTGGAGGAGGCAGACGGTACATGGGCGGGTACTGGGGTGAGGTTCGAGGGAGCACGAAGATCGAAACGTACTTGGCCTACGTCGAGCAGTGCGAGGGCTGGCCAGGGACCAGCTCGGCGCCCGTGGTCTTCCAAACCTAGCACTTCTCCAGCATCTCCTTCACCGTCTGCCGCTCCGCCTCCCTCGCGCTGAGCCCCCACACGAACTTCACCGCCGCCCGCGTCCGCGCGTATGCGCACTCGAACGCCTGGTTCTCCGGTGGAGGAGCGCGGTAGCTCAGGAAGCGCAGATCCACCACCGCAAGGAGACCACGTGTTTCCGGAAAGAGACCCATCAAGCACCTTTTGAGGTTGTGCGACGCAGCCTCTTGACCTATGATCAAGCACTTCCCAGGGGTCGCTCTTACGGCTCGGCGCAGTTCAAGAGGGGGACGGGGGATGCGACACCTTCAACGCAGCCTCGCCGTGGGCATACTGATTCTCTCCTCGCTTGCGGTGTCGTCCGCAGCAGCAGTCACGCTCAACCCCGGCGATCTCATTGTTGCCCATCAGTCCTTGTCAGAAGCAGGCATCGTCCGCATCGACCCTCTCACTGGGGCGCAGACAGTAATCACCTCGGGGAGATTGCTCCAAGAACCTCGCGGCATCGCGATTGACGGCGCGGGCCAAATCATCGTCGCCGATCAGGCTGTTGGCGGAAACGGGGCAATCCTCCGCGTTGATCCCATGACGGGGACGCAGACGGTCATCGCGGCAGGCGGGACGTTTATCGATCCCTTTGGGATCGCCATCGATCCAGCTGGCCAGTTGATCATTACCGATCGGAGCGGGGGCGGCGGGTTGTTCAGGGTCGATCCGTTGAGCGGAGCACAGTCGGTCATCACAACGGGGGGCTTTCTGAGGACGCCGTACGGTGTTGCAGTGGACTCACTCGGTCGCTACGTCGTAGCTGACGATCCCCAGGGGACAGTTGCAAATCCAGGTCCGGGGCGTCTCGTCCGCGTGGACCCGGTGACGGGAGCACAGACGCTGATAAGCAGCGGCGGGCATCCGTTCTTCGTTGCAATCGACGGCGCGGGGGACTTCATCGTCACCGATCGAGGCGATACCGTTCACAGCGTCGTACGAATCGACGCGACCACCGGTCTGGAGACACTCCTGAGCGTGGTAACAGGCGGTGAGGCGTACGGGGTGGCTATCGACAGCACTGGTCAGATCATCACTGCGGACAACTGGAACGCGCGAATTCTTGGCATCGATCCCTTGACCGGCGTCCAGTCGGTCCTGAGCAGCGACGGGTTCTTAACCGACCCGACAGGGATCGCAATTGTACCGAACGCGGTGCCTGAACCGGGCACGTTGCTGCTCCTGGGTTCCGGCCTCGCTGGTCTGGCGAGGGTAACGTGGAGCAGGCGCTGGGCCACGAGGGCGCGACGACGCCGAGGAAAGTGAGCTTCCTCCTCGTCCTCGCTCTTGTAGTGAGAGTCGTCCAACCCTCTTTCACCAGGAGGATTTGGATGCCGCACGACCACCTCTCGGTCGCATCGTTCCTCTTGTCGTCCTGGCGACGGCAAGGACAAAATCACGATACGAAAGCCCTCGGCGTGTTGATGGCGAAAGGCTGGGCCGGTGTGGCATCCGGGGGCATTGCGCTGTTCTTCGCTCTTATGCTGTGTACTTCTCCGCCCGCCCGGGCCGGGACTTTCAATCCTTGGACGCAAACTGGTCACGACGCCGCCCATACCTACGCCAACGCGGGCCCTTCTCCGGCGATCGATGCGCCCTTCTGGGCCTCCAGCGTGGGCGGGATCCAGCAGGTGGAGGCGGTGGCGCAGGGTCTCGTGTTCGCCCGCAGTGCCAGCGGTGTCGTCGCCGTCGACCAGATGTCCGGCGCGCTCGTCAGAACATATGGGGCTGGAAGCGTCCGGTCGCTGGCTGTGTCGGGCAACCGCTTGATCGTTTCGGACGAGGGAACAGTGCGCGCTTTCGATGTTGCCAGCGGAACGATGCTTTGGTCGCGTGCGTTGCCGATCCCCACTATCGCGGTGGATGCTGGCCGTGTTTTCGTAAACACCGGCCTGGGAGACGGTCACCTCCGGGCCCTTGACGTGGCGACAGGCAACATTCTGTGGTCGGTGGCGGGCGTGGGCAACGCCTCCTCTCCCCCGACAGTGGCCGGCGGCATTGTTTTTCAGAACAGTGCTGTCGGCGGCACGGTCCTGGCTCTTGACGCGGCAACTGGAGCGCCAGCGTGGTCGGCTTCTGTGGGGACGGTTATCTCGTCTCCGGTCGCCAATGCGACTCAGCTCTTTGTCGGAGTTCAGTCAAGCCACTTCCTCGCGCTGAGCCAAGCTACCGGGGCGGTGCTGTGGGATACGTCTCTTCCGGGTGAGATCTACGCTGGAGGCACCGTGGGCGACCTCGCGTTTGCGCTTTCCTTCAGCGGGAACGTGTATGCAGTCAACGCAGCAACAGGCGTCATCGAGTGGAGCTTCGCCGCCGGAAGCTGCTGCACGGGGGTCGCCTCGGCCGACGGGCGGCTATTTTCCTCTGGCAGCGCTGGTCTTTTCGCGCTGGACCAGGCAACGGGTGCGCTTCTCTGGAGTCACGACGGAGCGTTTACGCCGATCGTGGCCGATGGGCTGGTGTTCGCCCAGAGCGGCGGGGACATCGTCGCGATTGGGACGCCTGTTCCCGAACCCTCCACCCTCTTCCTCCTTGCCACGGGCCTCGCCGGGCTGGCGGGCGCTGGCTGGAGGGCGCGCCGCCGCACGTAGCATTCCCGATAGTTCGCGTCCTCCCACGGGAGGCTCATCCGTTCTCCGGCGGCTGTGGCAGCCCCGGCACCGGCTCCCAGCCCTGCGCGCGCGCCGCCTGTCAACGGCCGCCCAAGGAGAGCCACTCGGGGTCGCCCATATGGAGCCAGCGTGGCGACGTGACCGGGCTCGATCCATGGTGGTGGTCTCTGGTGTTGGCGGACATGAGAAACCGCGGAATTTTGGACCGGCTGCCGGCGGTCAATGGGACGACGTTGGTCGTGACGATTTCTGCTTGGTCTCCGCCACTCGCCGCCGGTAGCTGTCCCCTTCGATCGTGATGATCTCGGCGTGGCGGACCACGCGATCGATGAGCGCCGTCGCGGTGGCGGCGTTCGGGAAGATGCTGGGCCACTCGCTGACGGGCAAGTTGGTCGTGAGCACGAGACTCCGGCGTTCGTACCGGCGGCTGACGACCTGGAAGAGGAGATCGGCGGCGAGCCCATCGTAGGAGAGATACCCGATCTCATCGATTGCCAAGAGCCCGCGCGAGGCGTAGTAGTTTAGCCGGCGCCCGAGTCCCCGCGCGGACTCCTGGCTCCCGAGGTCGAGGAGGAGGAGCTCGGCGGCCGTCTTGAACAGCAGGTGGTGGCCCGCGAGGACGGCAGCGTGGGCGATGTTCTGGGCGATCATCGTCTTGCCGAGCCCCTGGGGGGCCACGAGGACGACGTTGCGCGCCTCGGCGAGGAAGTCGAGGCGGAGCGTGGCCTCGACGCCCGGCCGGTCAATCCGTTTGGGCCAGGCCCAGTCGAAGTCGCTCATCGGCGTGAAGCCCAGGTCTCACTCTTAATCAGCGGGTCCAAAGTTGGCGTCCTTGACGGCGACTGGCCTGTGGACTTTGTCAGAACCTTGCAAGAATCATCGGCCGGCCGCTATCGGTCACGACGGACCCGACGACTCACGACCGGCCTCGGGAAATGTCTGTTCTTGCTCGGTCTGCTCCGGTGGCGATCGATGGTCGCTCCCGTCGGGACGCTCTGAAAATCCTGGTGTCGGCGGTTCAATCCCGTCCCTGCCCACCATTTTCTACTCTCAGGGAGAGGGCGATCACGCCAATGACGTTCGACACGAGAGGAGGTCCCCCATGACGATGTGACCCTGACCAGGAGGGAAGCGCCCGATGGACGAGCTCGAGTTCGACAGTCTCTACGCCGCCGCGCGAACCTATCAGGATCGCCGCCTCGGAGCCGGCAGCCTCTGCGACCGCTGCGACCACGGCCACCTCTACCGCCGTCGCGGCGCGCGGGACGTCGCGGTCTACTGCCGGAGCCTGCGCACCCGGGTCCCGGCCGACATTGCGGAGTGCAGCGCCTTCCGGGCCGCCACGGCGCTCACGTTGAGCGACATGGTGGACATCGCGCTCACGATCGATCCGCGAGAGGGAATCGACGGGCGGAGCTATCGCTGAGCGGCGGCCGGAAACGAAACTTCCGCGATCGCTGGCCCGCGCCGGGTATAGGTTTTCACGTGTCGCTCTTCGAACCGATCTTCGAAGCGCTCAACCGCGCGCAGGTTCGCTACGTGGTCGTCGGCGGGTTCGCGACGGTGCTCCACGGGCACGCGCGCCTGACCGCCGACATCGACCTGGTGATCGACCTGTCCCCCCGCGGAGGTCAGAAAAGCGCTGGACACCCTGACCGGCCTGGGCTTCAGACCCCGTGCTCCCGTCGAGCCGCTGGCCTTCGCAGACCCCGCCACCCCGCAAACCCCATGCGCGAGGTCGACCTCTTCGTGGAGCACTTGATCGCCTTCGACGAGCTGTGGACCCGCTCGGAAATCATCAACCTCAGCCACACCACGGTTCGCATCGCCTCCATTCGGGACCTGATCGAGATGGCCTCGATCCGGGCCTGCGA
>Ga0209342_10000438_pt1 | contig 47744 bp, 48 predicted proteins | sample RifCSP16_2_FD_184023 | JGI IMG/M metagenome (GOLD analysis project Ga0209342, IMG submission 184023) | Soil microbial communities from Rifle, Colorado - Rifle CSP2_sed 16_2 (SPAdes) (version 2) | ecosystem: Environmental > Terrestrial > Deep subsurface > Rock core/Sediment | place: Rifle...
GGGGAAATTGCTTCTCGGCGAGACGGAAAGGATCCACCGCGCCGCCCGAGATGCAGACCGCCCGGATCTCCTCCTCCCCGATCTCTCGAAGTCCGGCTGAATAAGAAAGCAATTTCCCCAGCTCCTCCTTTACGCGCGCGAAGTCCATCCCCACCCACCGTACCAGGAAAGCCGCGGCGTCCTCGGAGAGCTCTTTCCCGGTTTCCCGCATCCTCGACACGGCCGCCCGCGCCAATGTGGAAACCACCTGCTCCTCCCTGGGAGCGGTGGACCGAACGCCGGGGATGGCTGAAAACGACCTCGCCGTTGCCTTGTCCGAACAGGGAAGAACGAGGATCACGGACGGATCGGGTGCGCCCAGGTAGCCGAGGAGCACATCCCGGGGTCCTTTCTTCAGATCCCCGAGGTCGGGAAGAATGAACATGCGGAAACGAAAGAAGAAGGACGGTGTGCGGAAAACGGCGTCCATGGATTCCCGCTCGATGTCCGCGGGTGTCCACCGGATGAGCTCCGCCGTGATCCCTTCCGCCCGGAACCTGTCCAGCCAGAGCTCCGCGACGAGATCGGCAAGCCCTCCCCCTTCTCCGGAAAGGAGATAGGCCGGCGCAGGGGAATGGGAGAACCAGGGCTGAAACAGCGGAGGGACGGGGAACGGTTTCACAGGACGACCCGTACGGTCTGGCCGATCCTTCGTGCCATCCTTCGGCACACCTCTTCGATCGCCGCCCGGCGGTTCGATTCCGCGTACTGGAAATCCGCCTCGGCGAAATAGGAGGCCGATTCGGTCATTCCCTCTTCCTTCCATAGGAGACGGCCCTGGACGACTTCCGCGACCCGCACGTCGACGAACAGCGTCAGCCGGTGTTCAAGAGCGAAGAGGTCCGTGCCGTGGGAAACGACTTCCTCGCGGATCTCCTTGACGGTTCCCTCGATCAGGGTATCCGCCCCGATCCGCTCGAAGACGCCACGGAAACCCATGCGCCGGAACTCCTCCCGCAGCCGCGCCGCGAGAAAAACTCCCGCATCCGGGACAACGGAGGCGTTGGCGAAGGGCCGAAGGTCCACGCGGAGGGAGGGATCGGCGAACCGCGACCCGGGTTCCGACTGGAAACGATAGCCGCAGGACGCAAGGACCACGAACAGGAGACAAGCCGCAATCCGCTTTCCCGAGCGAGGATCAAAAGAGTCCATCACGATACGACGATGCTCACGAGCTTCTTGGGGACAACGACCAATTTTTTCAGGATTTTCCCCTTCGTATATTCCCTGACACGCGGATCGGCAAGCGCCATCGACCGGATTTCCTCCTCGGTCGCATCGGCGTTTGCCGTAATCCTCGAGCGAAGCTTCCCGTTGACCTGCACGACGACCAGGATCTCTTCGGCGCGGGCCATTTCCTCCTCCGCTTTCGGCCAGGCCTGCCGACAGACCATGCCTGTACAGCCGATCTTCTCCCAAAGCTCCTCCGAAACGTGCGGCGCGAAAGGGGAAAGCATGAGGAGCAGGATCTCCACCGCCTCGCGAAGCGCAGGGGCGGTTTCCGGGGATTCCCAAGCGGATTCCTCGACGAGATAGAGGAAATTCACCATCTCCATGATGGCGGAAATGGCCGTGTTGAAGTGATGCCGATCCTCGATGTCTCCGGTCACCTTCTTCAGCGTGCGATGGGTAATCTGCCGGATCCTCCTTGCCGCTTCGCCGGGTCTTCCGGAAACTCGGCCGGCGGCGCAGATCGCTTTCCCCTTCTGCGCGATCAAGCGGTATACCCTGCCAAGGAACCGGAAAGCTCCTTCCACCCCCTGCTCGCTCCAGTCGAGATCCTTCTCCGGAGGTGCCGCGAAGAGGGAGAAAAGCCGTGCCGTGTCGGCGCCGTACCGCTCGACGAGCGTGGACGGCTCGACGACGTTGCGCTTGGACTTCGACATCTTCATCGAACGCCCCACATCGACCTTCTCGCCGCACTGCCGGCAACGCCCTTCGGCGTCGACTTCTTCGGGATAGCGCCACCCGTGCTTGGGGCACTCCAGCGTCGCCATGCACACCATCCCCTGGGAGAGGAGCCGCAGGAACGGCTCGTTCCCCGGGGCAAGGCCGCGGTCGCGAAGATATTTATGGAAGAACCGGGCGTAGATCAGGTGCATGCACGCATGCTCGACGCCGCCGATGTATTGGTCGACCGGCATCCACGCCCGAATTTTTCCCCGGTCGAGCGGTTCTCTGTCGTTCCGAGGATCGATGTACCGCAGGAAATACCAGCTCGACTCGAAGAACGTGTCGAAGGTGTCGGTTTCCCTACGCGCCTTCGCCCCACAGGAGGGACAGGATACGGAGGCCCATTCCTCGGCTGCCGCTAATGGATTCCCTTTCTCCCGGGTATAGGGAAGGTCTTCGGGAAGCACCACGGGGAGGTCCTTTTCCGGGACGGGCACGACGCCGCACTTCCCGCAATGGATCACAGGGATCGGGCATCCCCAGTAGCGCTGGCGGCTGATCCCCCAGTCGCGGAGGCGGTACCGAACCTTCCCGTGGCCGATCCCCTCCCTCTCGAAATACCGGGTGATCTCGCGTTTTCCCGCTTCGCTCTCCCGCCCCGTGAAAGGACCCGAATTCACCATCCGGCCTGTTCCCTCGTACGCGCAGGTCATCGACCCGGCGGAAATCGCATCCTCCGCTTCCGGCTGGATGACCACCACAACGGGAAGGTCGTACTTTTTCGCAAACTCGAAATCCCGCTGGTCGTGCGCGGGGACCGCCATCACCGCGCCTGTTCCGTACTCGTACAGGACGAAGTTCGCGGCGAAGATGGGAATCTTCCCGCCGGTCAGCGGATTGACGCAATATCCGCCGGTGAAGATCCCCTCCTTTTCCATCTCCCCGCTCGAACGGACCAGCTTGTCCTGCACCGCTACGCGGTCGACGAACTCGCGAACCTCCTTTTCGCGGCCCGATTCCTTCGCGAATTCCATCACCAGGGGGTGCTCCGGGGCCATGCTCATGAAGGTGGCGCCGTAGACCGTGTCCGGCCGGGTCGTGAACACCTTGATCTTGCCGCCGCCATCGGCCAGCGGGAAGTCGATCTCCGCCCCTTCGCTGCGCCCGATCCAGTTCCGCTGCATCTCCAGGATGTTTTCCGGCCACCCCCCCCGCAGCTCCTCGTGGCCGGAGAGAAGCTCGTCCGCGTACTTCGTGATGCCGAGGAACCACTGCTCCAGCTCGCGTTGGGAGACGCGCGTCTGGTCGTGAATGAAGCACGTCCCGTCCCGGTTGACCTGTTCGTTGGCAAGGACGGTCTGGCACTCCTCGCACCAGTTGAGTTGAGCCCTCTTCCGGTAGGCGAGTCCGTCCCGGATCATCCACAGGAAGAAGAGCTGTTCCCAGCGGTAATACTCCGGGGAGCAGGTGGCGAACTCACGGTCCCAGTCGTAGGAGATCCCCAGCTCTTTTAGCTGCAGGCGCATGAAGCCGATGTTTTCGTAGGTCCACTTGGCGGGGTGCGTTCCGTGACGGTGGGCGGCGTTCTCCGCCGGAAGACCGAAGGCGTCCCATCCGATGGGGTGAAGGACCTGGTACCCCCGCATCCGCTTGAACCGCGCGAGCAGATCCCCGATCGTGTACACGCGCACGTGTCCCATGTGAATGCGACCCGACGGATAAGGGAACATCTCCATGCAGTAGAACTTGGGGGCGGTGATCTCGTCCGGGCAGCGGGAGACCGCGGCCGCATCCCACCGCATCTGCCACTTGGCTTCGATCGCCTGCGGTTGATACTTCATGATATTTCCTTCTTTTTCAGCGAGATCTCAGCTATTTTATCAAGTATTCCATTAATGAAAGCACCGGATTCCTCCGAGCCGTACCTCTTTCCCAGGTCCACCGCCTCGTTGATCGCCACCACGTAAGGAACGTCGGTGGAGTGACAGATCTCGTAGGCGCCCAGGCGAAGGATGTTCCGGTCGACCAGGGCCATCCGCTCCAGTCGCCAGTGTTCGGCGGCCTGCCGGATGAAACCGTCGACCTCCTCCCGGTGTTCCCAGACACCCCGCACCGCATCGCCGTAGTACTCCGGATCGGAGGGCGGCTCGGACGTCAATGCAAAAAGGGGGATGGCCTCGTCAGGGCCAACCCCCAGGACATCCATCATGAAAAGCGTTTGAAAGACCTTTTCCCTCGATTCCCGGCGCACTTCTTCTTTCGCCCCCGGGCCCCCCTTACATCTGGCGCAGCAGCTTCGCCATCTCGATGGCCGACAGCGCGGCTTCGAACCCCTTGTTTCCCGCCTTGGCACCGGCGCGCTCGATCGCCTGCTCGACCGTATCGGTGGTGAGCACGCCGAAGGCCACGGGGATCCCCGTGTCGAGAGTCACTTGCGCAACCCCCTTGGTCACTTCGGCGCTCAGGTAATCGAAGTGCGGAGTCCCCCCGCGGATCAGCGCGCCCAGGGCGATCACGGCATCCACCTTGCCCTTGGCCGCCTTGCGGACTCCCAACGGGAGCTCGAACGAGCCGGGAACCTTCATCACGGAGATGTCCTTGTCCTCCACGCCATGCCGCCGGAGGGCGTCCATCGCCCCTTCCAGCAAGCGGTCGGTGATGAAGCTGTTGAACCGCGCCACGACGATCGTCACCTTCAATCCCTGTCCCTGGAGGTCCCCCTCGATCATCCGCACCATCGCTTCGCCCCCTCACTCGACGTTCAGGATATGTCCGAGCTTCTTCTTCTTGGTTTTGAGGTACTTCACGTTCGCCGAGTTCGGGGCCACCTCGATCGGGACCCGCTCGACCACCCGCAGGCCGTATCCCTCCAGGCCGATGATCTTCTTCGGATTGTTCGTGAGAAGGCGGATGTCCCGGATGCCGAGGTCGACCAGGATCTGCGCGCCCACTCCGTAATCCCGCAGGTCCGATTTGAACCCGAGACGCTCGTTTGCCTCCACCGTGTCGAACCCCTTGTCCTGCAGGTTGTAGGCGCGGATCTTGTTCTTCAGCCCGATCCCCCGCCCTTCCTGCCGCATGTAGAGGAGGACCCCCGCGCCTGTCCTCTCGATCATCCGCAGGGCATTCCGGAGCTGCTCGCCGCAGTCGCACCGTAGCGACCGGAATACGTCGCCGGTCAGGCACTCGGAATGGACGCGGACCAGTACGGGGACATCCGGCCTGATCTCTCCCTTGACCAGGGCCATGTGGGTATCGTCGTTGATCTCGTTCCGGTAGGCGATCGCGACGAATTCCCCGCCCTCCCGGACCGGCATCCGGGTCTCCGCGACGCGCGTGACAAGGCGCTCCCTCATCATCCGATACTCGACAAGATCCTGGATCGACACGATCTTGAGGCCGTGCTCGGCGGCGAAGACCTTCAGGTCGGGCATCCGGGCCATCGTCCCGTCTTCCTTCATGATCTCGCAGATCACGCACGCGGGAGTGCACCCCGCCAGCCGGGCGAGGTCGACGGAGCCCTCGGTCTGGCCGGTTCGGACAAGGACCCCGCCCTTCTTCGCAACGATCGGAAACACATGCCCCGGCCGCACGAGATCCTCGGGCCTGGCATTTTCCGCGATGGCCGTGCGGACGGTGGTGGACCGGTCGTAGGCCGAGATTCCCGTGGTCACCCCCCTGCGCGCCTCGATGGAAATGGTAAAAGCGGTCCCGAAGGGAGAGGAATTGTCGTGGACCATGGGGGGAAGCTGGAGCTGGCGCGCCCGCTCTTCCGTCATGCTCAGGCAGATGAGCCCCCGGCCATACCGCGCCATGAAATTGATGGAGTCGGGGGTTACATGGTCGGCCGCGATGGTCAGATCTCCTTCATTTTCGCGGTCCTCGTCATCGACGAGGATCACCATCTTCCCGGACCGGATGTCCTCGAGCGCGTCCTCGATCCTGGCAAGCGTCATCTGGACGACCTTTTCACGCGAACCCGTGTTTTTTGAGAAAATCCTTGGAGATCCCCGAATCCTTGCGTTCCAGGAACCGGAGGACATATTTCCCGACGATGTCCGTTTCCACGTTGACCCTGTCCCCAGGTCGGGCACCGCCAAAGGTGGTCCGATTCAGGGTAAACGGAATCAACGTCACCTCGAACCCGTCCGGATGGACCGCGCTGACCGTGAGGCTCACGCCGTCCACAGCCACGGCTCCCTTGAAAACAACGTATTTCATTATAGAGGAATCGGTCCGTATATGGAATACCCGGGAATCCCCCGCGGGCCGCATTTCGCGGACCGTTCCGGTGCCGTCCACGTGGCCGTACACCAGGTGACCGTCCAGCCGTCCGGAAACTACCATCGCCCGCTCCAGGTTCACCCGCCTCCCTACCGCCAGCGAACGGAACGTCGTACGGTTCAGCGTCTCTGGGGAGACATCCGCCAGGAACCGTCCGGGCCCCTTTCCGGTGACCGTAAGGCAGGCGCCGGAAACCGAAATGGAGTCGCCCGCCCGGATCTCCTCCAAAGGCAGCCCCGTGGACACTTCCAGGACGGCGCCGGTCCCTTCGGGCGCGAAAGAAACGACCGTTCCGACTTCCTCCACGATGCCCGTAAACATTTATCCCCCCGTCCCCGAAAGGGGCTCCGCCGTCACCACAAGATCGTCCCCCGCGCGGCGGACATCCGTGATCGCCAGTTTCCTGCCTCCGGCCACAGATCGTGCCCGGAATCCCGTCACCGCCCGCATCCCTTCCCCCAGCAGCAGCGGGGCGAGGAAGAATACGAACCGGTCGACGGCTCCGGCGGAGACCAGCCACCCGGCGGTCCTCCCCCCTCCCTCCACCAGGAGGGACGTCACACCTTCCTTCCCCAATGCCCGAAGGAAAACCTCCGCGGGAATACGCCCTCCCCGGGATGGGAGCCGGAGCACCCTCCCCCCAAGGGAAACAACCCGTTTCATGTCGCGGTCGGAAACGCCCCGAGGGCAGACAAAGAGGATCTTTCCCTGCCCCTGTCGGAAAAGCCGACGACCGGAAATATCCGACAGGCGCGAGGTGAGGATAACACGCCGGGGATCTCTTCCTCCCGGGATGCGGGAAGAGAGCAGCGGATCGTCCTTTCGGAAGGTCCCCCCCCCGACCAGCACGGCGTCGGTTTCCGCACGCATCCGGTGGGTCCTCTTGCGGGACTCCTCCCCGCTGATCCATCGGGACATTCCCGTGGAGGAGGCAATCTGTCCATCCAGCGACATTGCGAGTTTCAGGGTGACGTAGGGCTTCCCGGAAACCACCCACCGGCAATAGGGGCGGTTGAGAGACCGCGCCTCCTCCTCGAGAAGGCCGTCGGCCACCGCAACACCCGCCCTTCGGAGAGCCGAAAGCCCCTTGCCGGAGACCAGCGGGTTCGGGTCCTTCATGGCGGCCGCGACCCGCCGGATTCCCGCGGACAGGATCGCCTCGGTGCACGGACCCGTGCGACCGACATGGCAGCACGGCTCCAGGGTCACGTAAAGGTCGGCCCCCGTAGCCAAGGATCCGGCGTCCCGGATCGCCTCCACTTCCGCGTGGGGCAGTCCAGCGGCCCGGTGAACACCGCAGCCGACGACTTTCCCGCCCCGGACGAGGACCGCTCCCACCGCGGGGTTCGGCGAGGTCCGCCCGACGCCCTTTCGGGCGAGCCGGAGGGCCATCCGCATGAACTCGGGCCGCGGGAAGGTCACGTCAGGCCCTCCCCCGGTGAAACGAGACGCCAGGCACGTAAGGTGCTGCGCCTCAGGGGGGACCTCGCTGGCGATCCGCCATGGCTCCCCGGCTTCGTCCAGCAAACGTGCCCCAATTTCCTATCCCCGGCCTTCGGTCTCCCGTAACCGACCGCCAAGCTCTCCGTTGCCAGGAACGCGTGGCCTACGCCGGTTCCGCGATTGTGGCTGCTCGCTGCGCGAGGCCCCCCTTCGGCTGCACCTTCCGTGCGGGCGGTACGCGCCATCGACGGAAGGCACACGCCGCGGGAAGGTCCGGCGGAGCCGCCGCAGGAGGGGGGCGCAGTGAGACCGGCCTTCAGGGTTCCGTTCCCGCAGAGGCCGTGCACTGAGAGGGTCGATGCGCCGCGTCCGGCGAGGCGCCCGACCGAAGCGTACCGCTGCGGTACGGTGAGGGAGGGCAACGAAGCCGGGGCGGATGCAGCGGCCCTCGAATGCCGGGATCTGAGGGAATGGAGCCCTGGAGGCCGGTGCGCAGCCGTGCGGATCCACCGCACGGCGAGCCACGAACGGAGTCCCCCTCCGAGGCGGCGCAGCCGAAGGGAGATCTGAGCGGACGATTGACGGTGTCGCATCGCGCGGGCCCCTTACGGCTTCGTCGGGCGGTCCGTCGGTTCGGAGATGAGCGTCTTGATCTCCTCCACGAACTGGCTCAGATCCTTGAACTGGCGGTACACCGAGGCGAACCGGACGTACGCCACGTCATCCAGCTTCAACAGCTCCGCCATGACGCGCCCCCCGATCTCCACCGAGGAGATCTCCTTCTCCCCGGAAGCCTGGAATTCCCCTTCCAGGGTTTCCACGACTTTTTCGATGGTGGCGTAGCTGATCGGCCGCTTCTCGCACGCCTTGAGGATGCCGCTGAGGATCTTCTGGCGGTCGAAGGACTCCCGGCGCCCGTCGCGCTTGATAACCAGGGGGAGTTCCTCCTCGATCCGTTCGTAGGTGGTGAACCGCTTGCGGCAGGAGAGGCACTCCCGCCGCCTCCGTATGACGTCTCCTTCCTTGCCCGCGCGGGAGTCGACCACCTTGTTGTCGACATGGCCACACCGGGGGCACTTCAAGGATCGCGCTCCTCCAGGCGGACCAGCTCCATGCCCACCTCCCGGATCATCTCCTCGGTGAGCGGGTCGGCGTAGCCTTCCAGGTAGACGATCCGCCGGACGCCGGCGTTGATCAGCATCTTTGCGCAGATGATGCAGGGAAGGTTCGTGCAGTAGAGGACGGCGTCGCGGATCGAAACGCCGTGGAACGCCGCCTGGATGATCGCGTTCTGCTCCGCGTGGAGCCCGCGGCACAGCTCGTGCCGCTCTCCCGACGGGACGTTCAGCTTCTCCCGGAGGCATCCTGTCACCTCACAATGGGTGACTCCGGACGGGACACCGTTGTACCCCGTGGCCAAAAGACGGCGGTCCTTGACCAGCACCGCGCCCACCGCGCGCCGCAGGCAGGACGATCGCCGGGACGCCAGCTTCGCCATGTCCATGAAATAGGTGTCCCAGTCAGGCCGCACGCGCGCCGCCGTCTTCAACGTTTAGCTTCCCGCATAAGCCGCCAGCCGTTCGGGGTAGAGGGGGAACGCCTCGCAGATGTCGCGGACGGCCGCCATCACCCGTTTCTCCACGGTGAAGTCGCCGGGCGCCGTGAGGATATCGGCGATCATATTCCCGATCCGCTCCATCTCGCGCTCCTTCATCCCGCGCGTGGTAACTGCCGGTGTCCCGGCCCGGATGCCGCTGGTGACGAACGGACTGCGCGTCTCGAACGGAACGGTGTTCTTGTTGACGGTGATCCCCACCCGGTCGAGTGCCTCCTGCGCGTCCTTCCCGGTCAGGGGGGTATCCTTGAGATTGACGAGGAACAGGTGGGTGTCCGTCCCGCCGGAAACGAGCCGGAAACCCCGCCCGGCGATCGCCCCCGCCATGGCCCGGGCGTTGCGGACGATCTGCGCCTGGTACACCTTGAACTCCGGAGTCATCGCCTCCTTGAGCGCCACCGCCTTCGCCGCGATGACGTGCATCAGCGGCCCGCCCTGGGTGCCGGGAAAGATCGACGAGTTCAGCTTCTTGGCCATCTCCTCGCGACACAGGATGATCCCCGCCCGGGGCCCCCGCAGCGTCTTGTGCGTTGTGGTGGTCACGAACTCGCAGTAGGGGACGGGATTGGGGTGCAGGCCGACGGCCACGAGCCCCGCCACGTGGGCAATGTCCGCCATCAGCATTGCGCCCGTCTCGTCCGCGATCTTCCGGAAGGGGGCGAAGTCGATGATCCTGGGATATGCGGACGCGCCGATGACGATCATCTTGGGCTTGTGCTGAATCGCCAGGTCGCGCACCTGGTCGAAGTCGATCGTCTCCGTGTCCGGCCGCACGCCGTACGAAACGACGTTGAACAGCTTTCCGGAAAAGTTGACCGGGCTGCCGTGCGTCAGGTGCCCGCCGTGGGAGAGGTTCATCCCCAGCATGGTGTCGCCGGGAGTCATCGCGGCCAAGTAGACCGCCATGTTGGCCTGGGAGCCGGAATGCGGCTGGACGTTTACGTGCTCGGCTCCGAAGATCTTCTTCGCCCGCTCGATGGCCAGCGTCTCGGCCTGGTCGACGAACTCGCATCCGCCGTAGTACCGCTTCCCTGGGTACCCCTCCGCGTACTTGTTCGTCAGCACGGAGCCGGTCGCCTCCAGCACGGCCTCGCTCACGAAGTTCTCGGAGGGGATCAGCTCCAAGCCGAACGCCTGCCGCTCCGTCTCCCGCCGGATGACTTCGTAGATCTCGGGATCCACCGTCTTCAGGATAGACATGCGCGCTTCGCTCCTTATCTCACGCCTGCAGGCCGAGGCGTTTCTCGATGCCGTTGATTTTCTCCACCCTCCGGGCGTGCCTCCCCTTCTCGAAAGGCTCGGAGAGAAAGATCCGGAGACGGGCCACCGCGGCGTCGACCTTCATCGTCCGGGAGCCGAAGACCGCCACGTTGGCGTCGTTGTGCAGGCGGGCATGCCGTGCCGTGAAGTCGTCGTACAACAGCGCCGCGCGGACGTTGGGGAACTTGTTGGCGGAGATCGACATCCCGACGCCGGTCCCGCAGACCAGGACCCCCCGGGCCGCCTGGCCGCCGGAGACGCGCAAGGCGACCGCCTCCGCATAGTCGGGGTAGTCCACCGCGTCGGTGGCGTCGGGGCCCAGGTCCAGGACGGCATAGCCCCACTCCTCAAGAGCGTCCCGGAGGCGCCGTCTCATTTCCAGGCCGGCGTGATCCGACGCAACCGCCACGGTCAGCGTCATGCGGTCCATCCGCCTACCCAGGGAACCTGCCGAACAGCAGGCACGAGTTGGTTCCGCCGAACCCGAACGAATTCGAAAGGACATAACGGATCGGCCGGTTACGCGACGTGTTGGGCACGTAGTCCAGGTCGCACTCCGGGTCCGGCGTCGTGTAGTTGATCGTCGGCGGGACGATCCCGTCGCGCAGCGCCAATACGGAAAAGACGCTCTCGATGGCGCCAGCCGCTCCCAGGAGGTGGCCGGTCATCGACTTGGTGGAGCTGACCATCAGGCGGGAGGAGTGACCCTTGAAAACGGTCTTGATGGCCATCGTTTCATAAAGGTCGTTGTAGGGCGTCGAGGTTCCGTGGGCGTTGATGTACTCCACCTCCTCGGGGTTGACCCGCCCGTCCGCGAGCGCCGCCTGCATGCAGCGGACCGCTCCTTCCCCGCCGGGAGCGGGGGCGGTGACGTGGTAGGCGTCCGCCGATGCCCCGTAGCCGAGCAGCTCCGCGTAGATCTTCGCGCCGCGCCGCTTCGCAAATTCCAGCTCTTCCAGGATGAGCATGGCCGCGCCTTCCCCCATCACGAAGCCGTCGCGATCCTTGTCGAAGGGCCGGGACGCCGCGGCGGGGTCTCCGTTCCGGGTGGAGAGCGCCTTCATGGCGCAGAATCCACCGAGGCCCATCACGGTGATGGTGGCCTCCGACCCGCCCGCGATCACCGCGTCGCAGGCTCCCCGCCGGATCGCCTCGAGCGCCTCCCCGACCGCGTGGCTCGAGGCCGCGCAGGCCGTGGTGGTCGTGATGTTCGGCCCCTTCGCCCCGTACTTCATCGCGATGTGGCCGGGAGCCAGGTTGGAGATCAGCATCGGGATGAAGAAGGGGCTGATCTTGCGGGCTCCCCCCTCGAGATACGCCTTGTGGTAATGCTCGAGCGTGGTGAGCCCCCCCAGCCCGCTCCCCACGTAGACCCCGATGCGGGGACCGAGCCTCTCGTCGATCGTCAATCCGGAATCGGTAACGGCGAGATGGGCGGCCGCCATGGCGATCTGGATGAACGGGTCCATCCGCTTGATCTCTTTCCTGTCGACGAAGTCCTCGGGGACGAACCCCTTGACCTCGGCGGCAATCCTGGTCGGGAATTCCGCCGCGTCGAACTTGGTGATCAGCGAAACGCCCGACCGGCCGGCGAGGAGCGCCTCCCACGTCGGCTCCACACCGATCCCCAGCGGCGTCACCGCCCCCAACCCAGTTACGACCACTCTCCGCATCCGGTTCCCTTCCCATCGCGGACCGCGTTCCGTAGGCGTCCTTTCCGCCGCCGGACCCCGCGGATCCATCGTTATTTCGCGTGGGCCTTGATGTACTCCACGACGTCGTTCACGGTCTTGATCTTCTCGGCATCCTCGTCCGGGATCTCGATCCCGAACTCCTCTTCCATCTTCATCACCAGCTCCACGATATCGAGCGAATCCGCACCCAGGTCGTCGATGAACGACGCTTGGATCGTAACGTCGTTCACGTCCTTCCCCAGTTGCTCCGCCACGATCTCCTTCACTTTTTTCTCAACCGACATCTGTGGTCCTCCCTTCCTTTTGATATACTCTCACATGTACAGCCCGCCGTTGATCCCGATCACCTGCCCGGTGACGTAACCCGCGCCATCCGTTGCCAGGTAAAGCGCAAGCTCCGCGACTTCCTCCGGGGCGGCAAACCTCTTCAGGGGAATCTGCTCCATGAACGATTTCTGCACCGCCTCCGGCAGGCTCGCCGTCATGGCTGTCTGGATGAACCCGGGCGCGATGGCGTTCACCGTGATCCCCCGCGAGCCGAGCTCGCGCGCCATCGACTTGGTGAAGCCCGCGATCCCCGCCTTCGCCGCCGAATAGTTCGACTGCCCCGCGTTCCCCATCAACCCGACGACCGAGCTCATGTTGATGATCCGGCCGCCCCGCTGCTTGATCATGTGCCGTGACACGGCCTTGGTGAGGAGAAAGGTCCCTTTCAGGTTGGTCCGGACGACCGCGTCGAAATCCTCCTCGGACATCCGCATCAGGAGGTTGTCCCGGGTGATCCCCGCGTTGTTCACCAGGATGTCGATCCTCCCCTGCGCAGCGAGGATATTGGCAACGGCGGCATCGACCTGGGCGGCGTCCCCGACGTCGAACATCTCCACCCTCCCCTTGCTCCCGTTCTTCTCGAGGCCGGCGAGGGTTTCCCGGGCGGCGGTCTCGTTGGCCACGTCGCTGATCACCACGACGGCCCCTTCGGCGGCGAACCGCTCCACAATGGCTTTCCCGATCCCCCGCGCAGAGCCGGTGACCAGAGCGACCTTGTCCGCAAGCCGCATCGCCTTAGCCCCCCTTCCCGAAGTTCATATCCTCATTACCGGTAATCGTTCAAGAGAAAACTCCATCCGGGGAGGCCGCGGACCCCGGTCAAGTCGACGGGCGCACAGAAAGCCGCCACGACAGCGTCCCGATCGATCCGACGGAGCAGCCCGGAGAGCACTTTTCCCGGCCCCACCTCCAGGAATGCGGCGACGCCCATCCCCCGCATGTTCCGGATGCATTCCTCCCAGCGGACCGGGGCGACGATCTGGCGGATGAGCCATTCGGCAGCCGGGGCGGCGGGAGGATACGGATCCGCGGTGACGTTCGCCACCACCGGGAACCGGAACGGTCCCTGCGCCAGGGCGCGAAGCTCCGGGGCGAGTCGATCGGCGGCCGGTTGCATCAGGGAGCAGTGAAAGGGCGCACTGACCGGCAGCGGCATCGCTCTCTTCGCGCCCGCCGATTTGGCCGCCTCGCAGGCGGCGTACACCGCCTCCGCGCTCCCGGAAATCACGACCTGGTCCCCGCCGTTGAAGTTCGCCGGCTCGACGACGCCCTTCGCGGCGCCCGACCGGCAGGCCGCGGCCACCCCCTCGGGAGCGAGGCCGATCAGAGCAGCCATCGCACCCTCCCCCACCTTCACGGCCTCCTGCATGTACCTTCCCCGGGAACGCAGGACGCGCGCCGCATCTCCCACGGACAGCACGCCCGACGCAACCAGAGCCGAGTACTCCCCCAGGGAGTGCCCCGCGGCGCAGAGCGGCTGGATCCCGGTTTCCGCCTCGAGCGCTCGGAACGCCGCAACGCTGACGGTGAAAATCGCCGGTTGCGTGTTTTCGGTCAGCCGCAATTCCTCCTCGGTGCCGCGAAAGCAGAGCGCCGCCAAGTCCATCCCAGCAGCGTCGGACGCTTCCTCGAACACGGCGCGAGCGGCCGGATACGCCTCGTGCAGCTCCTTCCCCATCCCCGCGAACTGCGAGCCCTGCCCGGGAAAAAGGAGACCGATCCCCACCGTCGTCCCTCTCACATCCGCAGAAGCGCGGAGCCCCAGGTGAGCCCGCCGCCGAACGCCGCCAGGAGCACGAGGTCGCCCTTCGAGTAACGCCCCTTCTCCCGCGCCTCCGCGAGCGCAATCGGGATCGAAGCCGCGGAGGTGTTTCCGTAACGTTCCAGGTTGACGAACACCTTTCCCTCGGGGACCCCCAGCCGTTTCCCCACCGCGGTGATGATCCGCAGATTGGCCTGGTGGGGAATGAAAAGGTCGATATCCGCGACCGTGAAGCCGTTCCGGGCCAGCGCTTCCTGGCTCACCTCGGCCATCCGATTCACGGCGCATTTGAACGTCTCGTTGCCCGCCATCCGGATAAAGTTCGTCCGTTTCTTCATCGTCATCGGATCGCAGGGGTCGACGGTTCCCCCGCCCGGGCAGTGAATCATCTCCCACAGGTTCCCGTCCGAGTGGAGGTGGCAGCTCAAGACCCCCTCCCCGTCGCCGCATTCGGAGAGCACCACCGCCCCCGCCCCGTCCCCGAAGAGGATGCACGTGGAACGGTCGGTGTAGTCCGTGAGGGAAGACAATATTTCCGCCCCCACGACCAGGACCTTTTTCCCGCGCCCCGCCCGGATCAAGGCATCCGCCACGGTGAGGGAATAGACGAACCCGGAGCACGCCGCGTTGAGGTCCAGCGCGAACGCGCGGATTGCCCCCAGTTTCATCTGGAGAAAGCAGGCCGTGGAGGGCAAAGGCATATCGGGGGTACAGGTCCCCACCACAACGATGTCCAGCTCCCCCGCGTCCACGCCGGCGTCCGCCAGCGCCAAGCGGGAGGCCTCCAGGCACAGGTCGGAGGTCGCCGACCCCGGTTCGGCGATCCGGCGCTCCTTGATCCCCGTACGCGTCGAGATCCACTCGTCGTTCGTGTCGACCATCTTTTCGAAGTCGTCGTTGTTCAGGATTTTCGGCGGGGCGTAGCCCCCCACACCGATGATCTTGGATCCCACCTTTTTCTCCCCCTCCCGCCGCGTGGGCATCCGCCCTATTCCGCGGCCGCTTCCTCGTCCCGCACGTAACCGCCCCGCGCGACCAAAACGGCGATCTCCTCTTCGACGCCGCACCGATGGAGCGATCCGGCGGATCGGATCGCGTTCTTCATCGCCTTCGCGTCGGATGAGCCGTGGCAGATCACCACACCTCCCTTCACTCCGAGCAGCGGCGCCCCCCCGTACTCCGTATAATCCATGCGCTTTTTTACCTGGCGGATCGCCCCACCCGCCAGGAGGACCCCCAGCTTCGCCATGGCGGATTTTTCGATCTCGTTTTTCAGAAATTGGCCCAGCGCGGAGGCCATCCCCTCCATCGTCTTCAGGGCGACGTTCCCCACGAATCCGTCGCAGACGAAGACGTCCGCCTTTCCGATGAAAAAGTCGCGCCCCTCGACGTTTCCCACGAAGTTCAGGCCCGTCCTGCGGAAGAGCGCGCCCGTCTCGCGCGTCAGGTCCGTCCCCTTCGAATCCTCCTCGCCAATGCTCACCAGGCCGATCCGGGGACGGGAAATTCCGAGAATCTTTTTGGCGTAGGCATCCCCCATGAATCCGAACTGCAGCAGGTGAGCGGGCTTGCAGCCGACGTTCGCCCCCGCGTCGATCAGGACGATCGGCCCCGATGGGGTGGGGATCGTCGCCGTGATCGCGGGCCGGTCGATCCCCCGGATCTTCCGTAACACATAGAGCGCTCCGGCCATCACGGCCCCCGAATTCCCCGCGCTCACGAATGCGGAGGCCTTCCCCTCCGCTACCAGGTTCAACCCCACGCGGATGGAGGAGTGTTTCTTCTTCCGGAAGGCCACGCCCGGCACATCGCACATTTCGACGACCTCGGATGCATGCACCACCTCGATCTTGCCGATGCCGACACCGAGGGAACGCAGTTCGTCCCGGAGCAGCTCTTCGCGGCCCACCAGCACGATCGGAAGGTCCATCTCCTGCGAGGCCTGCACCGCCCCCCGGATCACCTCCAGCGGGGCGTGATCCCCTCCCATCGCGTCAACGGCAATTTTCATCGGAGGATGGTATTAAAGACCGTCAGTCCTGTGCAATGACTTCCCGGCCGTTGTAGGTCCCGCAATTCGGGCACACGGCGTGGGGCCGTTTGACCTGCTTGCACTGTGGGCACGTGCTCCGTGCGGGATTGGCGAGCTTCTTGTGGGTCCGCCGCTTGTCCCTGCGGCATTTCGATCCCCGTCGTTTGGGATTCGGCATCCTCTACTCCTTTTCTTTCTTCAGGCTCTTCAAAATATCGAACAGCCCCGCGGCTTGAGGTTCGGGGCAGTTGCACTCCTCCCGGTTGCGGTTGCCGCCGCACTTCGGGCAAATCCCCCGGCATTCCTCCGAACAAAGGAGCTTGACCGGCAAGGTCAGCGCAACCTGTTCCCAGATAAGATCGTTCAACTCGATCCCGGCCCCGTCGTAATAACCGATGTCGAGGTCGTCCTCGTGCAGTTCAACGTTCGAGGCCCCAGCGGGGCCCCTGTCGCGGGGAACGAGGATCGCGGAGAACTCCTTCTCCAGCGTGACCGTGAACGCCTCGGCGCAGCGGTCGCAGGAAGCCTCCCCCTCAGCCACAAACGACCCGTTTGCAAAAAGATTCCGTCCCTCAGGCGTCAGGATCAGGCCGGCGGAAACCAACCGGCACGTCCGCAGGGGATACGGGTCCATCCCCTCCAGGATCCGGGGAATAAAGGCCTTTCCCCTGTTTGCTACGACGTCGAGCCCCTTGCGGGGAATCTCGGAAATTTTTATGTACAAAGGACGAACTTCCCCGAAAATTCAAAAGGATACTATAGAAAACCCTCCGATGCCTGTCAATCGCGAATATTCCTTGTTATGGTAACATGTTTATATGATACGGGCCCCCGCTGTCGCAGGCCAATTCTACCCCGGCACACAGAGAGAGCTGGACCTGGAAGTCCGGCGCCTGACCCGGGACATCCCTGGAAAGATCCGTGCCAGGGGGATCGTCGTCCCGCATGCTGGATATGTCTATTCGGGCGCTGTGGCGGGGGAAGTGTTCTCCTCGGTGGAAATCCCCGACCGCCAGATCATTTTCTGCCCCAATCACACGGGGATGGGAGCGGAGGCCGCCGTCATGACCCGGGGGGCATGGAGGATGCCCTGGGGAGAGGTCCCGATCGCCGAGGACCTGGCGGGGCGGCTCCTCGCCGCCTCCCCCCTCCTCACGGAGGACCGGTCGGCGCACAGCAGGGAACATTCCCTCGAGGTGCAGCTCCCGTTCCTGAGGAGATTCCTGGGGGCATTCCGGTTCGTGCCCATCGCTCTCGGCCGCCTCTCCCTGATCGACTGCCGGACGCTGGGGGAGGCCGTTGCGGACGTCATCCGGGACGACCCCTCGCCGCCCCTGCTGATCGCGAGTTCGGACATGACCCATTACGAGCCCTACGCAACCGCACGGAAAAAGGACGAGAGAGCCATTTCGCGGATCCTTGCACTCGACCCCGAGGGCCTCTACCGGACGGTCCGTTCGGAGCGGATCACCATGTGCGGGGCGATTCCCACGACGGTGATGCTGTTCGCCGTCCTTTCCCTTGGCGCCACCGAAGCCCGTCTGATAAAATATGCCACCTCCGGCGATGTCAGCGGGGATTACGGTCAGGTCGTCGGATACGCGGGCCTGGCCGTCCTGTAGCAGGAGATCCGCAACCTTCGTTGGCCGCAAACGAGGCAAGAATGTCTTCCGTCGTCACCCGTTTTGCCCCCAGCCCGACGGGCTACCTCCACATCGGAGGCGCCCGCACCGCCCTCTTCAATTGGCTCTACGCGCGGCGGACCGGGGGTAAGTTCATCCTGCGGATCGAGGACACCGACCAGGAGCGGTCGACGCCGGAGTCGGTACAGGCGATCCTGGACGGGATGCGATGGCTCGGGATGACGTGGGATGAGGGCCCCTATTACCAGACCGAACGCACGGAGCTCTATCGCAAGGAGGCCGGGCGTCTTCTGCTCGAAGGAAAGGCGTACCGCTGCGTCTGCGATCCGGTGAATCACGATTCGCGCCGCGAGGCGATGAGAGCCCGGGGGGAGAAGCCCCGGTACGACGGACGGTGCCGGAACCTCCCTTCCGCGGAAACCGAAGGGAAGACCCACGTCGTCCGCTTCAAGGCACCGCAGTCCGGCAAGACCTCCGTCCACGACATCCTCCGCGGGGATGTGACGTACGAGAATACCGAGCTGGACGACCTCGTCCTCCTTCGGTCGGACGGCTCCCCGACCTACAATTTCGTCGTTGTCGTCGACGACGCCGCGATGGGGATCACCCACGTCCTGCGGGGGGATGACCACCTCAACAACACCCCGAAGCAGGTCCTTCTCTACGAGGCGCTCGGGGTTCCCTTGCCTGCATTCGGCCACTTCCCGCTGATCCACGGAATGGAGGGGGGTAAGCTCTCGAAGCGCCAGGACGACGTGTCCGTGATGGCGTACCAGGATAAGGGGTTCTTGCCGGAGGCGATGATCAACTACCTGGTCCGTCTCGGCTGGGGGCACGGCGACCAGGAAATCTTCTCCGCCGAGGAACTGCAGCGCATCTTCACCCTGGAGAACGTGGGGAAATCCCCTTCGAAGTTCAACCCGGACAAACTGCTCCACCTGAATGCCCATTACATCAAGGCGGGAGATCCGGACCGGCTGGCCCGCCTTCTCATCCCCTTCCTGAAGCGAAAAGGAATCGAGACCACCCCCTCCCCTTGGCTGGTCTCGGCGGTCCGGACCCTGCAGGAGCGCTCCCGGACCCTCGTGGAGATGGCCGATTCGGCCGAGTATTACTTCCGGGAGAAGGAGGTCGACCCGAAAGCAGCAGCGAAATTCCTCACCCCGGAAATGGCTCCCATCTTCGAGGAGATCATCGAGGCGCTTTCTCCGGTGAAGGAGTTCACCCCCGCCGCCATGGAGGCGGCGATCGCCGGAGTCGTCGAGCGGGTCGGGGGCAAACTCGGAAAGATCGCCCAGCCGATGCGCGTGGCACTTACGGGGGGCACCGCCTCCCCCGGACTCTTCGACGTCATGGAGGTCCTCGGCCGAGAAGAGGTGGTCAAACGCCTTTCCACGGCGGCGAAATGGATCCGCGTGCACTGAGGAAGCCGCATCCATGCCGAATTCCACATCGAATCCACAGGGGCACGAGGGCAGGGAGAACCTCGATTTTCTCCGTGAGATCGTCAAACGCGACACCCTCTCCGGCCTCTACCACGGCCGAGTGGTGACGCGCTTCCCCCCAGAGCCGAACGGCTATCTGCATATCGGCCATGCCAAATCCATCTGCCTGAACTTCGGCATCGCGCGGGAGTTCGGCGGCGTCTGCCACATGCGGTTCGACGACACGAACCCGGAAACCGAGGACATGTCGTACGTCGAGTCGATTCTGCGCGACGTGCGCTGGCTGGGCTTCGACTGGCAGGACAAGCTTTTTTTCGCTTCGGATTACTACGAGCAGCTCTACGAGTTTGCGATCCGGCTGATCCGGGACGGCAATGCCTACGTGGACAGCCAGAGCGAAGAGGAGATCCGCCGCTACCGCGGCACCATTACCGAACCGGGCCGCGAAAGCCCTTGGCGCAGCCGTTCCGTGGAGGAGAACCTGGACCTCTTTACCCGCATGCGCGCAGGCGAGTTTCCGGACGGAGCGCACGTCCTTCGCGCCAAGATCGACATGGCGGCCAGGAACATGAAGATGCGCGACCCGCTGCTCTACCGGATCCGCCATGCGTCGCACTACCGGAGAGGCGAAGCCTGGTGCATCTATCCGATGTACGATTTCGCTCACCCCCTGTCGGACGCCGTCGAGAACATCACGCATTCGATCTGCACGCTGGAGTTCGAAAACAACCGTGCGATCTACGAATGGCTGGTCGGCAACCTGTTCCCTGAACCGCGGCCTCGCCAGTACGAATTCGCGCGGCTCAACCTCGACTTTACGGTCATGAGCAAGCGCAAGTTGCTCCAGCTCGTGGAAGAGGGCCTGGTCTCCGGCTGGGACGACCCGCGCATGCCGACGATCGCCGGTATGCGACGGCGGGGCTACACACCGGAAGGCATCCGCCTTTTTGCGGCGCGCATCGGCGTCGACAAGGCCAACAGCCGCGTGAGCATGGAACTGTTCGAAGACGCGATCCGCGACGACCTAAACCCGCGCACTCCGCGCGTCTTGGCCGTATTGCGGCCCCTGAAAGTGACGATCACCAATTACCCGGCGGGAAATGTCGAGTGGCTGGAAGCTCCCTACTGGCCGCATGATATCGATCGGGAAGGCTCCCGCCGTCTCCCGCTGACCCGCGAGATTTTTATCGAAAGAACCGACTTCAGCGAGAACCCTCCAGCCGATTGGATGCGGCTGCGGCCGGGGGGGGAGGTGCGCCTGTTGAGCGCATACCTTATCCGGTGCGAGGAGATCGTCAAGGACCCGGCCACGGGGAACGTCATCGAACTTCACTGCACATACGATCCGGGTTCGCTGGGCAAGGCGGCCGGAGCGAAGCGCAGGAAAAGCGCGGCCATCCAGTGGGCGTCGGCAGCGCACGCCGTGCCGGCCGAGATCCGCCTGTATAACCGGTTGTTCACCGTCGCCAACCCCGAGGAGGCGGAGGATGGAAAGACCTTCAAGGATTATCTGAATCCGGATTCGGTGGAAATTTTACGCGGTTGCCTCCTCGAGCCCGGCCTGGCGGACACGCCGCCCGGCGAACGCTTCCAGTTCGTGCGCCACGGCTACTTTATCGCCGATGCCGTCGACTCGAGACCAGGCGCTCCCGTGTTCAACCGCATCATCGAACTGCGGGACACCTACAAGAGTGACAAGGGCATCGATACCCCCCGTGGGATCACGAGCGGCACAAAGCCCGCCCGCCGGGCGGAGAAGGCGAAAGACACCCCCGCGGTTGCCGCAGGCACGATTTCGGACGAGCGCTCGCGTGCGCGTGCCGCAAATGCTTCCCTCTCCCGCCGTTACGACGACTACATCAAAGTCCTTGGGTTGACCCCGGAGCTGGCCGATGTGCTGACGGGCGAATCGGCAGTCGCCGATTTCTTCGACGCGGCCGTTGCGGCCTACCCCAACGCCAGGGCCGTCGCCAACTGGATGGCCAACGACGTCCTGCGGGAGCTCAAGGGACTCCGCATCGACGAGTTGCCGTTTACCGCTTCGGAGCTGGCGGAACTGATCCAACTGGTCGATCGGCAGGCCATCACGAACCCGGCGGCAAAAACCATCTTCGGGGAGATGTTGACCAGGGGCGGAAAGCCACGAGAGATCGTCGCGCGGCTTGGTTTTGATCAGGCGTTATCCGCCGCCGAATTGGCGGCAGCGGTCGACGCGGTCCTGGCCAGGCTGCCGGACAAGGTGGAAGCGTATCGCACCGGGAAGACCAGCCTGCTGGGTCTTTTCATGGGACAGGTGATAAAAGCCACGGGCGGCAAGGCCGTTCCGCGCGCGGTGCAGGAGCTGCTCAAACAGAGGCTTGGTTAGCCGGATTGGCTCTTGACGCTCCGCCACGGCATCGGTTAACCTGCTTTTCCGTTGAGGAGTAGTGAAACGGCATCACACCTGGCTCTGGACCAGGTTTTCCAGGTTCGAATCCTGGCTCCTCAGCCAACTTTTTGCGGTCCCATCGTCTAGTGGCCCAGGACACCGCCCTCTCACGGCGAAAACGCGGGTTCGAACCCCGCTGGGACCGCCACGAATGCCCGAGCCCCCGCAAGGGGGCTTTTCATTCGTGGCGGCTTCACAATTCCATGCGGGGTTCGAACCGAGGTTTCCGCCGACCGAGCAGGGAGGATAAGCGCTCGCGGTTCCTTTTGCGCGCGCCAGGAAGCCGAGGCGGCCCTCGGCGAGGGACGCGAGTCCCGAGCGCTGCGGGGAACCCCGCTGGGACCGCCAAGAAAAACAAAGTGATCAATTCGTAGAGTTCCTGATTCCGAATTTGTTCGGGAGCGGGAATATTTCATTGGTTTTTCGCCAAGCCATCGCCATAATATTATTAAAGGTTTCATCGGCGTTCATCCGCGTAAATCCTCGTCCTATGACATTTTTAAGGAGAAAACATGAGTTCCCAAACCGAAGAGCGGATCAAAACTTTGGAAATCGCTCTGAACAACGAATCCCAAGCAAGGGATTTTTATCTGCAGCACAGCCAGCGAACCCAGAATTCCATCGGAAAAATGATGTTTGCCTCCATCGCCGCCGATGAGGACGAGCACTACAAGCGTATTCTGGATTTGCACAAAAAGTTGATCAGCGACAAAAAATGGCCGGAAACCATTCCGATTAAAGTCAAAGGAACCGAGGTCAGGGCGGTATTCAAAAAAATGGGCGAATGGGTGGAAAAATCCGCGAAAGCGGACGCGGATGACATGGCGGCTGTCAAAATCGCGATCGATTTCGAAACCAAGGGGGAATTTTTTTACAAAAAATTGGCCCAAGAGGTGGACAACCCCATGGAGAAGGAATTCTATCAATTCTTAGCCGGCATCGAAAGGGAGCACCGGCTTTCCCTTGAAGATACCTATGAGTACTTCAGAGATCCGGCCAGCTGGCTGCGCATAAAAGAAAGACACCACCTTGACGGCGCCTAAAAAAAGGACCGGCAACGTCCCTCCTCCCCCTCTTATGAAAGGGGGAAGAGGGATTTTGTGCGTCTGTCTTCTCATCCCGCTCCTTCATTAACCGAACGGGGCGGGGACGATCTCAACCCGCCCGGAATGCAAGCCCCACGAAAATCAAAATCGTATTTCCGTAAGGACGCCGAGAGATGAGCCCTACGTTCCTAATCCTAACCCGTTGAAATGCCTGTCCTTCCAACCCCACTGAGGGATAATATATTGTCCGTTCGGGAATGGGCCGTTGCCGCTTCGGGTCAGGGTGTGGATCCATCCATGGGAATACATTCCTTTTGCAGGAGGATACGGCGATGCTTTTAAAGGGAAGAGTCGTTGTCGTCACGGGGGCAAGCAGGGGGATCGGGGCGGCGACCGCCAGGCTTCTGGGGCGCCATGGGGCTGCGGTCGGTGTGAACTATTTCCAGAGCGAGGAGAAAGCTCTCAAGGTGGTGGGGGACATCCGGGCGGAAGGCGGCAAGGCCGAAGCCCTCAAGGCGGACGTCCGGGACGAGGTCCAGGTCGGCGCGATGGCGAGGGAAGCGAGGAAAAAGCTGGGGATCGTGGACACGCTGGTCGTCAACGCCTCCATCTCCTTTCCGATCGTCCCTTTCCTGGAATACCGCTGGGACGATTTCGAGGCGAAGCTCACGGGGGAACTGAAGGCGGCGTTTTTCTGTTGCAAGGCCTTCGTCCCCCCGATGGTCGAAAGGAAGGCGGGGTGCGTCATCGGGATCAGTAGCGGCCTCTCCCGACATCCCGGCAACGGTTTCTGCGCCCACAGCACGGCGAAATCGGCCCTGGACTCCTTCATGAAGTCCCTCGCCTTCGAGCTGGGTCCTCGAGGAATCCGCGTCAACGTAGTGGCCCCGGGACTCACGGACACGGACGCCACGGCCTTCCAGTCGAAGGAGGAGAAGGAGGCCGTAGCCCGGATGACCCCGCTGAAGCGGATCGGCCTGCCGGAGGACGTCGCGGGCGCGGTTCTGTTGATCGCGTCGGACGAAGCGCGGTTCGTCTCGGGGGCCTACCTTCCGGTCAGCGGCGGGATCCAGATGATCTGAGAGGAAAAACCGCCGGAATGTCGATTTATAGTTGGACCACAATAACCACTAGATAATCAAATGGGTATCCATTGAACCAGCAAATTTTCGACTCACACCTCCATATCATTGACCCGGCGTTTCCATTGGTGCCGAACAGAGGATACCTTCCAGATCCGTTCACCGTTGATGATTATTTAAGGAATGTGCGTCCATTGGGCGTTACGGCGGGGGCGATTGTCTCGGGTTCCTTCCAGGCATTCGATCAGGGTTACCTCTTGAGTGCACTTGAGCGTCTTGGCTCCAAGTTTGTCGGTGTCACGCAACTGCCCGCATCGGTTCCCGACGCAGAGATCGTTCGACTTAACGAAAAAGGCGTGAGAGCAGTTCGGTTCAATTTGAAGCGCGGCGGCTCGGAGTCGGTCGAACACTTGGATTCATTCGCGAGACGTGTGTTTGATCTTGTTGGTTGGCATGTCGAGCTATACGTGGATTCTCGCGAACTTTATGAATTGCAGAAAACCCTATCGCTTCTTCCGGCGGTCAGCATTGATCATCTCGGGCTGTCGAAAGAGGGATTCCCGACGTTACTCCGACTTGTGGAAAAAGGTGTCCGTGTGAAAGCCACGGGTTTCGGCCGCGTTGATTTCCCGGTTGGCGAGGCACTCCGAGCCATTCACGCCGCGAATCCTCACTCCCTAATGTTTGGTACGGACCTGCCGTCCACGCGGGCAGCGCGTCCATTTGAGATTCGCGATATCTCGCTTCTTGTTGAAGCACTCGGAGATGAGGGGGCAGAAACGGCACTTTGGTTGAACGCCGTCAGATTTTATCGGCTTTCGGGAAATGTGGTCTGACTACCGTTTGAAGCCGACGACTCGCCATTGATGAAGCATGAGCGCTCGCAGCTGAAGCGGAGCGTTGATACGGAATGACCGGTCATCGGTTTCTCAACCTCCTTCTTTTGCAGCGGGGCGGAGGGCTCAGATCCGGCCGATCGCCCAAACAAACCCCGCCAATTCCCGCGCTACGGCGGTGGCGGCCACGGTGGTTTTCTTCCCTCGCATCACCATCCGCGTGAACTTTTTATACAATCTTTGCTCCGCCTTCCTGGCCGTCTCGATCACCTCCGGAGGTTGTCCTTCCCGTCGCTTCCGGATCGCTTCTCCCGTTGTCCGGGGCGAATGGCGGTAGTGCCAGGCGGCCTCCACCAGGACACGCCGCACGTGGCTGTTGCCGCTCTTGGTGATGGACCCGCGCCACTGCTTTCCGCCGCTGGAGTACTCCCCCGGGACCAGTCCGACAAAACCCATCAGCTTCCGGGGAGAGTCAAAGCGGTTCAAGTCGATCAGTTCGGAGAGGATCGTCATTGCCGTGAGCGTGTCCACTCCCCGCAAGGCCTTGAGACGGGCGATGGCCGGGACGATGTCGATGGCTGCGATGTATTCGCAAAGGACCGTCTCGGAGTTCCGATCCTCGAACTTCTGCGCGCGGATCCATCGCCAGTGATCCCGGGTCCACGTCTTTCCCTCGAAGCGTCGCCCCTGGCGCAGCAGAAATTTCTGCGGCCGGTGGCGACGGCGCACCAGGTCCTCGTTGGCGTCCTCCCGGGCGCGCAAAAGATCCCGCAGCGCTTCCTGGGCCGGGGAGGGGACACAGATCGCCGTGAGTTCCCCCATCCGGTGTGCCCGCGCGATTTTCTCGGCGTCCTTTTTATCCGTCTTGACCCGGTCTCTGGGCTTTTTCGGAATCAGGGAAGGCGCGATCACGTCGCAGGAGATTCCTTTTCCCGTAAGGAACCGCCTCAGGTCGTACCCGCAGGGGCCCGCCTCGTACGCGCACCGAATCATCCCAAATTCCGAAAGCCGCTTCGCCAATCGTTCCTTCCCCTTGAGCGTGTTGGGGGTTTCCCAGCGCGCGGCCGTTCCTCCCGCACCGTTGACCGCCGCAACGACGATGCTTTCCTTGTGGACATCCATTCCGACCCAAGTGATAGAATCGTGCATGACCGGTCCCTCCTGTATTGTGGCTCTGGTCAGGTCTCTCGCCCGACTAACCCACGTTATTACACGACGGGGCCGGTCATTCCATAATGTCTAGGCTCAATAGAAGGGAGAAAGGCAAATGGCAAAACGGACAATATGGGCTATCGTAGCGGTGTTTCTCGCGTGGTCGATTATGGATTTCATTCTGCACGGATTGTTTCTTCGGTCCACCTATGAGGCCACGGCCAACCGTGGCGCCCGATGGCCCAGATGAACATGCCCCTGATGTATTTCGTCACGTTTGTATTCACTGTATGTTTCGTGTTGATCTATGGACTTCTGGTCGGGCAGAAATCACTGTCATCGGGCATTCGATTCGGAGCACTCTTCGGTCTAGCCACTGGCATCACAATGGGTTTCGGCTCCTATAGCTATATGCCTATACCCCTGACGCTCGCATGGAGCTGGTTCTTTGGAAGTTGGATCGAATCAATAACAGCGGGAGTAATTGTAGGAGCAATAATGAAATCTTGAGACTCAACTGAACGGAAAGCCCAACTGGTCGTTGCAGCCGACGTCGCACACGTCACGGCGCGGCTGAACTCGTTCGTTAGTTGGTCGATTATTTTTGCTTTAATCTATTGGGTTTCGTGTACACCTATTGAACAGGAGAAATTTATGATTCTTAGAGCATTTAAGTTAAACAATATTATTAAGACGGTATTATTCCTGTTTATACTTGGTGGTTGTGCAACCTCCACACCCTATGTGAAATCTGGATTTAGAGGTGGATATTCCGATTTTGAAACACAGCCAGGTATCTATTACGTATCATTCCAAGGCAATGCTTACACAAGCAAAGAAACTGTAATTCGTTATTGGCACGACCGTGCAGCCGAAATATGTGGAGGCACATACCGGTATGAAATTGTTTCTCAAGGGAATTCAAGTACGCAGCATATCCTGGGGGACGCTAATGATATTAATACCGTGCAGAAATCACGTGCCGAAGGTTATATAAAATGCAAGAAATAAGACCTCATATGTTAGAACACCACCTGACCACCGGCTGAAGCTGACGGCTGCCCAAAGGAAAGCCTGAAGCCCCGCAGTTTAGCCAGACTTTATTTGAATTGAACCGAGGGATGAGATGAGGGGCGAAATAAAAGAGCAATCGAACGGCAAAAAGATCTTGAACGTGACGGTGCTGTACACGGAGGGCTGTCCGGCGACCCCGAACACGATCGAGCGCATACGAGAGTGCGTCGCCGAATTGGGGGTCCGGGTTGAGTTGCGAAAGGTTCGGATAGATTCGCAAGAAGAGGCAGACAGATCGAGGTTCCTTGGGAGCCCAACCGTTCAGATTAACGGCATTGATATCGATCCGTCCGTTCGTGACAGCAAGATTTTCGGGTTTATGTGACGGATCTATGGGGCATCGGGGATGCCCTCCAAAGAGAGGATTATTGATGCGCTGAATGAGGCGTTATGAGAGGCCGAAGAGATAGGTCCACTTTAGTCCGAAGTTATAGGGAACCCTTTCTCGCATCCAAAGGATGTCCCTATTCGTGGAAGGAAACCGAGGAATGAAACACACCTTCCTGCTCAGAGAAGGCCTTTGGGTTGCCGAAGGGGATTATTACGATGAAAACGGGAACGTGTATTCCACTGTCGGGCAATCGGAAACTACGCATCAGGAGGAGGTTTGGGTCAACGATAGGATCATGAAGGTTTTCTTTGACGAGCCGGTGGCGATCGCCGACAGATACGAGATCGAACCGTTCGGAACAGGGAAGACCTCCACGAACTGGAAGTCCAGCAACCGGCTCCTTGGGAACCTGAAGGGTTACTTCATCCTTGTGGGGGATTCGCTCCTGTCCCTGTTCCGGTCGGAAGACGGACGATATTCCGGGACCGAATGGCTGCAGGTGGTCGATGAAGGAACCTATCGGAGCCGGCGGGTCCTGCTCGATGGCGACAAGACGCTTTCCTCCTGGGCGATGGAGCTGCGAAAGGCTGGCTAACCGCCGGTTGAAGCCGACGGCTCGCCATTTTCTCGCGGGGCGACCCAGCTTGGCCTGAGCGTTACGCGTACAAGCAATCTGATAAAATCAAGAGAGGGATTATGGGGAAGAGATTTTGGGAAGACTTGAACGAGGGGGAACGCCTTTCGTGCAGTCCGGTGGTTTTTGAACAGACCGAAATCATTAACTTCGCAAAAAGGTATGATCCACAGCCATTTCATATCGACGGAGCGATTGCAAATGCATCGATCTTTGGTGGTCTCACCGCGTCATCACTACATACCCTCGCGGCGTGTACCCGTGTTGTGGTGGAAGCACAAGGCGATTTGGCGATTTTGAGCGGACTTGGAATTGATGAGGTAAAGCTATTTAATCCTGTAAGGCCAGGGGATGTTCTTTCTGTTGAAGCTTGCTGGTCAGATCTCAAGCGATCGCGTAGCAAGCCGGACCGTGGCATCGCAGGTTTGAAGTGTAAGGTTTCAAACCAACGGGGGGAGCCTGTTGTCGAATACGGTTACAAATATTTGGTCGCTTGCCGTGATTTCGCTTGACGCCTAACAACCGTCGGGCGGGACAATGCCGCATCCGGATCAAAGATCCGTGGCGGATCTGTTTCGAATGGCGAGACGGAGACGCCTGCGAGGAGACGCCTGCGAGGTTGAGATCACGGATTATCGGGGATAGAATAAGCGGTAACGGGTTCGAACCCCGCTGGTACCGCCAAGCCATTCATGCCTCCGGAGGAGGAAAAAATGACAAATCGCCTTGTTCCTTGCGTCGCCGGCCTGCTTCTCTGCCTGGCCATCATGAGTCCGCCCCGGGCCGCCAGAGGGGATGTGATGGTGGAACGGTTCAACAAGTCGGGAGGCATCCAGGGGATCGGCGCCAGCGAGTCGGCCGTCGTTGAAAAAATAAGCGGGCTGAAAAAACATGAGACGAGCAGCGTCAAGATGACCGGCAGCATAGGCGGATTCCTCGGCAAGATCGCGGGGGACCTGGGGAGCGACGTCATCACGGACATCGACAAGGACGTCGTCCGGACCCTGGATCACAAGAAAAAGGTTTACACCGAGCGCCCCATCACTCTCCCGAAAGAAAAGGAAGAACCCTCCGAGCGGCCCGAAAAGGGCAAGGAGACCAAGAAAGATAAGCCGAAGGTACGAATCGTCCGGAACGAGATCACCGTGAAGGCGACGGGCGAAAGGAAGACCATCAACGGGTTCGACTGCACCCGTTATATCGTCACTTGGCTCATCGAGACCGAGAACATCGAAACCAAGGAGCGGTCGAAAACCACCATGACCAACGACCTCTGGAACACTTCCGAGACGAAGGAGATACGGACGCTGCAGAAGGAGGAGCTCGAATTCGCAAAGGCCTACATGAAGAAATTGGGGATTTCCGTCTCTCCCGAGGAGGCCAAGAAATTCGGGATGACGGCGGTAGCCGGCCAGTTCGGCGACGACGAACCGACCGTGCGGAAGAAACTCAAGGAACTGCAGGAGAAGATGGAAAAGATCAAGGGCTACCCGATCGTTACCGCGCTCAAGTGGGAAGTCGAAGTCCCCGAGGCCTCCCGGCAGGCCGGCAGGGAAAAAGCGGAAAAGGAATCGGAAGGCACCGATCTTTCCGGGGGGGTCGGCGGCCTTCTGGGAGGGCTGGCCAAAAAAGCCGCGAAAAAGAAAGCTGCCGAAAGCATGGAGGATGGTCAGAAAGGCGGGAACGTTCTCTTCGATTTCTACTCGGAGGTAAAAAGGATCGACGTCTCTTCGATCCCCTCGTCCGATTTCACGGTGCCCTCGGGGTACAAGCTGGTCAAGTAACACGGATACGTTTGGAATCCCCACACGAAGCATAAAGAGGGGAAAAATCGATTCGTCAGGAGGTAAATGGGATGTCGAGGAAGCCGACGGAGAGCGAAGAGGAATATTTCGCCCGGCAGGAGTTCGAGCGCAAGAAAAAGGCCGAGGGAGAAAAACAGAAAAATATGGCGGCGGCCGAGAAGAAGCGCCTGAAAGAATTGCATTCCATGCACTGCCCCAAGTGCGGCATGGATCTCATCGAAGTCGAGTATAAGACGCTGAAGGTCGACCGATGCTCGGCATGCGACGGAGTCTGGCTGGACGCCGGCGAACTGGAGGCCGCCGTGAAACTGGAAAAATCGGTCCTCTCCCGTTTTCTCGGCCTGTAGCCGGATAGCGACCAGGGGGACGATCCCGGTACAGCGAGGACACTCCTCAACTTGGCACTTGAGAAAGGAATGTCCCCGCCGGCCCTGCCGTTTGCTTTACTCCCCTTCCGTCAGCAGGTGCGCCCTCGCCAGATCCGCCCATTTGTCGCCTCCGAGAGCCCGCGCGATCCCTTCGACCGGAAAACCGCCGTCCGCCAGGACCGGTCCCACGTTTTCCGGGCCGATCGGGTGGAGTTTTTCGAGCGCGTTCTCCATCCAGGCCCTGGCCAGTTTCCCCGAGAGAAGATTTTTCGTGTCTGCAGTGATCCTGGGGGACTTCACCTTGAGCAGCCAGCCCTTTCCATACGGGTCCTGGCGCAAGAACTCCGGGGACCGGAGAACCTCCTGGTTTACGGCAACGACCTCGCCGTCCACCGGCGACAGCATCGAGACAGGGATGGAACCGACGACGAGGCTCCATCCCTTCTCCCCCTGCGCCAGTCGGGACCCCACGCCGGGAAGCTCGATGGAATCCACCCTTCCGATGAGTTTCTGCGCGAAGTCGTCCAGTCCCACGATGCCGATGGAGCCGGGCTCCGGCCGAAGCCAGCTGTGCCCCTGGTGGTAGAAGAGCCCTTCGGGGACCCGGAACCGCGCGGCGCTCTCCGGCGCGATCCTTGCCCCCGCCCCTGTCCCACGGGGCCAGTACAAGTAGCGGCAAATGAGGACGGACGCCACGAGGAACACGATTGCGATGAGATACTCGATGCCTTTCGTGGCATAGATGTCTATAAAGCGGATGCCTTCCATCGGACGACCTCCTTATCCTCGGCGGTTTCCACCTCCACCGCCTCATGATGAGCCCCGAACACGGGCATCCTGTTGATCACCCATCGGAAGACCCAGAGCTCCATGCAGATAATGGCCGCCGTCACCTCGATCTCCATCCAAGAAGGGTAGTACCGGACGGTCTCGTACCACTTGAACGCGATGACGGAAACGTTGAGCCGGTTCAGGATCACCCCCACCCCCGTGAGGAAGGCGGTGAATTGCACCATTCTCACGCTGCGCTTCCGGATCGCCTGAAGGAACAGGGCGGTCGGAAGGAGGACGAACCCGACGATTTCCACCAGGTACCAATACCCCATCGGTGTGGCAATATGCTCCCACGACTTGTAGTGCACGAAGTCGATCATCTTGATGAAGATGTAGGCGAAGAGGACTCCGACGGCTCCCCTCCCCAGCCCCAGGAGGATGCTGTCGTGGGTAGCATGGAGATCGTGCCCGATCCGGTCCTTGAAGACCCGGCGCGTGAACGTGCTCTCGATGATGACCATGGAGAGGCCCGCGAAGATGCTCGAGATGAAGAACATCACCGGGATGTTGTGCGAATACCACAAGGGGTGGATCTTCGACGGGGCCAGAAGGAAGAGCGCCCCCAGGCCCGACTGGTGCAGCGTCGACAGGGTGATCCCGAAGATGACGGCGCCGGTCGTGAGCCCCGCTACGATCCTGCGCATCCTCGGCCAGTTCAGCCACTCCGCGACCGCCGGGGAAAACTCCACGAGCTCGCAGATCATGTACAAGAGAAAGTGCCAGGCCACCAGGAACATCACCGAGCTGATCCCGAACGAGTTCCCGATGATGGGGTTGATGACGTTCCAGGGACGCCCCAGGTCCAGCAGGAGCGCGCCGGCGTAGAACACGTAGGCGAGGAAGCCGTTCAGGACGGTCACGCGGACGATCGGCTCGTATTTCTTGAACTTCAGGATATGGACAATGAAGGTGAGGACGTAGGCACCGCCGGCGAACGCCACCCCCGTGATCACGTCGAACCCGATCCAGATTCCCCAGGGGTAGTTCTGGGAGAGGTTCGTCACCGCACTGAGCCCGAAAGCGAACCGGATGACGATCAGGACGAGCCCCAGCAGGATGATCGCCCCGCTGATGACGTTGAAGGGCGTCAACATCTTTCCTTTCGGCTTCAGCTCGGACAAAACGAAACGGATGGTGTCCCGCGCCACCAGCCGGAAGGTTACGGCGCCTTCGGCGGGCGCGGGCGCCGCGTCAATCCTTCTCGCCATGGGAGGTCCCCTTTTCGTCCTTGATGATGAGGTTCAGCCCGATGAGGAGAGACGGCCACAGCACGAACACCATGGGCACCGCATACAGGAAGCCCGAGGTAAGCTCGGGATAGGGGGTCGTCCCCAGCTGGGTCTTCAGGTCGATCTTTTCCAGAGGAACGCCGGAGAGGAACAGCCAGCCGGTCCCGCCGACTTCGTGCTCCCCGTAGATGTGGTGGACGTACCGGTCCGGATCCGTGTAGATCCGGGTCCGGGCGATCTCCAGCAGATCTCTCTTCTTCCCGAAGAGTGTCGCCCCGGTAGGGCACACCTCGGCGCAGGCGGGCGGCTTCCCCTTCTGCTGCCGCTCGTAGCAGAAGATGCACTTCCACACGTAGGGGGTGGGGCTGTTGTACTCGAACTTCGGGATGTCGAACGGGCACGCGATCATGCAGTAACGGCACCCCATGCACCGGTCCTTGTGGTAAACGACCGCGGCCTCCTTGGTCTTCTCCATCGCCCGGCACAGGCACGCGGAGGCGCACGCCGGCTGGTTGCAGTGCATGCACTGCCTCCGGACGAAGATCGGCTCGTCCGGCTTCTTCTCGTTCGCGAACCGGTTCACGACCGTGAAGGCGCCCGGGGTGGTCTCCCGCTTCTTCTCGAACACGCTGTCGCTGGAGAAGGAGACATCCGGCTTGGGCAGCTGGTTCGCCTCGTTGCAGGCCTCCTCGCAGGCGCGGCAGCCGATGCACTTCGTCGTGTCGATGAGCATCCCGTTGAACTCGACGCCCCCCTCCGAGGTCTGTTGGGCCTGCGCCGGCTTCCTGCCGCCCGTGAGCAGGGCGCCGCCGGTCATCCCCGCGACCTTCAAGAAATTCCTTCTGCTGATGGCCATGTGTCGTCCCTCTTGTAGAATCCCGCGTCAGCGGAAAAATTTCCGGATCGCGATCTGCAGGATCTCCCCGTCCATGGTTTCCAGGATCCCCTCGGCGTGAGTCCCCCCGTCCGGGAGGGTGACCCCGACCTCCTTGGGCACCGCCCTGTGCAGAGAGAGGAACTCCGCGAAACTCCTCACTTCCTTCTCCAGCCACGCGGAGGCCTCCGCGCCGATCCGGAGCTTTTTCAGGTTCTGGACGATGTTGAAAGGCCGGACCGCGACCGCCCACCCTTTCTCGTAAGGCTCTTTCTTCGCCCCTTGGGGATCGGAGTTGATCTGATCGTTCACCGCGCAGACGACGCCGTCGACGGGCGACACGAACTCGATCCTCTTCCCGGACTGGAGCGCGGCAAACGCCGGTTCGCCCTGTCGAACCTTCACTCCCGTCGCCGGAAGCTCGAACCGGTCGACTCTTCCGAGCACCTCCCGGGCGAACCCGTCCAGCCCCACCTGCACGGTTCCGGAAGGTTCGAGCTTTGCCCAGGTGTGACCGCTGTGGAAGAAAAGACCGCCGGGCAGTTCGTGCGCGACCCGGTAAGGGAAAATCCTGGCCGGCTCCCCGAGTTCGAGGGACTCCGTCGCCTCCCGCAGCTTTTCCCTCCGCTTGAGGATCAATTCCACCGTGATGAAAGCAAGAACCGTGAGCAGGATGAGAATAACGACCATGGAGCACCTCCCGCGACTACCCTAAAAATTGGCTGATGATCTTCTCCCACTGCGCTTCGGTCAACCTGCCGCTGATATCCGTGATCGCCTCGCCTCCGTCGGTCGCCGTCATTCCCAGATCGGACGCGAACGCCCTTTGCAGCCTTTCGACCTCGGATTCGAGCCATTTCCTGGCGACGTTCTTGTGGTACAGCCCGGTCAACGCATTCCCCTTGAGCCGCATGGAAAAGATCCAGCCTTCGGAATACGGGTCTTCGTTGATGATGGAGGGATCGGCGGCCACCTTGGGATTGACGGCATCGATGACCCCGTTTGCGGGCGCCACCAGGCGAACGGTCCGTTGGCCGGAATGGAGGAGGAAGCAAATGCTGTTCTCCTTCACCGGCAAGTTCTCTCCGGGCACCGATGCGCGGTCTACCTTTCCGATCAGCCTGCCCGCCAAGTCGTCGATCCCGACTCTGGCCTCGTTCTCGTCTTCGCGAGACGGCGCGACCCACAGGTGTTTGGGGTGATAGTAATAATCCGCTTTCAGATGGAATCCGCGGACGGTCTCCAAACCCTTGTCGACGTGGCTTACCTCGTTATACAAGGAGCATTCCTGGAAGTTGGTCGAATTACAGAGGCTTTTCGAGGAGGACATGCTGTCGACGGGGATCATCTTCACCGGAAAGGCCTTGCAGAACGTAACGGTTTTCGTCTCAAGAAAAGGACATTTTCTCTCTTTCATCGCCGCACTCCTTCCTCTCCGGCGGTTCCGTTTCCTCCGTTCACCCCGATCGCATTATTCATGCATGCCCCGATCGCGGCCTCGCCGCCGCGATGATGCCCAGAACGATGTAGGCGATTGCGAGTACGATGTATCCCATCTGTCCAACCTCCCTCTGCGGGGACGCCTTCCCGCGCTCGTGTATACAGCAATGCCCGTGCCGAATCCAGTTCGAAGGCCGCGGACACCCAATATCCTGTCGTTTATTCAGAGAAAACGGATAGAGGTGGCTTCCTTGTACAGAAGGTGAAGGGAAACAACGGTATGTGGAGATTTTCTACACTTCCGGATAGGGATAGAATATGCTTTTAAATTCAGAGGATTGAACTGCTGATAAATTCAACAGTGAATCGACTTCTTCAACACTCCTTCGCTCCGGTCCCCTCCTTTTTCAGGTCGAATTTCTTGATCTTGTTATAGAGCGTGACCCGGTCGATCCCAAGCGTCTGGGCGGACCGGACGATGTTCCACTGGTTCTCGATCAGCACGACCCGGATGTGCTCCTTCTCGACCTCCTCGAGTGATTTCGCCCGGTGGTCCGCTCTTCCAACGATGGAAGGAAGACTGATGTCGGATTCTGTGATGACGTTTCCCTTGGCCACGACCACCGCCCTCTCGATGACGTTTCGCAGTTCCCGCGCGTTCCCCGGCCAATCGTTGTCCATCAGGATCCTCATCGCCCCCTCGCCCACCCCGCGGATCTGCTTCCCCATTTCGATATTGAATTTTTCGATGAAATGCTCAACCAGGAGCGGAATGTCCTCCCTCCTCTCCCGCAGGGGAGGAATCTGGATGGAAATGACGTTCAGCCGGTAATAGAGGTCGGCCCGGAAACGTCCCTCCTCGATGGCTCTTTTCAAATCCCGGTTCGTCGCCGCGAGGATCCGCGAACTGATGGCGATCAGGTCCGAACCCCCGACGCGCCGGAACAACCGTTGCTCCAAAACGCTGAGGAGGTCCATCTGCAGCTTGAGGCTGATGTCGCCGATCTCGTCCAGGAAGAGGGTCCCGTCCTGGGCGAGCTCGAGCTTCCCCCGCTTGATGGCATTGGCCCCCGTGAACGCCCCCTTTTCATGTCCGAAGAGCTCGTTCTCCAGCAAGCTCTCCGTAAGCGCAGCGCAGGACACGGAGATGAACGGAGCCTCGCTCCGGGGGCTTTCGTCGTGGATCGCCCTCGCGAGCAGCTCCTTTCCCGTCCCGCTCTCCCCCTGGATGAGGACCGTCGAGCTGCTCTTCGCTACGGTTCGCGCCAGGTCGAAGATCTCCAGCATCTTCTCGTTCTTGCTGATCATGTCGCGCAGCTTGTACTGTTTCTTGAGCTCTTTCCGGAGGAACAGGTTCTCCCGGACCAGCTTGTGATGGTCCACGATCTTCCGGATCGTCAGCGAGATGTCGTCGGGGTTGAACGGCTTGACGAAATAATCGTAGGCGCCCTTCTTCATCGCCTTCACGGCGGTATCGACCGTAGCGTAGGCGGTCATGATGATGACCAGCATCTCGGGGTGGGTCTTCCGGACCTCCTCCATCAGCTGAATCCCGTCCATCCCGGGCATCTTGAGGTCCACCAGCATCAGGTCCCAGACCTTCGCGGGGAGCCGTTCCAGCGCTTTCTTTCCGCTCTCCACGGCCTCCACGTTGTATCCGTCCTCCTCAAGCCAGCTGCCCAGGGAGTCCCGGACGATCTCCTCGTCGTCCACTACCAGGATATTGACGCTCTTTTCCACCGTCATTCATCCCTCCCTACCCCTGTTTGTGACTCCACTGCCATCTGGCAGGCTCGGCAAAAGGACCGCCCCTTGCTGTCGACGTCGATCACGGTATTCGAAAGGTACATCACGCAATCCCTCGACGGGCAATGGATGAGCCCGAAGGTGTGCCCCAGCTCGTGGAGGCTCTCCTTGCGCAGCCTCTCGAGGAGCAGCGGCCTGTCGGGCGCCATGCCGTAATGCTCCTGGCGCAGCCTGGCGAGCGAAACCACGGCGACCGTCCCTCCCAGCTGGGCCTCGCCGAATACGTATGTCAGAATCGGGATGCAAATATCCTTGTCGGTTATCCCCAGGAGCTTGAGCGCGTCCTCCGGAACCTCCTTGAGCATCACCTTGAGGATCTTCGTCGAGTAATACTGGTTCCGTCCGGCCTCGTAGCTTTCTGGGGGCAGGGGGATCGAGGGCATCGCCCTGGCGGTCGCCCAGAGGCAGTCACCCATCTCTTTCACCAGCCATCGGAGGATCTCCGGTTCCACCGTCCCAACGGGTTGGATATAGATGACGTTTCCGATTTTTTCAGCTTTCCTTTACGAAATGGGAAGCGTGACCCGGACATTCGTTCCCTTCCCGGGGCTGCTGTCGATTTCCACATTGCCATTGTGCCGGGTCACGATGCCATGCACAACCGAAAGGCCCAGCCCGGTCCCCTTCTCCTTCGTGGAGAAGAACGGGTCGAAGATCCGGGCGAGATTCTCCGCCGTGATCCCGACGCCCGTGTCGCGGATGCTCACCGTCGCCGCGTTTGCTTTCCCGTCGTATTCGCCGCTGATCGTCAGGATTCCCCCCCCTTCCATGGCTTCGCAGGCGTTGATCATGAGGTTGATGAACACCTGCTTCATGTGCGCCGGGTCGGCCATGATATCCGGGAGGGGATTCATGCGGTTCACCACCTCGATGTTATTGAGGCTCAGCTTGTTCCGTATGAGGGAGAGGGACTCCTCCACCACCTTGACGAGGTTCAGCTGCTTGCGAACCGGATCCTTCGGCCGGGTGAAATCGAGCAGGTTCTGGACGATGGCGGTCGTCCTCTCGACCTCCCTGCGCATCGTATCGAGGTATCCCCTGTACGTTTCGACGTCCTCCTCCCTGAACGGTCCCTGCTCGATCTTCCTCTCCATGAGCCGGATATACGTGTAGACGCCGGTCAGCGGGTTGTTGATCTCGTGCGCCACGGTTGCCGCCAGCGCCCCGACGGCAGCCAGTTTCTCCGAATGCAGGAGCTGGGACTGGGTCGCCTTGAGCTCCTTCGTCCGCTCCTCCACCTTGTGTTCCAGGTTCCGGATCCCCTCCCGGATCTCTTCCTGGGCCTTCTGAAGGTCCCGGGTCATCTGGTTGAACGATGTGGCCAGGTGCCCCATCTCGTCGTTCGTTTTAACGGGGATGAATTGGTCGAGATCGCCACCGGAGATCCGTTTCGTTCCGAGTACAAGCTCCTTGACCGGCCGTTCGATGAAATGAAAGAGGATGAGTGCGACGATGATGCAGATGGCGACGATCGAGACGACGCTGACGAGAAGGACCTGGCTGCGGGCCTTGGCCATCTGTGCGTCCACGTCTTCCAGGTTCATGGTGACGTCGATCACCCCGAGGACCTTCATCGATTCGGGATGCGCGTGGCATTTCGCGGAGGAACAACCCTCCTCGTTGTACAAGGGATTGATGATCCCGAGAATGCGGTGCCCCTCGCCCCGGGTTTCGTCACGGTTCGTGGAGAAGAAGGTCCGGCTCCGCACGGACGACTCCAGCCTCTCGAGCGGACGAGCCTCCGAATGACACCCGTAGCAGGCTTCCGCACGCTTGTTGACCATCGCGCCCTCCTCCGATTTGTCGCTGGAATAGAGGATCTTCCCTTCGTTGCTGTAGATCCGGACCCTCTCGATCCCCTCCTGCTGCCCGATCGTCTCCATGATCTTGTAGGCGGCCTCTTTCCGGTTTTCGAGCATGTCATTCTGGATCGATTTCTTGATCGTTTCGCTCAGCTGCGAAGCGGTCCGGAGGGTCGAATGGTCGAGGTTCTCCTTCTGGATGGTGAGGTTGATGTAGGCCAGTGCGCCGTTCACGATCAGGATCATCCCGACGACGCACAGGACGATCTTCACGCTGATGCTGTTGTACCAGTTCATAGCTTGTACACAATATACTTCGATTGCCCCCCGGGGGAAGCAAAAACCGCACCGTTCTGCCCTCTGACGCCCGAAGGCCCCCCCTTAGCGCCGCTCGGGATTCGCGGGGTCGAACGCCCTTCCCCCCAAGAACGTTGACTCCCCGTCAAAAACAGGAAAAAATGATCTGTTATTACCGGTTCCCCGGGGAAAGAATGCAGAAATCGGTTTTTTACGCCATCGCAGGAATTTCCATCGCAGTCACGGCTGCCTCCCTCGGCTTCTCGGCGAGCCGTCTCCTCACCGCCCGGTCCTTTGCCCCTCCACCCGCCGTGACGGCCCGCAGTACGGCTGCGGACACCGCGAGGACGGTGTCCCTTCCTCCGGAACGGTGGACGAATCTCTTCGCCCCGGACAAGGGAATGGAAATCCCCTCCAAGGTCGCAGGATCCGGGGGAAAGGCCGCGGCGCCGAAAACGAACTTCGTGCTCCTGGGCACCGTAACGTCCGACTCGCGGCAGGCCAGACGGGCAATTCTGTGGGCGGAAGGAATGAAGGAACCGAGACTCGAAAGGGAGGGGGCCGAACTGGAGCCCGGCGTCCGCCTGTCCCTGGTCGAGCGGGATTTCGTATTTCTGGACCGCGGTAAAGAGCGCGAAAAGCTTGAGCTCCTCCCGGTGGGATCGAAGACGCGGGCCGTCGCTCCCCCGGCGGCTCCCGTGACCGGTGCCGGCGCCTCCGCTCCCGCCGCCGTCCCAGGGGAGATCCGCGTCACCCGGCTGGGGGATAATCTCTTTTCCCTGGATGAAGCGACGGTGAGCCAGCTGACCGGCAACATCAACCAGTACATGACCAACGTCCGTCTGATACCGTACTTCGAGGGAAACAAGTCCGCGGGCTACCGCATCGCGGCGATTCGCCCGGGGTCGGCGTTCGAACAGCTGGGGTTCCGGGGGGGGGACGTCATCCAGCAGGTCAACAGCGTAGAGCTTTCCACCCCCGACAAGATATTCACGATCTTCCAGAACCTGAAGGACGAAAAGCGCGTCACGGTCGACATCCTCCGGCAGGGGCAGAAAAACTCGATCAATTACGAAATCCGATGACCAGGGAGCAAGCTATGAGAAAATGGTTCTCAGGCCTTGCGGCCTTATGGCTTCTCGCCGCGCCGGCTTTCGCGGCGGACCTCCCCCAGGCGGGAGGTCCTCAGACGACGGCCGACAACCAGGCAGCGACCGTCCCCCCCGGGGAGGCAAAGTCCGCGGCTGCCCCCGCAGTGGAGGCCCAGGCTCCGTCTGCCCTGTCTGAGGAAGCCAAGCCCACGGCTCCACCTGCCGGGGAGGGAAAACCTCCGGTGATCTCGACCGAGGAGGTAAAACCCGCGGCCGACCCGGCCGTGGAGGTCAAGCCCGCGGCTCCACCCGCAGAGGAAGTCAAGCCCCCTGCTGCGGCGACTGAAGCCGTGGAAGCGAAGAAGCCGCCGGTGTTTATTTCCATGGATTTCACCGACGTGGATCTTCCCGTCCTGGTCAAGTTCATCAGCGAGCAGACCAAGAAGAACTTCATCTTCGACGAAAAGCTGCAAGGGAAGATCACCATTATCTCCCCGCGGAAAATCAGCGTCGAAGAAGCCTACAACGTCTTTCTCTCGGTCCTCCACGTGAAGGGATTCACCACGGTGGAGCAGGGAAATACCATCAAGATCGTCCCTCTTCGGGAGGCCAAGCAGGAGAGCATCCCCACGGCGAAAGAGGGCGAGTCCGCTCCCGCCTCCGAGTTCATCACCCGCCTGATCCCGCTTCAATACGTCGACACGACCGAGGTCGTCACCCTGCTGACGCCGATCGTTTCCAAGGACGGCCTGCTGACCTCGTTCCCCGCGTCCAACACCCTGATCCTCATCGACTCCCGGGCCAACATCGACCGCATCCTGAAGATCCTCGCCGTGATCGATGTCGAAGGCACCTCGGCGATCCTCCGGATCTATCCGTTAAGGCTCGCGTACGCCGCCGAGGTCGGCAAGACGTTGGAGGCGCTCTATCAAGAGGCGCCGGCGCCTGCCGGCGCACGGCGTAGCCGGTTCGGAAAAGCACGGGGAACCCCCCCGAAATTCATCCCGGACCTCCGGACCAACAGCCTGATCGTGCTGGCGAGCGGGGACATGCAGTCCGACATTGAAGCATTGCTTTCGAAGCTCGATATCCCGGCGCCGGAGAACACCGGGAAGATCAACGTCTATTACCTCGAAAACGCCGACGCCGAAGAAGTCGCCAAGGTCCTCTCCAACCTGTCGGAGCGGCGGCCCGGCTCCGTCCCGACCGCGCCCGGTGCCGCTCCAGGAACGGTCAGAGGGGTCATCACCGCGGAGCTCGAAAGCGGGGTCCGGATCACCCCGGACAAAGCCACCAATTCCCTCATCATCATCGCCTCCATCAACGACTACAAGACGCTTGTGGACGTCATCAAGAAGCTCGACATCCGGCGCCGCCAGGTTTACGTGGAGGCGCTGATCATGGAGATCACCCTCAACAAGGGGCGCGACGTCGGCGTGGAGTTCCGCGGCAGCGCCGAAACCCGGAACCAGGGTGCCGTCATCGGCGGCACGAATTTCGATTTCAAGGGAAACATCAACGAGCTGTTCGCCGCCCTGGCCACAGGCAACCCCCTGCTGTTCGGCGGCACGGGACTGATCGCCGGGGGAATCGCGGGAAAGGTCAAGCTGCCGGACGGGACGGAAGTACCAGCGATCACGGCCGTGCTGCGGGCCGTCCAGAACCGGGACAACGTCAACGTCCTCTCCTCCCCCCACCTGCTGACGCTGGACAACAAGGAGGCGGAGATCATCGTCGGCCAGAACGTGCCGTTCATCACCAGTCAGGCACAGAACACCACGAACCTCGCCAACATCATCAACACCGTCGAACGGAAGGACATCGGAATCACGCTACGGTTGACGCCGCACATCCACGAGAGCGAATACGTCAGCCTCGACATCTACCAGGAGTCCTCCGCCATCCTGGGGACCTCGATCCTGAACGTCAACCAGGTCGGACCCACGACAACGAAGCGTTCGGCCAAGACGAGCGTCCTCGTCCGGAACGATGACACCGTGGTGTTGGGCGGGATGATGCAGGACACCACCAGCGTCTCGGAATCGCAGATCCCCCTCCTGGGGGACATCCCGCTGCTCGGGAACCTGTTCAAGTTCAAGTCGGTCAGCCGCCAGAAGACCAATCTCCTGATCTTTCTGACGCCGCATATCATCAAGGAGACCCAGGACATGGCCCGGGTGACCACGGACCAGCAGAAGAAGATGGACGCGTTCATCGAAGAGAACAAGGAGGAGGTGGAAAAGATCCTCCCCGGGAAGCAGGCGAAGTAATCCCTTGAGCGAGCAGACCCGACAGGAAGCCGCGCAGGGCCTGGAGGCCCTCGCCCCGGAGGCCGAGCTCCTCGGGAAGATCCCCATCGGGTATGCCCGGAAGCACTTCCTTCTACCCTGCCGGGATGCCGGCGGGTCGCTGGTCCTCCTGTCCGGCAAGCAGGAAAGCTCGGAAGCGATCGACGAAATCCGGTTCCTCGCGGGCCCCCTGCGCGTTCTCAACGCCCCGGAGGACGTGATCCTCAAGAAGATCGACTCCGCCTACGAGAAAATCCACGCCCCGGAGCGCGAGATCGTCGAGGGGCTCGGGGGCGAGTGGGACCTGGACGTGGAGGCGGCCATCGAGGAGACGAGGGATCTCCTGGAGACCCCCGACGAGGCGCCGGTCATCAAGTTCGTCCACTCCCTCCTCTTCCGCGCCATCAAGGAACGTTCCAGCGACATCCACGTGGAGCCCTACGAGAAGGAGCTCGTGGTCCGGAACCGCGTGGACGGCATCCTCTATCCGACCGTGACAGCCCCGCGGAAATGGCACGCACCGATCGTGTCGCGCATCAAGGTCATGGCTGGCCTGGACATCGCCGAGCGGAGGCTGCCGCAGGACGGCCGGATCAAGATCCGCCTGGGAGGGAACGAGATCGACATCCGCGTGTCGATCGTCCCGACCGCCTTCGGGGAGCGGGCCGTGCTGCGCCTCCTGGACCGTTCGAGCCTGGGGCTCGGCCTCTCGGATATCGGGATGTCCCCCGGCGATCTTTCCCTCTTCGAGCGTTTCCTTTCGCGGTCCAACGGCATCATCCTCGTGACGGGCCCCACCGGCTCCGGGAAGACCACCACTCTCTACGGCGCCTTGCGCCGCCTCGATTCGGGGACCAAGAACATCATCACCATCGAGGACCCGGTCGAATACCAGATCCAGGGGATCGGCCAGATCCAGGTCAACCCGAAGATCCACCTCAACTTCGCCAACGGCCTGCGGTCCATCCTCCGCCAGGACCCCGACATCATCATGGTGGGCGAGATCCGGGACGTCGAAACCGCAGAGATCGCCATCCAGGCGTCTCTTACCGGCCACCTCGTGCTGTCGACGCTGCACACCAACGACTCCGCCAGCGCGGTGACCCGCCTCGTGGACATGGGGATCGAGCCGTTCCTCGTAGCCTCCTCCCTCTCCTTGGTCATGGCGCAGCGACTGGTCCGGAAGCTGTGCCCCGCCTGCCGGGTCCCCTACACCCCGACCGCCGCGCAATGGGCCAACCTGGGGCTCTCCGCCGCCCCTCCCGGGCCGTTCTACGCCGCCAAGGGGTGCGCCAGCTGCATGAACACCGGCTACAAGGGGCGCGTGGGCCTCTTCGAGATCCTTCCCGCCGACGATCGTGTGCGGGCCCTGATCCTCACGCGTTCCGACGCGGACGGCATCAAGTCGTTCGCCGTATCCCGGGGAATGCGGACGATCCTGGCGGCCGGAGCGGAAAAGGCCTGCGCGGGAATCACCTCCGCGGAAGAGGTCCTGCGGGTTACGCAGGAAGATTGACGGATCTGACGGTGCCTATCTACCGCTATACGGCGATCACCAAGGCAGGCATCGAGCAGAAGGGGAGCCTCGACGCGGAAAATCTCCCAGCCGCCCGCAAGAAGCTCCACGCCGACGGGGTGTATCCTCTTGCGGTTACGGAAAGCCGGGAAGGCGATCGCCTCCTCCCCTCTTTTTCCCTCATGGGGAGCCAGGATTTTCTCCCCCTCCTGACGCGGCAGCTCTCCACCCTGGTGGGGGCGGGGGTACCGGTGGTGTCCGCACTTCAGGCCCTGGGCTCGCAGATGGACGACCCGGAGGTTCGCCGGATGATCGCCGACCTGCAGGAGGCGGTCCGCGAGGGGATGCCGTTCGGGAAGGCGATCGAGTCCCACCCCAAGATGTTCCCGGAGCTGTACGCCAGCATGGTGCGCGCCGGGGAGGAAGGCGGGATGCTGCCTCTCTCCCTCTCCCGCCTGGCCGACCACCTGGAGGAGCAGGCGCGGACGCGGAACCGCGTGCGGTCCGCCCTGACCTACCCGATCCTCATGGCCATCGTGGCCGCTGCGGTGGTCGTCTTTCTCCTGACGGTCGTCGTCCCGAAGATCGTCGGGGTGTTTTCCCACCTCGGGAAGGCGCTTCCCCTGCCCACCCGCATCCTGATCGCATTGACGAACGCGCTCACCGCAGGCTGGTGGGTGCTTCTCCTTCTCGTCGCGGGGGGCATCCTGCTGGGCCGGCGATATCTCGCTACCCCTCAGGGAAAGAGGTCCCTGGATTCCCTCCTGCTCCGCCTCCCGCTCACCGGCCGCATCTCCCACCTGTCGGCGCTCTCCCGTTTCTCCCGCACCCTCTCCACGCTCTTGGCGGGTGCAATCCCGGTCGACCGGGCGCTCCGCATCGTCGCCCCGGTGGTGGGGAACACGGTCATCGCGGAGCAGATCGGGGCGGCGGCGGACCGGGTCGTGGAGGGGGCCGCACTTTCCGAGGCCCTTCGGGTGCACGCAGAGATCCCCGCGACTCTTGTGCAAATGGTGGCCGTCGGCGAGGAGAGCGGAAAACTCGATTTCATCCTGTCGAAGATGGCGGACGCCATCGACGGGGAGATCGAAGCGAGGCTGTCCCGTGTGCTCTCGCTGCTCGAACCTCTGATCATCCTGTTCATGGGGATCGTGGTCGCCGGCATCGTCGTCTCGATCCTGTTGCCCTTGCTGGAAATCTCACAGATCGTTCGGTAAGGAGGACGGAATGCACCTACGGAAAACGACAGGGGACCGGCTTCGACGTCAGGCCGGGTTCACGCTCATCGAAATCATGGTCGTTATCGTCATCCTGGGACTGCTGGCGGCGCTCGTGGTGCCCAGGCTGGTCGGCAGGACCGAGGAAGCCAAGCGGACGCAAACCCGCGTACAGATCAAGAACCTCCAGCAGGCGATCGAGCTGTTCAAACTGGACAACGGCTTCTACCCGTCCACCGACCAGCGACTCGATTCCCTGGTGCGGATGCCCGAGACGGGACGGATCCCGAAGAACTACCGAAAGGGAGGCTACCTGGATCGCGTCCCCAAGGACCCCTGGGGGAATCCCTTCGTCTACGTATTCCCCGGGCAGCACGGAGACTACGATATCAGTTCGTACGGCGCCGACGGAGTACCTGGCGGCGAAGGCGAGGATGCCGACGTCAATTCCTGGGATGAGAAATAACCGCGGCTTCACCCTGATCGAGCTCTCGGTCGTCCTTTTCGTCCTGGGGCTCATCCTCTGGCTGGCCGCCCCCCGCCTCGCCTCGGTGGGAGAACCCGATCGCAACGGAGTCTTCCGGAATCTGGCGACCGGATCCGAGGAGGCGTTCGATCTCGCCCTGTTCGGGAAACGGGAAACACGTCTGGTGCTCGATCCCCCCGCGGGGACCTATCAGTTCCGAATCGTGGACGGCAAGAAGGTTGCTTCCCCGAAACCGCTGGGCGGCCGGCTGACGATCACGGGAATCCGCATCGAAGGGTCGGAACGGCCGCTGGACCTCGTCACCGAGATCCGTTATCTCCCTGGAGGAAGGGTCCCCGCCGCCAGGATCTTCTTCCGGGATAGCGGACCGGAAGGCGAGCCGACCGAATGGACGCTCAAAATCAGCCCTTTCGACGGATCCGTGGACGTCCTTCCCGGGACGGTGGTCAAAGATGCGTGAGCGAGGATGCCGTTCAGAGGGATTCACCCTGCTTGAGGTCCTCGTGGCGCTGGCCATCCTGTCGACCACGCTCATCCTTGTCTACCGGGTGATGTCCGAGGCCCTATCGGCCGAGGAACGATCGGAACGGTGGACCACCGCCGCCTATCTGGGGGAAGCCCTCCTGCGCGAAACCACCACGACCTTCCCCGAAGTCAGCGAATCCGAGGGAAGGTTTCCCGGCATGGACAACGCCTACGCCTGGAAGAAAACCGTGAAGCAAGCCATGCACCCCGACGCCCGCGAGGTGGACGTGGCCGTCACGTGGGGCGAGGGCGACCATGAGGAGTCGGTGTCGCTCGCGGGCATCGCCGTCAAATGAAAACGAAGAGACGGCCGGGCGGATTCACGCTCATCGAGATCCTGCTTGCGCTCGCGATCCTGTCGGTGGTCCTCGTGCTGCTGCTCTCTTCCTTCACGGGGGCCGGGCGCGGGCTGGAGGTCCTGACCGACCGCTCGGGCAGCTTCCGGCAGCTGCGGATCGCCATGGACCGCATGGGCACCGACCTCGAAGGCGCCTTCTCCTCCACCGGCGCCGAGGCCACCGCCTTGACGTGCAGCCAGGACCAGTTCATGGGAAAACCCGCTTCCACCCTGATCTTCACGGCCTACTCCCTCCCCGATATCACCGGCGCCCGCCCGCCGTCGGACATGGTCAAGATCAAGTATTTCCCGAAGATCAGCGAGGACGGGAGGTTCATAGAACTTCACCGGGAGCAATCCGACCTTCCCCTGCTGGAGAACAAGATCCCCACAAGCGAGTCCCGGCTGGCGTCCCGCCTGCAGGGCTTCCGGGTCGAATTGTATGACGGGACCACGTGGCTGAAGGATTGGCCGCCCACGGGAAAGAGCAAGTGGACGTTGCCCAGGAAGGCGACCCTGGTGCTCACGGATTTCCTGGGGCAGGAATTCCGGAGGACCATCCTCCTTCCCCTGGCTGGAAAGGAGGCGACGGGGATCTACTCCGGGAAACGGGGAACGACCGGCACAACACCCTCTATAGGGGAACCCCCCGGAGGAGGAGTTCCCGGAAGGGGTCTCCCGGGGGGAGCGGTTCCTCCTCCTCGTGCCGTATGAAGCAGCGAAACGACGCGGGCGTCGCGCTCCTGATCACTCTTCTCGTCCTGGTGCTGATCGTGATCCTGGCCATGGAGATCTTCCGGACCGGTGCCCGGGCGGCGCAGACGGGCGCCTACGGAAGGGACTCCATCCGGGCGACCCTCCTCGCCGAGGCGGGTGTCGCAGCAGCGAGGATCGCCCTGCGGGAAAACGCAAAGGACTTCAAGTACGACACCCTGGACCAGGTCTGGTCCCGGCCCGTGCCTTCCATCGAACTGGGGGATGGGACCATCCAGGTGACCGTGGAGGACGAGGAGCGGAAGATCAACCTGAACCGGCTGATCCTTCCGAACGGGAACGCCCCGGACGAGCAGCGGCTTGCCGTGTTCCGCAAGTTCCTGGCGATTCTCGACATCGACCCATCCATCGCCGACGCCGTGGTCGACTGGCTTGACGTCGACGACACCCCGCGCGTGGGGGGCGCCGAAAGCTCGTACTACCTTTCCCTCCCGTACTCCTACCGGGCGAAAAACGATCTGTTCGACACACTGGACGAACTCCGGCTGGTCCGCGGCATGACGGCCGAGAGATTCGAGAAGCTCAAGCCCTTCGTGACGATCCATTCCTCGGGAACGGTGAACATCAACACCGCCCCGAAAGAAGTTTTCATCGCGCTCTCCGCGGGGCAGGACGCTGCGGAGGCCGGCGAGATCACCGCCGCCATGGCCGACCAGATCATCGAGTACCGGAAGAACAATCCGTTCCAGAACCCGCGGAACATCGGCAACGTCAGCCCCGCACTGAAGGACCTTTACGACAAGACGAGGTTCCGCGACCTGATCGACGTCAAAGGGACTGCGTACCACGTCCGCTCGACGGGAGACCTCTCGGGGACTTTGCGGACCATCGACGCCGTGGGGGTGCGGTCCGGAAATGATATACAATGGCGCTACTGGCGTTTAGAATAAAAACCCATCCTTTTTCATTCCCGGGGGATTGAATGACCCGCATTTTCCGTTTCGCGTTCGTTGTTGTCCTGCTCACCGCCGCCCTGCGGGGAACCGCGGCGGCGGAAATCACCTTCCCGCTGAACGACAACAACGCCGGGGTCT